>Ga0302114_10001561_pt1 | contig 14982 bp, 19 predicted proteins | sample AG5_Surface_MG_FD_203107 | JGI IMG/M metagenome (GOLD analysis project Ga0302114, IMG submission 203107) | Marine microbial communities from Western Arctic Ocean, Canada - AG5_Surface | ecosystem: Environmental > Aquatic > Marine > Oceanic | place: Canada: Western Arctic Ocean | collected...
TAACTACCTCGACAACCAGGGGGTTAGTACGCCGAAGTGGGTCAGGAGCGTGCTGCACGTTGAGGGTGGGGGGGGGGGGGGGGGTGATGACAGCGATGATGACGGGCTGGGGTTCGGGAGCGTGAGGGGAAAGGGGAAGCCGTACTCGAGGAGCGAGGCAAAGAAGAGGAGGGGGAAGAGCCCGGGGAGGGGAAGATACGCGTACGAGAGCGACTCGGACGACGATTCTTTGTTTAACTAGGCTAACATTTGGAGAATTTGTTTGTTGGAAAGTTTGGTAATAGTAAGTTTTTATTGCTGTATTGTTGTTGTTGGTGATTTTGGTGAGCAAGGAGGCGTATCTTCGTCCCCATCACTGTTTGCCGAGCTCGGAGCCTCGTCGGGGGTAACAGCCTCGGCGAAGGCAACGCTCGGCACGTCTATCGAGAAGCTGACACTTCTCGTAATATTTTTTCTCTTCTTCAATGACGCCCCATCGCCTCCATCGCCTCCATCGCCTCCATCGCTGTTCTTCCTCTTGAGCGAGCTCGAACTCGACTGCGTAGGTGTGGTCGCTGTGGCGTTTAAGACGGTATTGGCGAGCGTGGTGGAGCACAACACGTTGTCCTCCTCGTTGTGGCTGCCAACCCGGAAGGCCACAGCGCCGTCGCGGCACACGCAGAGAAGGGGGTCTCCCTGGTTCTGCTCGTCGTGGATAACGTGCTGCCGAGTAGTCTCCTCCCCGTCGCTGGAGTGCTTGTACAGGAAGGAGGTTCCCTCGCACCCGCCAAAGCGGAGCATCACCCCTCTACGCACTCGAGTCAGGATCTGGGGGAGGGCGCGGACGCCATTGATGAAGCTGCCCTGAGCGCTGTCAAAGTCTATCAAAAAGCAGTCACCAAAACGGTTGAATACGAGGGCCGCGTGCTTTCGGCTCACGGTTACGTTTCGGAGGGTTATGTCCGAAGTGACTGACCGGCCAATTGTATACACACCACTTGAAGATAGGTTAAACTGGTGTGTGTGCAGGTCAGAGTCTGACAAGATTGGGTTGAGGGATGCAATGGTGTTGGTTGGGACTGGTTGGGATGGGTTGGGGACGAGGGGGTGTTGGGGGTGTTAGAAAGACGAAGAGATTTGGGGAGTTGGAGTTTGGTGAGTTACCTGCATGAGCCCACAAAGGGGGGACAAACGTAAAGTCCTCTTTGTTGTGCGTGCTGCTATTGGTGGAGTTGGGGCTGTTGTTTTTGTTATTGTGCTTGTCTTTGTTGTTGTCTATTGGCATGGTGGAAGAAAGGAGCTTTGCCCCAAGCAAACTGAAATCAATTGACATTGAAATTTGTGTGTGGTATAGTGTGGTGTGTGTGTGTTGTGAGTTTCTGTTGGGGAGGGGTGGGAAGGAGTTAGAAATATAAAAGATTGTGCAAAGTGCAACTGAAGGGGCCGGACCACTAAGGTTTAGCTAATCTTATCTTACTTTGAACTTGTTCAAACGTCGGAAAGCACCGGGGGGTTACCCGGAATTGCGAAAAAAGGCTTCTAGTTGCTTTAGATGAGTGACATGAGGCGCAAAAAGGGAGGTGATGTGTCAGATGTCTCTCAAAAAAAGTGAGAATTTCACTTTTTCTTTTACTTTTTAGTATTTGTCCCTTTTACTTTGGTTTATGGAACTAACTTTTACTTTTTATAAAAACTGAAATCTACCAAGGAATTCCTGGTTATATTTTCTAGCCAGGAATTAATTTGCAATTCATGGGTACATTTTCCAGCCAGGAATTGGACACCTACTTTTTATTGTCTTGATTAAAACTCCCCTATTTGAAAATTCTTTAAAGTTTATACGTTCATTTTATACCTGGGGAAACAGAAACTCAATCACCACGCTGGTTGGTCCATCCCCAGCCCCATTTCTCTGTATGCACATATTCAGGAGGGAAATGCCCTTGTGGAGGGTTCGGAGCTCGGCCTCAGTCGCCGGCGGACTCGTCGGCGCCTTGCACGTCTTTTTGTGCTTCTTCCACGCCGATTTTTGGCACTCGGCGGAGCAGTAGAAAGCGCGTTTGCACCGTGCACAGGGTTTCGCGCCGATAGAGCTGCAGACGTCGCACTTGCGAGCCGGCTTGAGGACGGCTTCAATTTCGACCAGCTCAGCCTTGTCGTACTTCATGTGCTTGATGAACGTGCAAGCGGTGTTGTAGGTGCCGAAGACCTCCTCGTCGACGAACTGTTTGGGGAGGTGTTGTCGGAGGAGGGTGGGGAAGGGGGTGGAGGAGATGAACGTGGGGGTGAGGCGGAGGACGTTTCGGATTTCTTTGCACGCATTGTATTGGGATGGGTCAGCAAGCCGGAGGGCCGTGAAACCATTGGGGGAGGTAGCCAGAAGGGAAAGTGGGTACCGATGGATCATTCGAAGAGCAAGAAACATGAGGGAGTCGGTGTATACCTGGCTATTGCCAGCAATTGTTTGAAGAAGATTAGAATTCATGTATTTGAGCACTTCACGCACCAACTCGTCATTGTGCTCGTTGATGAACTTGTGACAGTCTGCATACGATCGTGATCTGATCCACAAAGTAATCTCATCCCACCAATAATGCACTGGTGCGTACAAGCGGTACATCTCCTCACCACCCAACGAACGAACTTCCTCGGGAGTGAGGGAGAGCAAGCCGATGATCTCAGCACAGGCTCCACTCCTACAGGCAATGTCGAGGGGAGTGTCGCCTTTATTGTCTCGTGTGGTGAGGGCCTGTAGATTGCAGCAAATCGACTCCACGCCCACATAGGCAAGAGTATGTGTGTGTGTCTGAGCTTTCGCTGCCATCCAATGATGTGGCAGTCGTCCATTCTCATCTCTCTCCTTGTACTTTCTCATAATCAAATTTACGTCTCGATCTGGGTGAGTCATGACTATTTGTACCGTGGGCCAATCACGCTTCTTGAGCCACTTGTGGTACTCATTGGAAGAAGGCATGTTGCTTGTGAAAAGATCTCAAACGAAAATGGGGGGGAGAGGGGAGGGCTTCTGGGGCAATGGGTTAGAATGGTGTGCTGAAGTGGCGTTTGGCGTTTGGGTAGTTACCTAATCAATTCGGTAACGACGATAGAAAAATGACTTCCAAAAGTTGCAAAGTGCAAATAAAGTATTTTTCCTCCCCCCCCCCCCTCTTATAGGATGCTTCGAACTTTCCTAGCGACAAGATCAGCCACAATAACAACAAAGCATTTGCCTCTTTACTTCTCCACCGTCCCCACTTCCACACCTGCCCATACCACCCCACACACACCTCAAACGATCTACTCCACAGGTCGACGGAAAACAAGTGCCGCTCGAGTTTTCCTCTCTTACCCCGGAACTGGGATTTTCATGGTAAACAAACGATCCCTTCTTGAATCAGTAAAGCTATCCACGGACGTAACAGAAATACTTTCCCCCTTTGATGTAACGAATACGTATGGTTTGTTTGACATAAAGGCCACGGTAAAGGGAGGGGGTACAACAGGCCAGAGTGGGGCGATTCGGCATGGTGTCTCAAGGTGTCTTGAGCAATTTGACAAGGAAGCGTACCGCGTGCCTCTGAAAAGAGCTGGATTTTTGACTCGTGATTCGCGAATGGTAGAGCGCAAAAAGCCTGGTAAGCCGAAGGCTCGCAAATCCAGACAGTGGGTGAAAAGGTAGAAATTATTCATGCTACTTGTAAATTCTTTCTTTCTTCTTCCTTCTTTTTATGAATCACCTCCGCTTCGACTGCGTCCCCCCCTGGGAGAAGAAGCTTGAAATATCTCCCTTTTTCCCTTTGGTTGCTTTTGTGTTGTTCGAGAACAGCTCTTCCGCCTCCTCCGCGGCCAATTCAACCTGCCTCTGCCGTTTTTGCAGTGCGAGCTCCCTCGCGCTCTCCGCGGGCAGCTTTGTCGTGTACACAACCACTGGCTTGCTCCTGTCTCTCCGCATGACCGAGTTCTTTTTGAATCTTTTGAAGTTTGTTGTTTTTTGTTTTGCACTGCCATGCGTTTTTTTTTGTCCGGTCTTTCCCCTCACTTTCCTCGTCTTCCCTGACTCCAACCGCACCATGCCCTTCCTGAATACGCCAACCAACTGATCGTTCTCGTTCCCGAAGTCTTTCCCGTCCACAGAACACTTCAGCTTAAACTCGCTCCTGTCGGCAGGGGCAGCTTTGAGCCAGCCATTTTTCGATTTTGGGAGGGGTTTCTTCACTGCTTTCGGCGTTTCCTTTTCTACTATTGGTGGTGGTGGTGGTGGTGGTGGTGGTGGTGGTGGTGGTGGTGGTGGTGGTGGTGGTGGTGCCATACCAACGTTGATCTGACTTCCAGGATCGGACTCCATGGCAAAACTATCTTCCAGCGGCGCTGCATCTGCATCTGCATTTTTATTCGATATTTGTGCACGCTTTGCCACGGGAGGCGACCTGGCGCTCTCACCCTCGTTCTCGTTCTCGGTCTCGTATCCGTCCGGCTGGGGCGCATCGTCGACGTCCGACGCCTTCCGCTTTCGGGGGCTGGTTCTCCTTGGCGGAGAAGGCGCCTTTGCCTTTGTCTGCCCCTTTCCCTTTCCCTCGCCTTTCTTGAACTTGATTTCATCTCCATTCAAATTCGACAACTTGTTTCCCCCTACGAACGCCGCCGCCACCTTCTTCTGGTCAGTCACCTCGACATTCCTGCTAAGCAGGTAGTCGCGAAATGGAGCAAAATTTTCTGAGCCGAGCAAAATAAAATGAAGCGAGGCGTATTTTTATGCACGGTGAGTATTGAGGTGTAGAATTACTTCGGTTGTGGAGGGGGAGAAGACCCCACAGCTGCGCGCTGCTACGCTCGGATCGCGGCATGGACCATACACTAGTTGTGACTAGCTTGCTTCGCTCGCTGCTCGCTTCGCTCGCTGTTCGCTCACCTTTCTCAACCCCAGGCTTGAGCAAGTCCAGCAACACAGTGATTCGGTCCGGGTGATCGCTCTCGAACTCGTCGAGCCACAAACCCTCCGAGAAAGTTTCCAAACTATCATTGGAGCTCGCAGCCTGCTTCTTGCAGTCGAAAAAGCTACCACCGCCGAGCCTGCAAATTTCGCTGTTGTCGTCGTCCCCAAAAGCTAGGAAGCGGATTGTGCTGAACACATTTTTGGTTGGGGGGTTCGATGCAATGTTCGCCCCCGCCGGATTGAAATCAACCTCCAAGGGGAGGTCGTCCTGCACCTTCCTCTCGGCGAACTTTAGCACGTACTCCGGAGTGACGACGGGCCTGTTGCTCCCCCAGGCGCAAAGGTTCTTGGCCGTGGTCTTCTTCTTCTCGGTAACCAGGTGGGTGGTTTTTGAGCTCCAAATTTTGACAGACCTCGCTCCGATCTTGGGTAGCGCCTCCTCGACGCTCCTCTTTTTGTCCTTGTCGGCGATGGAAAGGCAGAAAATTAGATCGCACCGAGTAATTCGGATCAGCGAAGCGCTCCTCAACTGGACCTCAGCGCCCACACGCAAAAGGCCCGTGTCCAACTCAGGGTCCAGCGACAAAATAATATTCTCGCCCTTTGGCAATTCCTTGTAGCTGCCCTGTGGGTTCGGTGGGGCATCGCCCAGGAAAATAAACGTTCCGAATTTCGAGTTCTTCGTGTTGATGACCAGAACGAGATCGGCCAGTTCTGGCGAGGTTTCGTTTTGGGTGGGGGGATTGTTGTTGTTGCCTTGGGAGTTTGTTGGGTCAAATTGCGAAAACTGGGATTTTTGAGAATGCCAGGGGGTGGAAGCGGGATTGCTATTGGAATTGGAATTGGTTTGGGTTTGAGTTGCGGTTTGCTGTGACAAGAAATTAGCGGAGTTGCGACTGTTGCCCAGTCGAATACCTTTCAAATCAGCTGAACTGAATCCCTCCAATTTGCCTTCGCTCTCCAACCGACTGCGAGATTCTACACGAATGGAACAGTGGTTCCTACTGACGCTCTTATCACCGGGGAATTGGATGTCGCCCCCAGTTCTGCCTATTGACAGAGGGCCAGTCCCCAAACTAACAAAGAACGATTTGGTTTCAGATTGGCTTGTGGAGGAGGCTTCGTCATCTATTAATTTCTCAACCTCAATCCGATACATTGTATGTGTGTGTGTGTGTGTGTGGGTTACGGTACACTTAAAATTATCTTAGTATTCCATTATTCAATAGAAAAAAGCAAAAAACAAAAAATCTCAAAAATTTACATTATCCGATAAACGTTATGTCCTCGGACGAAAGTGAACAGTACGATTTTGAGTATTCCGATGATGACCAGAGCAACAATTCCGATGATAATGGGGAGCTTTCAACCGAGAACTTGTACTACAATGCCAAGGGACAACGAGATGATGGAAACCTCGACGAAGCTGGTGAAATGCTCACTTCAATTGTTGATGGGGAAGTCGACGAAAAGACACCCTTTGGGTTTAAGTCGTTGAAGCAGTTGATCAAGTTGTATGGCAGGGTTGAGACGGGCGACAAGGAGAAAATGATTCAAGCCTACATCAAGCTCTTGGTTTACATTTCCGAGGGGGCTGTTACCCAAAATGTCAGCGAGAAGGGGATCAACTCTATCCTGGATCGGGTGAGCAACAACAAGGAAGTTTCCACTTTACACCGTGTGTACCAGGAGACTCTAAAAGTGTTCAGTGTTGGGGGGACCTCTAATGAGCGTTTGTGGTTCAAGACGAATTTGAAACTTGGGCAGCTGCTTCTGGAGATGAACGAGATCGAGAAGTTGCACGTTGTGATTGCGGAGTTGTTGGAGGCCAGCAAAAATGGCGAATCCAAGGGTGCGCACCTCATGGACATTTACTGTCTTCAAATCCAGCTTTACACCAAGTCTAAAGACAGCAAGATGCTCAAGAAGCTCTACAACCAGGCCAAGCAGGTGCAAGACAATGTTTCCCACCCCCGAACGATAGCCTTGATTGAGGAGGTGAGAAAATAACACAACACAACACAACACAACAACACTGCACAACCACAAATAAAAAATAAAACTTACCCATAATGACTTGACCCATTTTGCAGAGCGGAGGAAAGATGTACATGGGCGACAGGGACTTCGAGCAAGCGTGCATTGCGTTCAACGCGGCCTTCAAGTCGTACGACGAGGCCGGGGACAGCAGCAGGCTCAGGGCCTTGAAGTACAATGTCATGGCGACGATGCTTAGCAACAGCACGATCAACCCCTTCGACAGCCAGGAGGCAGCGCCGTACAAGAACGACCCGGAAATTGTGGTCATGACCAATCTAGTTTCGTCGTTCCAGGCCAACGACATCAAGAAGTTCGACGGAATATTGAAGAAGAAGGAGGGAATTGTTCTGATGGAGGACGAGTTTTTGCAGACCTACATTGGCGATCTGCTGCGAACAATCAGGACTGCAGTCTTGTTGAGCGTGATTGAGCCGTACAAGAGGTGCAGCTTGGAGTTCTTGGGTGAGGAGCTGAATTATGTTGACGTCAGTGAGATTGAGAGCATATTGGTGGCGGAAATTTTGAAGGGAGCGGTTGTTGGGAAGATCGATCAGGTCGAAAATGTATTGATCATGGAGGGGAATGTTACTCCTGCCAGTGAAAACATGGAGGAAATTTTGACTACGTTGACGAAGCTGTCGACCATCACGTCAACGTTCAATAACAATCTCGCCAAGGGCAGGGATGCGGCCATCGGTGTCGGGGGATTTTTATAAATTGGGAATTGTAAAGGAGTTGGAAATAACAAAATAAAAAGTCGTGTAGCTCAATCTCAAAAATTCTCTTTTCCTTAAATTCCTAATTTGTACTACTTTTCCTTTCCCTTTTCCTTCCGTTCCTTCTTGTGACGTAAAGGCACGAAGGGAGCCAGTCGATGGGCAGAATAAAGCCACACCAACGCAAAACCTCCGCTCAGCATGCTCAACTCACTCACTCCGCACTCAACTATTGTTCCTAGTATTGTGAGGAATATACTCGTTCCGCTCTTCCCAAGACGGTAGCCGAACATCCCGATGACCTCCTTGCCAACGTAACGACTTTCAAAGTCCAATGGCACGTAGAGCATTTCATTCACCGTTCCCCTCAGACTGTACTCCATCGTCTTCATCAGCAAGAACCCGCTGCTCACAATGTATAAGCTCACGTTGTCGTTCGCCCACTGGAATAAGTTCAGCAGCGACATCAACGTGGGCATGAAGACCCAAACGTGGCGCGGTTCCAGCAAGGGCATCAGCCGCGGCATCAGCCCGAACTGGCAGAAACCGCTGCTCAAGTTTGCAGCCGAGTAAAATTTGCCCATCCAAGTGGCTCGCTCCTTGTCAACCGGGAAGGCCTGTTTAATCTTAGATATAAAGGCGACGTTCATCACCGTGCTCAAACCCTGGCACGCCAGCGTTTCCAAAAACAAGAACTTGAGAGTAGGAACGCGGGAGAATAGGTCGCTGGCCTGCGCCGGGGTAAGTTTTTTTTATTGTGTTTTGTTGTTTGTTTTGTCTCGCACGCTCACTCGCTCACTCACTCACTCACTCACTCACCTTTGTGATCAGGGGCTTCCTCGGAGCTTTGGTTTTCTTTCTCTTCATTGTTTCGTCCACCTTGTGCTTGGCGTGCTCGTCGCACGGGTTAAAACCGTGCTTGGTTGACATGCTATAAGCCCGCTCGGCAAAAAAGAGCGAGCAGAGAATCGACAACGCTGACGTTAGCAGCAGCGGGGAGAGCCCCCAACGCGTCACCATTGGACCCAAACAGTACCCGGCGAGAGCAGAGCTCAGCGACGACACACCAGCAATGGGAGCAAACCAAGTTGCACCCTGCGCCGAGCGAAGAAGGTGCCAAACGAATTTGTTGGTTTTTTGTCTTATTAGTTCAATGCGCTCGCTTCGCTCGCTCACCTCCTGTTTCGTCAATACGCTGCCAATGAAGCTCCAGTACTGAGTTGACAGCAGCTGCACGTACGCCTCCCGAAACACGAACAAAACCCCGACCAGGTACTTCACGGTTTGTTTGCTGAGCCCGAGTTTGCTCCAGCTGTTGACGATGGCTGCAAAAGATGCCAAAATTGATACGCAAAGAAGGGACGTGTAGCGAAGCGCAACACTGGGCCCAAACTTATCTAAGCACGCCGTGTACACGTACAAGAGGGTGAGGGACGCGGGGCAAACACAAGCTAATGCCAGCGGAAGGGAAATTGAAGAGGTGAACCCAGTTTTGGACGAAGTGAAGAGGGTCAATGTGGCTGACCGTGCAAACTCATACCCAAAGAAATGCAGGGACATTGCCAATGCCATGAACACCACAGACACTATTTTGTGGTGGTGCGTAGTGGTAGGGTTCATGATGGGGACAATCGAACTCAGTGGTATGAGTTCGGAACCGGAAGTGGCCCCACCCCGAATTATAGTTTGACGAAGAGCTGGCAAAAAGCCCATGGTGTTGATTTTTCGCCCTCCTGGTGCACTGGTATCCAATCTTAAACACCAAAAATGAATCAATGATTTACCAAAAATCTCTGGCGCTTCGGTTGCCGAGATCTAAGGGATACTGTCGAAATTTCACCATGTCGCAAGACCTAGACTTGATTTTCGATCCTCCGGGCCGTCCCCCTACGCTGTATGCCTTCTCGGCGTCTGGTAGTACTCTTTCGTTCCTGTCCTCAAACACCAAGCTAATAGATAACAATAGCAGCAATGAAAGTCAGCTAGGGAACACCGAGAAGCAACTCTGTGCCATCTCGCTCACCCCCACATCCTCTTCTAACGACATAGAAATCGTTCTGTTGGTAGACTCATCGGCGATCGGAGTTGATACTGAAGCAAACCTTTCGCTGGAGGAGAAGCTTCGTCGAGAGCGAATGCGGCTCCACGCCACTGGAGTAACATCGGTTGAGTGGGCAAAGTCGGGGAACGACCGTATTCTTTTCCCGCTCCTTGGCAACATTTACGTTCAGGATGGCAGAGCTTCCGCCCGATGCGTTTACGATAAGAATCTTTTCAACGACGCATCCGTCGAAACCGACGAAACATTCAGCGGAGTTGTGGGACGAGACAAATCCGCCGTTGACCCTCACTTGAGTCCGAACGGCCAGATGGTTGCATTTGTGATAGCGGGCGAACTGTTCACGGTTCCTGCGACGAACTCGGTGCCAAACGCCAACCTCACCCGAATAACCTTCGGAGCGAAGGAAAACGGAGTGCTCCACGGCCTCGCGGATTTCATTGCAATGGAGGAGATGGACAGGTATCGAGGTTTTTGGTGGAGTCCGGACTCGTCCGGTGTCGCGTTTGCCGAAGTCGACGAGAAGTTTATCCCCGAGTTTCGCATCAACCACTCTGGAAAACCTAAAACGGACTCGTCCACCTTCGAAGACCACAAATATCCTTTTGCCGGCGAGAAGAACCCTGCGGTGAGGCTGGGGTTCGTCTCCGTGGTCTCCAGTAACAACAACAACGAGAACTGGAAAAACGTTCGATTCTTCAGCCCCCCTTTGAACTCCTCGGAGTACTTGGCTCGCGTTAACTTTCTGCCGGACAACACGATCTGCGCCCAGTGGGAAAATCGAGAGCAGAGTGTCCTCAATCTCGTCCGAATCAATCCATATGGAGAGCGAGAGAACGAGTCGAAAATCCTCCTAACTGAGGTGAGTCTCACTCAGTCTCCGCTCGCCTTTTGGAAGACGAGAAAACTCGCGATGAATTGCGCGAAATGGCTACAGACAATTTGGCAACATCCATAACTATGCTAACCCACCCTATTCGTTTGGCTCGCTTCATTCGTTTCGCTCGTCCTTCATTAAAAATGCGCGCAATCTCGCTTCGCTCGGCGCAGACGTCGAACGTCTGGATAAACCTCCACCACATGTTTGAGACCGTCGAAAATCCGAACAGCAATGATCCAGCGTCCTCGTACTTCGTTTTTGCGTCCGAGCGGTCTGGATTCAACCATTTATATCTTTTCAAGTACGGCAACGACAACAGTGAAGCCACCTTGGTTCGACAACTAACTGCAGGGAATTACGTCGTCGAACGCATTGTCGGAATTGATGCCGACAACGACTTGATCTACTTTAGCGGGAACTTCGACTCATGCCTGGAGAAACACCTATACTGCGCACCTATTTTCGGGCAGCAACAGCAACAGCAACTCTTTACCCCCAAGAGGCTCACCGCGATTGGTGCAACTCACGTTTCTGTGTTTGACAAAAATTGCAAATGGGCGGTCGTCAACTCCTCCTCCATCGGCTGCCCCCCAGTCGTGACACTATTCCGAATAAATGGCAACAGCGTCGAAAATGTTGCACTTGAGCAAATTGTCGTTCTTCACGACTCGAACCTCGAAATGAAATTCAAGCGGGTCGAGAAGAAGCTCCAAAACCCCGAGATATTTTCCTTCCGGAACTCGGCTAAAAAAGTCACACTCTACGCCGCCCTCTTTCTGCCGGACAAAATTATCTACGGATCCGGTCCCTTCCCGCTGATCGTTTCCTGCTACGGTGGACCACACGTCCAGAGGGTCAATAGGTCGTGGGCGCAAAACATCGATCTGAGAGCCCAGCATCTGCGCTCGTTGGGATTCGCAGTTGTCAAGTGCGACAACCGTGGAAGTAGTAGGCGCGGCCTCGACTTCGAGGGGGCGATCAAGAACAACATGGGAGACATCGAGGTGCAAGATCAGATCGATTGCGTCCAATGTCTTGTTGAGAAGGGGGTGGCCGACAAGAACCGTGTAGGGTGAGTGAGCGAAGCGAGCGAGCCTTGAGAAAGACCCGAGCGATGGGCGATGGATCTCGCGAAATGGCTGCAGACGGCTACATCCACAACTAAACTAACTCACTCAATTCGTTTGGCTCGCTTGGTTCGCTCGTGCTTCATTAAAAATGCGCCTCGCTTCGCTCGGCGCAGCATGTACGGTTGGAGCTACGGGGGGTACATGGCGTGTATGTCGCTGTGCAAGTCGCCAATCTTCAAGGTGTGCGTTGCAGGCGCACCAGTGACCTCTTGGGATGGGTATGATACACACTACACGGAGAGATACATGGGAACGCCAGAGTCGAACAAGCACGGTTATAAAATTAGCAGCATATTCGAGCATGTGCACAAAATGGAAGGAAAACTTTTGCTCGTTCACGGGTTTATTGATGAAAACGTGCACTTCAGGCATACGGCTCGGCTCATCAATGCATTGATTCAATAAAACAAGGTGAGCGGGACGAGAATACGCGAGCCAAAAATAACCAACATTAATCCACTCAATTTGATTCGCTCTGCGCAGGATTACGACCTGCTGGTGTTCCCGGACGAGAGACATTCACCGAGAAGCGTACAAGATAGATTATATCTCGAGCGACGGCTCTGCGCATACTTTTCGGTTAATCTTTAAAATTATTCTTGAGATTTTAGAGTAATTCTGATTTACGATGTCATTTTGGCTGCGGCCAGTGAGTGCTCTAACAAGGACTCGTCCTTCTCGTGTTTTGATGTATACACGGCCACAGGCTCTCCGATTACTTCCGGTCGTAGTGTAACTCCCAATCCTGGTAGTTCGGAGGATTTCATGCACGCAACGCCGTCTTTGTTTATGTAACGCTTGGGAGCTCCCTCTGCAGTTGAAACGGACACGTAGCTGTTGAAATCGGTGCAAGCAAGCCGAAATTGTTCAGGAGTCGAGTGAGCGAGGCTCGCAATAGCGGCCGTGACAACATCTCCTCCCCATGAATCTTCAAGGTTCATAGCAACGCCAAGCGTGACAGCCAAATCGCGAATCTGCGCCAAGCGAATTGAGTGGGTTGGTTAGTTAGAAGCGCGAGTATATACTCGTCTTCCACATCTGCGCTCCGCTCGCTCACCTGCTTTGCCTTGGTGAGACCTCCCACCTTGGATATCTTCAAGTTTATGGCATCGATTGCGCCGTCCCTGTGAGCCTTCATCAGCATGTTTATATCAACGATATTCTCGTCTAAAATGAAGGGAAGATCTGTTCGTCGTCGAATAGTCAGGCATTCCTCGTAGGTCTTGCACGGCTGCTCAATATAAACGTCAACGTCCCGCACCGCGCGAACAATTCTGGCTGCCTCGTGATTAAGCCATCCCGTGTTCGCGTCAGCTATGAGAAGCTGGAATTGGGTGGGTTAGCTTGGTAGTGGATGTAGCCGACTGCAGTCATTTCGCGCACTTCGAAGCTTGAGTCTTCCAAAAGGCTTGCTCGCTCACCTCGCCCGGTTGCATCTCTGCTGCGACCGCTTTTATTCGGAGAATGTCCGTATCGGGATCGCCGCCAACCTTAAGCTGGTATTTCCTGTAGCCCTGAGCTCTGTAACCAGCAACGTTAGCGGCCATTTGAGATGGCGATTCTGCGAATGTGTTAATTTAGCAATGCATCGTTTCCCATGGGCTCGCTCACCTTGCGAAATAGCTCTGTACAACTCCAGCTCAAGACCGTACTTGCCTCCCATAAGGACACACACTGGCAGACCAGAAACTTTACCGAGAACTGTGCCGAGCGAAGCGTGGCGAATTTTTAATGAAGCAAGAGCAAAACGAATGAAGCGAGTCAAAGAATTGAGTGGGTAGTTTAGTATTTTACAAAGACGACTGTAGCTATTTCGCGGGATTTATATCTCGAGTCTTCGTCAAAGCTTCATCAAAGCTCGCTCGCTTCGCTCGCTCACTGTCCCAGCAAGCCATGTCGATCGCGGATTTACAGTAGGGATGACCGAGGAGATTCTTGTCCATCAAAAGATTTATGTTGCCCAGAAGCGTGGGATCCTCGCCAATCAGATGCGGCGCAAGCTCGGCAATCCCGGTTCTTGCTCCAGGCCCATACGCTGGAAGATAAAATGGCCCAAGAGGCGTCACTTCACCAACCCCAGAAATGGTGGGATCATCAGTGTCAATCTTCAATAATGTACAATCGAATGTTGCCACTCCCTTGCCACCACTCCATTTGTAGGTCTTCTCGTGCAAGGGCAGGTCAACCTGGTAAACCGATATTTTGGTGATCTTCATGTTTGTTGACGTGTGATAATATATTATTTTTGAGTGGAGTTGCTGGTGTGCAGGTGTGTTGTAAATTGTAATTTTCATTTATTCAAATTTATTTTTTATTTTTAGCAAAACTAAATTCAGGATACGACAACTAACCAACACCCAGGTTATATGTCCCATTTTGCTAGCGAGGCAGCCGAGCATAGTAAAGCTCACCAGTTGTGGATGGTTGAATTGCTGAATTCTGCAATTAGTTGTGAGGTGACTTATGAGCAAATGGTCCAAGCAGGCGAATCAAACAACTGTGACACTGTGGGAAGCATGCTGAAGATACTGAAGAATCGGAAAGTGATAGACTTCCCAGGTCAATTCCTGATGTACCCAATGCACAAGGAATCAATAATAAAACTCCTTGATGGTTCTTCTGTTCTTGGTGGTTCGCCTCCGCCTTTTTCTACAAATGCTCCCGCCCCAACTCCCGCCCCAACTCCCGCCCCAACTCCCGCCCCAACAACAACACCAACACCACTACCAACAACAGCAACAGCAACAACACCAACACCTATAGCAACAACACCAGCAGCCGGAACAAAAGCATCACAATTAGCAACACTAACCGATGAAGTGTTTGCAGAAAAATTTGCTATGAGTAGAATAGAATTCAGTGCTCTCCCGAAGTGGAAACAGCAGAATGCGCTTAAGAAACAAAATCTGTTTTAACCAGAAATTTTGTTCAGTTAACTTTACCATTCTGTTGATGGCCCCTTCCTGGCGAACTTTTTGCTGAATTTCCCCCTCCCTCGCTTCTCCTTCCACTCGTTTCTTCCGCTCAAGCTCTTCTTCTTGGTGTTGTCGGTGTCCGTGACCACTCTTGCCTTCGGTGGTGCTGTTGATGTAGCCAACACATCAGCGTCTTTCTTCCCGGCAACCGAGTCTAAGCTCACTCCGCCTTCCCCACTATTTTGCAGCGGGTCGTTGTCCTTTCTCCTCCCATCATCCCCTCCTCCTCCTCCTCCCCCATTCCCGCTCCCCCCCGCCCCCCGCCTCTTT
>Ga0302114_10001562_pt1 | contig 14978 bp, 7 predicted proteins | sample AG5_Surface_MG_FD_203107 | JGI IMG/M metagenome (GOLD analysis project Ga0302114, IMG submission 203107) | Marine microbial communities from Western Arctic Ocean, Canada - AG5_Surface | ecosystem: Environmental > Aquatic > Marine > Oceanic | place: Canada: Western Arctic Ocean | collected...
CATTTTTCTCCCCTAAGAAAGGGGCTGCTTTTCCTTATATTCTTTACACGTTTAAGACCACTATAAACGCGTTTACAAGAAGAAGTCTCGATAATACGCGCACTCCTCTCTGTTGAAATGACGACGACGATGCATTCCGTGCGTTGGGTGGGCGAACTGTCGACGAGCACGGCTTCTTCATCGAGTTCCGCGAGAAGATCATCGTTGAAATCATCATCGACGTACGTCAGCAGCGGGAGGACGATGACGACGACGAGGAAATCACATTTATCTCCCAGACGACGTAAAAAGTTTCATTCGAAAGAGCATTTGTGTGAGTCAAAAGCGGTGAAGGAGCCGTCGTCGAACGTTTCCGCGTCGTTCGACGAGCTCGACCCGGAACAGCACATCTTTAAATCCGCGGACGACGAGGAACAAGCGTGCACGATTCAAGAGCTGATGGTCCCCGTGGCGCAGGATTTGGACGAGATGACGGCGAATTTGAAAAACGTGATTGGGAGGAAAAACCCGCTCTTAATTGCCGCAGCAGATCAGATTTTCGGCGCGGGTGGGAAACGGTTGCGACCGGTGCTCGTTCTGTTAGTTGCGAGAGCGACGGCGGCGTTGATGAAGTTGCCGGATATCAACGCGAAGCATCGACGCATCGCAGAAATCACGGAGATGTTGCACACGGCGAGTTTAGTGCACGACGATGTGTTGGACGAGTGCGACGTGAGAAGAGGGAGTACGACTATTAATTGTTTGTATGGGACGAGAGTGGCGGTGTTGGCTGGGGATTTCTTGTTCGCTCAGAGTTCCTGGGGGTTGGCGCAGTTGGAAAATTTGGAGGTTATTAAACTCATCTCGCAAGTTATCGCGGATTTCGCAGACGGGGAGATTTCGCAAGCGACGGCGTTATTTAACACCAACATTACCTTTGAAGATTACAACATCAAGTCGCACCAAAAGACTGGGTCGTTGATTGCGGCGAGTTGTAAGTCCGCGGCGGTGTTTTCAGACGTGCCGTTGGACGTGAAGGACGACATGTACGCCTACGGGAAACATCTCGGGTTGGCGTTTCAAATCGTGGACGATATTTTGGATTTCACACAAACCGAGGAACAGTTAGGGAAGCCGCCTGGGCAAGATTTGGCGACTGGAAACTTAACCGCGCCGACGTTGTTCGCGTTGCAAGCGGACGATCGCTTGAAAGGTTTAATCGAGACGAGGTTTAAAGACCCGAAAGATTTGGAGTCGGCGCTGAAGATTGTCGAGGAGAAAGGGATAGAGAAAGCGATGACGATGGCAAAGCAAGAGGGAGATAAAGCGCGAGCGGCGTTGTCCAAGTTGCCGGATTCGCCGTCGAAGAGGTCCTTGGACTCGATGATTACGTACGTTTTGATGAGAATCAATTAACTTCTTTTTTTGCGTGAATTATTGCGGGAGTGTGTGCGTATGTGTGTGTGTGTGTGTGTGTGTGTGTGTGTGTGTGTCATGTATTTTTTTCCCTTGATTATATTGTAAATCGATTTGGATTGCAGCGTTTTAATATATATATAAATATAAAGTAACATAATTGATACACGACGAGAAGATCTCGCTCATCTTTCTTTTCCCGGTTACGCGCCTCCGCCAAAGAAACGTCCACTCAAGAACCACGCTAAGCTTTTCTTCACTAACGGTTGCATCCCTCCGTAATAAAAGCTTAACCCTAACAAAACAAAAAACGAAACCACCATGAATGATAAGCGCAAACCTTCGATGCGCATGGTCCGTTCGATCTCGTCGTACGTGTAATCAGGACTACCTAAATTAAAAATCGCCGGCGGCGCGAACCCGATGATCGGCACTTTCGACGCCGGAATGAGTTTACTTAAAATCATCAACGTCGATACGCGTAACACGAACCAAAACGACGCCGCAGTTCTATTTGTCGTCCCGCCAAACCCAGCCATGGAGAGTCTTCCGCACGCGTCCGTTTGCGGTTTTCGCAACTTATCGAACGTCTCGATGGCTTCTTTCGTGTCTTCGATCTCTTCCAAAGCGATGCCTAAACACGCCGCGGACTCTAAAGCCACGTTCGCGCCTTGTCCTAAAGACGGCCAAACCGCGTGGCCTGCGTCTCCAACTAAAACAACGTTTGATTCAGGCATCGCTAAGTGGCTACAAAAAAGAGTCGTTCCCCCGTTTGCCGGTTTCTGATTCGCCAAGGACGTGGAAATCTGAGGCGGCAACATGCCACCAAACGCGTTCGGGAAGAGTTCGGTAAACATTTTCTGCACTTCTTGCGGCGCCGTGATGTTATCCCAACTCCATTTCGCGTTCTTACTAATTGCTAGCGATGGCAAAATGACAACACCACTCAACGTGCCATCCGGATTCGGCGGCGCTAACAACGAGTTCAAACCTCTCGGCCAAGTGTGGAACGATTTCTTCCACTTCTCCGCCGCTTCTTCGCCAATCCATCCGCCGATGACCGGCAACGTAACTGATTTATATTGCATGCCGTCCACGTGTTTCTTCACCGTAAACGTTTGGTCGTGGAAAATCTCCATCGCTCTGCGAACCTCCGAGTTCACGCCATCCGCGCCAACTAATAAATCGTACCGTCGCGTCTCGTTCGGATCCTCGTCTTCGCTCAAAAACGGACACGTGTCTTCGCCTTCGAAACGTTCAAAAACAACTTTCTTGCTCTTCAAATCAATCGAAGTCCCTCCCGGTACGTCTAAAATTTGTTTGTTGTAATGAAACGTAATCTGCGTCGGATATCGTTCAATGGCGGCTTTTTGAATCTCCGCGGCTAACACGCTTCGGTTAATCGAAATCGACCCGCTGAACGCGTTCGTCGACCGACTCGTCACGTTCCCAATCTTCGTCCGTTTCTTCAAGTTGAACAAAAAGAACGGATTCCTCAGCGGTCGTTTAAACCCTTTCTGCTCGTGTCTCACGCTTCCAGCTAACTTCACGCCAAACGAATCCACGTCCACGCCGTGCGTTCTCAGCGCTGCCACGCCTCTTTGGTTCAGAACGATGTTATACGTCCTCGAAGACGCCACGCCGGTATTCACCAACCCTTGTGAAGGCAAACGAGAACTCGGTCCTCTTCGTTCGAACACGTCCACTTGAAAGCCAGCTCTGGCGAGACTCATCGCGGTTAAAGCACCGGCGGGCCCTGCGCCAACGACGATGGCATTGCCTCGAGACGGCGTGAAATCATGAGTGGTGTTTACGGTGTTCTCGTTCGAAGTGGAAACGTAATCGAATTCCACGTTTGACGAAGCCGCCGAACAAGAGCAATCGTTTGATGATGAATAACGAAGTTTACGACGACCGGACGAGGACGCGAGAGGAGGTCGTTTCATCATCACTTTTGAACACCCCCCTTGGTAATCGTGCGACTGCCTGAAGGAGAGCTGATGAAGACGAGCCGTATTCGTCGTCATGGTGTAAAGAGGAAGTTACAAGGGAAATGGTTGGTGTTTTTAAAAAGTGACGAAAATGTGGCTGCCCGTTGAAAAATCAAAAGTATTCGCAAACTCGAACGAGAAAACGCGCGCGCAACATTCACTCGGTCTCGCAAACTCTTTCTCTCTCTCTCTTTCTGATTCTGCTTTTACTCCTTTTACTACTATTACTATTACTACTACTACTATTCTAGTGATCGTTGTTTTCGTCGCCGTCTAAAACGACGTTTCCGGCGAACCCGGCGGCTTGCAACGCTTGCAAACGCTCGATTTCGTCTTCTTTGTCGTCGTTCGCGGCGGCTTCTCGAGAACGCGCGAAACCGCCGTGCATGCCTTTGGAAATTCGGTAGATTAAGGAGGATTTGGGCGCGCTCGGGTCGACGATGACGTCGCGTTGGTACGGTTTCTTTTTTTTTTTCGTCTTCTTGGATTTCCCAGACGCGCGTTCGTCTGCATCGGAATCGGAGGCGTTTTCGTTTTCCCCGTCTTTTCCTTCGTCGCCGTCCTGCTCCTCCTCCTCTTCCTCCTCCTCCTCCTCATCTTTGTCTTCGTCGCCGTCATCTTCGCGGCTGTAGGGGAAACCAGGGCGGCACCGGTCGTAGATGTGACGCAAACTTCGGAACGTCCGGTCCCAAGTTAAACCAAACGTGGATTCTCGAGCGTTTGTTCCCATTTGTCTTCTTTTTACGGCGTCTGTCATGAGCGACTCGATGGCGTCCGCGTAATTTTTTATATCCGAAGACACCGGGTCCGCCGAGGTAGTCGAAATCAAAATACCAGTTTTCTCGTCGTCAATGATGGCGCGATTAACGCCGACGTTATCGGTCACGACCGGTAACCCGCTCGCCATCGCTTCGATGATGTTGTTTGGAATGACTTCTGTTCTTGAAGGAAAGAAAAATATGTCACCTCCAGCGTAAGTTTTCGATAACGACAAACCGCCAGAATGGCCCAAGATGACGACGTTTTTGATATTCGCGAGTTCTTTTCGAACCATGGGTAAGTCCGGTCCGTCGCCAGCGACCACAACTTTGAACGGCGGTAACGCGGCGTTATCGCGCGTATCGAGTTCGCGGATGGTGCGACAAAACGCCATTAAACCTTTTTCGCGAACGGTTCTGGCCACCCACAAAATAACGATCGTTTCGTGTTCTCGAAAAGGGTCGATTTCGAACTTGTCGATGCGATACTGTCGATCTCGCATGCTCGGATTGTACATCTTTTCGTTCACACCGCGAGGGAAAAAACCCATCTTAGAAAACGGTACTCCCATTTTCTCTAAGTGTTCCGCAGCCGCGAACGAAGGTGTTGCAACAACATCGCACGATCGATAAAACTGAGACAACATCTGTCGAATCGGCCGAACCAGCAGTTTTGCGTGGTAATATTGCAAGTACGTGTCAAAAGCAGTGTGATAGGAGCACACCGAACACGCGCCGCGCTTTCTCGCCCATTCCACCGCGGAGTGTCCGAGAACATCCGGTGCGGCCACGTGAATAACTTTCGGGTCGAACGCATCTAAAATGGTTTTTTGTGCGGTTTGTAACGGCGCGGACATCTTGTATTCGGCTCTGCCTGGAACGGCTACGTGGGGAACTGGAGCGACTAAGATTCTTTCTCGGTCGGCTGGATCGAGAGTACTGTAAGGATCTGTACGCTCACCTTCTTCGTCTTCCTCGTCTTCGTCCTCTTCGCGTTGATTAATCTGGTAATCATCTTTCGCCAAGTCAGGAGATACAACCATAACTTCTGAATCATCTCGCTCTCTCAAATGTTCCGCGACGCGTTTCATCGTTCGCGAAACGCCATCGACGTGTTCCCAAACCGAGGTTACGATTGCCACGCGTCGAATATCTCGTGACTCGTATCCACACGCGATTCCAGGACACACGATTTGTAGCAGGCTATTCGCCGGCAAATTATTCGAGTGCTTGCTGTTTTCATCATTAAGATCGTCGCGAGTATCAAAATTGTGCTTGCCAAACTTGCGCGCGCTAAACTTGTGTCGCCAATACGAGCTCAGAATTCGTGCCAAATTTTTGGCAACTTTAGCGGCGCCATGTTTAAGTTGGTCGCATCGTTCGAAGCCAGCCGCTGCGACCTTCATTTGCTTGTGTGCCAAATCGTGCCACTGATAGTGTTGGACTTTCAACGGCACCGGATAGACTTTTTCGTGATGCACGGACGGTAACGACGCTGAAATGACGTCGTCGATGGCAAAGTCGTGCAACACTCGAACGTCAAGCACTGGGAAGGAAACTTTGTGTGCGATGACGTTGAGTAACGCTCGCGGAACCTTTTGTCTTTTATTATGGTTTTGTTGTTGCTGTTTTGTTGTTGATAACGACGTAGCACCATCTGTGGCAAACAATGCGCGCATCAAACGCCGACGACTGGACGAGAAGGAAGAAGGCGTCGGTTCATTTGATGTCGTCGAACCCGCACGCATCTTAGGGGTCGGAAACTTGATCAAATGTTTAGCTTCTAATCTTTTCGACGGCGCATCGCTCGCAAATATTCTGTGCGTTGGGTTTCTTCTCACGTCGCACGTCGGTCCGATGTAGCACTGTCGAGGGAACTGCGCGTCCAACGTTTGCGTAAGCGACACCGTCTTTAAATTCCCATCTTCTGCTACTCTATCTATCCATTTTCCGTTGACTAAATTAAATCCTAAAGCGTCCGCGCGTGCGAGAAATCGCGCTATAGATTCATCGTGCGGTATATCGAGATGTTCGTCTAAATCTACCGCGACTATCCAATCGTCTTCGTCCACAGCAAGCGCTAGCTTTTCTTCAAATCGTGCAGCTGCGACGGAGTACAGGAGCGCGTCGCCTTCGTAAACATCCGTGAACGCGCCATATCGTAAGAACGCGTCTTGGATTTGACTCACGAGCTCGGCATCCACGTTATTTGAGCGCGACTGTATGACGCACAAGACGTGCCTCGCGGGGATCTCGTGCTTTGTCACGTAGTGCATCAAAAAATGCTCCGCGAGTTCCACCGCATTCGTTTGCCAGGCAGAAATGCCGGTTAAAATGAACACTCTCGATGCGTATTGCGCGACCGAAGGAATGCTTCCGTAATTCCTCGTGTTCCCGGCGCCGGCAAGAAATGAAGATAATCTGTCGTCGTCGCTGCTCGCTTCTTCTTCTTCTTCCTCTTCTTCTTCTTCTTCTTTCCTATCGTTAATACTCCCGATACTCCCACTACTACTACGTTCGCTCCCTTCACTATACACTACCTTCATGTCTACGTTCAAATCTTCTTTAGCGGCATTCTTCTTACTCCTATATTTCTTCTTCTTGTTTGAAGAAGATGATCTCGACGAGCTCGATATTCCCTCCATCGCTCCGAGCGTCGGAAAAATGAGCGTATCGATCGTCGCGTTCAAACCGGTATCGAGAGAAAGAGGCGGAGAATACGATGTCGGTGGAGGCGGCGCGAAAACTCTAGAACCACCACCGCCGTGACTACTACTCATCCCATTAATCCCGTTCCCTTTCGCTCTCGCGTTCGCATCTCTCTCCAGCCCAACGCTCCCGAACGCGCCGCTAAACGGCATCACGCTCCCGCTCGGCATCGGATCGAACGGCCTGTTCGTCGCGTCGCTAAAACCTCTCCCGCTCCGATCCCCAAACGTCAATTTACACGTCAACCTTCTCGCGCTCGTCGTAAACGTCTCGTCCGGTCTCAACAAGTCCGGAATGTTCGAGTGTAAGTGATGTCGGCTTCGCGACCGGTACACCGTGGCGTACAAGAACAAAAACAACACGTGCAAAAGGACGACCAGAGAGGTTGTCCTCGTCACGCACTTGGCGATTCTCTGAAATTTCTTCGCGGAGGTTTTTCGTCCTCCCGTCGAACTCGAACTCGTCGTCGAAGAACTGTTGTTGTTGTTGTTATTATTATTACTGCTCTTTCGAAACGGGAACATCTTCTTCTTCGGAGACGAGAGCATGTTGCGATATCCGTCTCTCTCTTTCCGAGAGAAAAGAATCTCCCTACGAATCAATCTGCTAAACTCCTTTCGCAAAGAAAGCAGCACTTCTGTGCCTTTTCTTCCGCTGCTCTGTTCAGGAAAAAGTAATCCTCCTCGTTTAGGGCAGAAAAACACCTCGCGAACTGACCGTCGTCGCTGTCGTCATCTTCAGCACAAAACGCAACTCTTTCTCTCTCTCTCTGTGAAGAGATTTTGAGGTGGAAAAGAAGCTCTAAAAACGTTTAGGGTGTAGGGTTTGACGGAGGTCCACATTTTCTCTTTCGAAAAGAGCGCACACGTATTGACGCGTTTGTGCCGATATAAGCACACACATATTAAACTCTCTTTTTATATTCTCCTGTTTTCCTCTGTCTGTCTGTCTGTCGAGAGGTGATTTATATATATGTACATCTCTGTCTGCTTCTTTTGAGGAAACATTCTTAACATATTCCAATTGTTTACTATAACGGCTTCATCATCATCTTCAACGCATCGAAGTAAGAAACTGCGAGAGAACAGAGCACGGGAAGAAAAAGACGAGAAGGAGGATTAAAATGGTCGCGCAAGTGTTCAAAATCGCGATAAAGCTGTTCCATTTCTTACGGAATCCTTTGAACAGGCCTTTGGAACCACTCTTGTGGGTCGCCTCGACGATATCGGCGAAAAGGGCGTTCAAATCCTCTGTTTCCTCTTTGCCTGTCGGCGCGAACGACGAACGAATAATTGATAAAAAGAAACGCATTTTAGGCAACAGATTATTTCCAGCCTGCGTGGTTTTAGTGCAAGCGCGGTTAGATGGCACTCGGTGGCAAGTCGTCCCGGCGTACGTAGGGACCGGTTTAACCGTGTTGGTGGACGCGTTGGACGCGAAGCTGAAAACGAGAGTGCCGAACGTCGTTCGGAAGACGAGTTCAGTCATAGGGTTCGCGACGGCATTTAGTAGCGTGTTTGCGGGATTGTTTATACCGGTGTTTCGAATGCCTAAACCGACTGGACCGCATAAGGTTGGTAAGAGGCGGTTTTATTGGGAAGATACGACGAGAAAGTCGTGGATTCGACCGGACCATCCGAGGAGGAAGAAGTTGCCGGAACACAGGAAGTTGATGGCGGATATCTGGTACCCGGCGGAGTTAGAGGAAAGGATGAGAGAGATAGAGGAGAAAAACAATAAGAGCAAAAGTATGAGAAAGAAACGAAATAAGAAAATCAATTGGCTGGACCCGGATTTAGCGAGGGCGATTGCCATTTCGTTTTGGGCGCCCGGATGGGTGGTAAACTATTTTCGATTGGTGCGCATGGAAGCGAGCGATACGCCGCACGTGGCCACAGAGCCGCACCCGGAAGGTTCCTACGCGGACGAGATAACCGGGAAATTCCCAATTGTTGTCTTTTCGCACTCCTTTTCAGGCATGAAGGAACAGAATTCAGCTTTATTACAAGAACTCGCGAGTTGGGGCCACATTTGCGTCGCCGCGGATCATCCGCACGATGCCGCTTTGGTGTTATACCCAGACGGTTCTTCCGCTGATTTTCGTGGATACGACCAACCGGAAGAGATGCGTCCAAAAATGTGGTGGAAGTTTCGACATCGACATTTGAAGTATCGAACGTTAGATTTACAATTTGTGCTCGATCGATTGCTTGAATTGAACGAAGACAAAGAGGACCCGTTGTATAATACCATGGACGATACGAGAATTGCCGCGTGCGGCCACTCGTTCGGAGGTGCCGCGAGCGGGATGTTCGCCCAGTTAGATAAGCGAGTGACGAGCGTGATTATGTTAGACCCGTGGATGTGGCCGATGGGCCGCTCGGTCGTTCAAAAAGGTATCCCGGTACCTCTGTTGGTGTTCGAGGCGCCCAGGTTTCTAGGCAATCGCGACATCTTTTGTATCGAAAACGATTACTCGAGTTCTATGTTAGCGCTCGCCACGGCACCGCAGTGCGCGAGAGTAGATGAGGATGTTGATAACAGCATCGATAACGGGACCTCGTCTCCGCAACCGAAAGCGATTGACTTTGTGGACGTATCGACGACGGATGAGCGAGACGACGACGACGACGACGACGATGATGTGGAGAATGCGTGTTCGCGAACGGGGCGCCCGCCGTTGCCACCTCTCAATATTAGTAATCCATCAAGTAGCAATCCAATAGAACGAGGAGGCCGACACTCGCGATCGAACTCGTTCCTCAACGACCAGATGATGAAGCATTCCTTTTCATCGGTTTCCATCGCCGATTCGCTCGCTGAATCCGATTACGAGTTTTTCGGTCGCAACAGTCGAGATGACCGTAGCGGCGACGACGATTTTGAATACGCGCCTCCTTCCGGTGTTTGTTACAAAGCCGTTCTTGAGAAAACTATGCACTTTGATTATACGGATTTAGCCATGGTGGCACCGTTGACGACGCGCTTGTTAGGTATGATTGCAGTTGGCGGATCCGAGGTGCACGACGTCATTTCGAGAGCATCGTTAAGGTTTTTACACGCGCACAACTTACCGAGAAGAAAGCGCGTCGTGACGACGTCGAACGTTCCCGTATACGAATTCGACGCGGAGACGTTGACGCAAAGAACGCGCATGTTGCACCCGGGGCCGTGGCCTGGTTGTCCGGCGGATGAAAAAGACATCGCGGAAATAATAGAAAAGAAAACAAAAAGCATGGAGAAAGAAGCAAGCAAGAAAAAGAATAATAAAACGAGCAATTCCGCGGCAGCGAGGACGACAATGGCTGTCGATAGCGCGATGAAGTTTGGCGGTGTGAGTAATAAACGCGCCAAGGAAATCAAAGAAACCGACGCTCGCGCCGATCCGCCGTCCTCGCCGAGGGCAATACTGAAAAATTTAACTCCTTTTAACAAAGTGCGCGAGGCTATTTTAGAAGCTGAAACGGATGAGCGGTGGAAGAACAAAGGTGGTTTCGTCCGATGGATCGACGTCGAACATTTTGCAAACGAAAGAGAAGACATCGGAGACGAACGTCCGTGGACCGCGGAACAACTTCGCGAAGTGCGTTGGCTCCTCTCTGAGACGGAAGGTAAAGACGATTCGTTCGTTTTAAAACGCTCGGATTGGATTGCCATGTTCCCGAACCGAAGCGAACGCGAAATACGTGAAGCTTTGGAAATCATTGAAAACGATCCGACCGAGCACTCGCCGCCGAAGCCGTTGATGTGGTTGGTTGGTGAAAATCCAGACGTTATTATCGACGGTCCGGACTCGTACGTTGACGTGAATTCCTCGGACGACGAAGGAGGCAGAAACGACGCGTATTCGCCGAGATTCTTGATTGGCGGGAGCTCGAAAAGCCATTTTGGCGGAAGTCCGAGAAACAGTCAACCGTCGTCGCCGATGCACGTGGTTAAGCCGCGCGCAATGACTCGAATCGACAGTTCTTTGAGGCCGTAAAATAATATAGAAGCAGTAGAGTAGTGGTGTTTATCAATATTATTAAACACACAAACACGCACGCGCAATATATTATATCGAGTTGTTGTTTTTTACATTCTGATTTCATCTTCTTCGGAAATCCATCTGTTTTTCCCCGCATTCCTCAAACTTTCCACGGAGCCTGCGCCACCAATCTCGTAGAAACCGGCGACATCCAAAGGTTCGATGCCCGCTTTGGCGTAGAAGTAACGCAATATCTCCTTCCCGATTTTCTTCTTCTTCACCAACGCCGTCGTTTCGTTATTCGTATTCTTAGTATCATTACTACCACCACTACCGCTCTCTAAACTCCCATCCAAGATTAAATCCGCCGCTCTTTCGTACCACGGTCCTCTTCTCTCCATGATTTCTTTAAACGAGTTCGTCTCGCTCAAAGTCGGTCGATTGCTGTCGCCGGCTATTTTACTCGCTAAATAGTCCGCGTCTCTTTTAATGTACACAATCATCGCCGTTTCCTTCAACGCGTTCACTTTCCTCCCCGAGTATATCTCCTCCCCTGTTTCCTCGTCTAAATCCACGCATATTCCTCCCCCGCAATCGATGAGAGTGAACTCCGAAAACGCGTTGGCGGCTTTCGCGCAACATCGAAATTCCACGTCTCGAAAGTACTGCCAACTGTTCTCGGAGACAATTTCGGGAATAGATTTCGACTCCTCGTAGACGATTAAATCGTCCAAGGAGAGCAGTTTAAACCTCTTGTCGTGCGCGAATAAGCGTCTGCAGATTGAGGATTTCCCGCATCCTCTGCCGCCGATGATTGCGAGGTTTTTTTTCGCGCCGATTGGGAGGTTTGATGTTTCCCGTGCAAAAGTTGAATGCATCTCGCTGGAAATGTGCTCGTCCCCGTCGGATGATGGTATCGATGATGATGATGAGAAAAACTCCGCTCTTGGACGACTTCTTCTCTTTTCAGAACAAAAAACTCGCCAAGAGGGAGAAAAACGACGAGAGCTAGGTGCGCAGGTTAAAGTCGTCATGGTTTTGCTCATTTATAGTGCATAAACACTCTATCTCTCAGCGCGCAAGTCTTTTATGAAAAGAAACTCGATTGGAAAAACGGCATAAAAAGCGGCGTTTTTTCCATACAGGTTTATTAAGAAGGCGAGAATAATGGTCTCCATAGAAGAAGAAGAAGACAAAGACAAAGAAGAATTAACGACAACTGAAGCGATGTCTGAAAAGATGTGCGAAGAGTTGGAAGCGATGCAGTCTTTGACGCACGAGGAGATCGTGGAGAAAATACTCGCTTTGAAGAAAAGCGAGAAAGAAGACGACGAAGAAGAATTGGAGAACGACGACGTAATAAACGACGCAGACGACGACGATTTAACCGGCCACGAAGGAACAAAGTTCGCGATGATTATCGCGCAAGGCATGAGAGCGTCTCTCGCGAGACAACGGTTGAAGAAGGAAATCGAGCGGAGAGATAAAGAAGAAGACAAAGAAGAAGTATCGGCTTCGGACGAAACGTTTCTTAAGAAACTGAGGAAAAAAGTGTACCAGAACTGGAAACCGGACATGCCGTCGTTACAGAGAGACGTGGACGAACAAGAGGAAAGGAGAGAACTATTGGAGCGAAGAGAAGAAAAAGCGAAAGAGAAAGAGCGAAGCGTCGAAACGCACGCGCGAGGCGCCTTGTTGAAAGCTTTACCGAACGACGGGAAATCGATACAGAGGAAGAAAGAAGGGACGAAGATGAAGAAGCGAGACCCGGAGGCGCAAGGCGGCGCGTTTGAGAGAAGGAAGATGCACGAGGAAGGCGCCGGGTTGTTTGTGGCACCGATGATGCCAGAAATGGCGAACAGAGAAGTCGCGAAGACGACGAGGAAAAGCGCCGGGAAAGGGTGGTTCGATTTACCCGCCGCGGAGTACACTCCGGAGTTGAAGAGGGACATGCGAACGTTGAAGTTGCGAGGCGCGTTCGACCCCAAAAGGTTTTATAAAAACGCGGACACGAGGAAGCTCCCGACGCACTTTTCCATAGGCACGGTCGTCGAAGCCGCGCAAGATTTCCACTCCGCGCGCTTGACGAAGAAAGAGAAAGGGAGGACGTTCGCGGAGGAAATCGCGAAAGACCAAACGATTAAAAAAGCGAGAACGAATAGGTTCACCAAGGTCCAAAACGAAAAGAAAGGTTCCGGAGGAGATAAGAGAAAAAGCAATACTAATAGCAACACTAGTCGTAGGAAGAAGTAAAGTAGTTTTATTAGAGCCATTTGTATTCATTATCATTTGTATGCGTGACATCTGTATTTTCTCGGGAAACAGTCAGACAGACAACCAAGTCTTCTCCGTCGTCACTTTTTATCACATCTTTTGCGTTGTTGTTGTCTACTACTTACTACTTCTAATAATGGGAAATATCGCGTCTAAATCCAACCAACCACCGTTACCTGATAACGATGGTCCTCCGTGTGCGAGCGGGAAAGAGTTCATGAAGAGTTCCTCCTCCTCCTCCTCGGAGTGTCCGATACCGGAGGAAGTGCGCAACAATTCCAAATTCGGCGTGTACAACGTGTACAATCAAAGAGTGGACGACAACCCTTCCGCGTCGTCTTCTTCGAATACGAATGATGGGAGGAGTGGTTCTTCCTCTGAAGGCAAAGGTGGATTTCGGTTTCTGGGTCGCTTGGACCCGAGGAATAACATGCCCTCGGAGGCGAACCAGAAACGAGCGCCTGGGCAGAAAGTCGCCCTGAGCACGGACAGAGAAGCGTCCAAGATACCTAAATCGGGCGGCAGAGAAAGTGGTAGTACAACGTGGCAATATCCATCCGCGCAGATGTTTTATAACGCGCTGGTGAGGAAAGGGAAAGCGGAGGACGTGGACGAAAACGACGTGGCGACGGTGGTGTCCGTGCACAACGCGATGAACGAAGACACGTGGGACCGCGTCGTGACGTGGGAGAAGTTACATCCGAGAGCAAACGAGGACGACGGGCCGAAGTTGGTTCGGTTTCGAGGCAGGCCGGACGATTTGTCGCCGTTAGCGTGGGCGAGGCATTTGATGGGCGGGGGGAAGCCGTTCGATAGGCACGATTGGTGGATTGAAAGAGGAGACGAGGAAATTAGGTACGTGATTGATTATTATTTTAAGGAGGACAAGGCGGGAACGTCGGAACAGTTCGAGTTGGTGGTGAGACCGGCGTTAGATTCAGTCGAGGGCGCGCTTGATAGAGCAAAGATGTTCACGTACGTAAATTGTGCGAGATTTGGGGTACCGTGTCCGATAACCGGGAGCGCGAGCGTGATTGGAGAAGAGCAAAAGCGGTAGCGGGGAGAAGAATCTTCCATCGTTTCCTAGATTTTATATTTAAACTATTAAACAATAAGCTAGTACGTGCCCTAAATATACACTATATGGCTAAAATGACTATACTTTATACTACATGTTTGCGTCGTCGTCATCGTCGTCGTCGTCGTTCACCGAGTCGTCGTCGTCTGCGGACGGAAGCTTTTGATTTCTTTCGAATTCGCCTCTCAGGAGCTCTTTTTCCGCCGCCGTACAATCAACACCTTTTCGACAGTCTAGATCGGCGGTAGTCCCCAGATCATAATCATAACTACCATCGCTTTTGTCGTCGCCGGCTATCGAGTATGGTTTGCACTCGTTTACGTCCGCAAAACGACATCCGCAATTCCAGTTCCTCTCGCTATTTGGATTCTTCCAATCGTATTTACAAAACGACAAAAAATTCCCTCTTCCGTACGCCTCGAAGGCTTTCTCCTCGGTGTCGAACGAGTGTACGTCGTTCCCTTCCGTTCGCGCGCCTAAACCTTTGAAATAATGATAAGACATCGTTACGTTTTTGCTGCTATTCGTTAGCTCTTTAACTTTTGTTCGATCTAGAACCTCCCCGGCGCGAGTTTGTAATCCTTTGGACGCCTGCGCCATACCTTCGACGCCAAAGCCATACACGTCCAAGGATTTGCACAAATCAGAGCTCAACATGGCATACGCGGCAACAAAACCGGACGAAGGAACGTTTAATCCACGATACGGTCCAAAGCCAGACTTGCATAATTTTTCTCTGTATGCCATCAACGGTTTCGAAGACATGGTGGTAGCTTTGGACGAGAGGCGAATAGGAAGCACGTCCG
>Ga0302114_10001563_pt1 | contig 14978 bp, 1 predicted proteins | sample AG5_Surface_MG_FD_203107 | JGI IMG/M metagenome (GOLD analysis project Ga0302114, IMG submission 203107) | Marine microbial communities from Western Arctic Ocean, Canada - AG5_Surface | ecosystem: Environmental > Aquatic > Marine > Oceanic | place: Canada: Western Arctic Ocean | collected...
AACCCTCGCCTCCAGAAGCCTCTTGGTCGCCTCCGCCTCCTTTTTGAACTGCTCCCTCCTCGCCTCCGCGTCCTCCCCCCCAACGGCGAACCCAAAGTCGTAGTCGTCGATAACTTCGTCGACCTCCTTCCCCTCCATCACCCGAGCGCGGCTCGCGTTCTTCAGAGGGTTCACGTTCACGTCGAGCCTTAGCTGCGGCTTCTCCTTGGCGATGCTTGCGACCTCTTCCTCGTCGTCCTCCGGGGCGATAGCCACCACCCCACTCGCGTCCTCTTCCTTCTTCTTCCTCCTCCTCCTCTTCTTCTTCGTTGTGGTGCTTGCCCCGCCATTTGGATCGGGAGTAGTAGTCTCCCCCTTTTCCTTCATCACCAGCTGCAGCACCTCCTCCTCGTCGTCCTCCTCCCCTCTCTCCCCATGAAACGTCTTATGCTTCCAGTGTGCACCACTTTGCACAACGTCCGCAGTTAAGTGCATCTTTTTCATCAGCACCTCGTGCTCGTCCTTGATGCTCGTGAAGATGTCCTGGCTTTCTCCGTTCTTCTTCAATCCCCTCTTGACCAATTTGTGGGTGATCTGCGGCAGCATCCCCTTGACCATGAGAATGCCCATCGGTTGGCTAATCACAAACATGATGAAGAATCCGAAAGCCACGCTCTCCAGCCACATCATTCCAATATCCCCGTCAACCCCCGTCATCGCGTTGGGGCAGGTCGAGCAAACCTCCAGCGTGTCCTCCCAGTCGTCCGCCTCCTTGCAGCCCTTCGTCCCGTCGGCGTCAATCTCCCACGGCACTTCCTCCGTCCCGGTCCCATCATCAACTAAATCGTCCATGCCGCAAGCGCAGCTCGAGCACTTGTTCACGTACACGCTGAACCCGATGCAGAACACCAGAGTCCAGGCGCACCACGTGATTGCGATGAAGTAGGTCAAGTAGTCGACCCACGGCGGCAGGAGCTTCGGCGGGCGCTGCTTCGCGGACACCTTCTTGAAGGGGTTCAGGAAGACCTTATAGAGGATCTTGGTCAGCTTGGTCATCTTCTTGAGCTCGACCTCCTCGGCGGCCAGGAGCGCAATGTCCTGCGGGGTCAGCCGTCCCTTGTTCTTCTCGGCCATGATCGCCTTCTTCTTCGCGACCTTCTTCAGAATGTTCTTGAGCCCCTTTAGCTCCACGAGCTGAGCGTTGATGTCCTGCGCCGAGCGAAGCGAGATTGTGCGCATTTTTAATGAAGCAAGAGCAAAGCGAGCGAGAAAAAATAATGAGTGGATTGATGTTAGTTCAGTAGTTGTGACTAGCTCGCTTCGCTTTGCTCGCTGGCTCGTATTATCGTCTTCATCAAGGCTCGCTCGCTTCGCTCGCTCACCTTGCTCATTGCCACCTTCCTGTCCTTCTCGTGGAGCCGCGCGGTCTTGACAACGTCGCCCAGCGCAACCTTGCTCTCCTGCAGCGCCTTCTTACACAAATCTAGCTTCGTCTCGAACTCCCGACGGAAATGCAGCTTGTCGGCCGCCTTCAAATTCTTCCGGCCTTCGCTCAATCCAGCCAAAATATTAGCGGTCAGCTCCTTCTTCAAGCCCTCCTTGGTGTTCTTCAGGTTAGCCCTCGCGATGAAGAAGTCCCGTTCGGCGCCTTTGACCATCTTCCTGTCCTTGACCTCCTCCTTCATCCCCTCGGGGACGCTAGCCAAGTCCAAGTCCAAGAACAGGTCCTCCATGTACTTCCTCTCGCCACATTTCTTGTACAATAAAGTCAACACCACGCCCAGCGGACTTGCGAACAGCGCGCTCATCACACCGAAGAACAGCTTGTCCATCAGCAGCTCCTCCATCGGCTTGTTCGTGTCAATTCCGCTGAACTGGTACAAAAATGCGGTCGCGAACCTGTGGGGGGGTATTAGGGGGGGTTGGGGGTGGGGAATTTGTGGATGGGTTAGTTTATTTTTTGGTCTGTTGTGCGTGAATTTCGTAAGAAGTCGCTCGTCGCTTCGCTCCAACTCACATTTTGCTCATTATGATCAACAGCAGCGTTGTCAACCTCTGCGGCCTCGAGAAAACCTTATCCGTTCCGTAGATGACGCTAATGACCTTGTGGTTCTCCTTCATCTCGGTCCACCAGTCCCTCAGCACTTGGATCTTCCCGCTCTTGTCCCTCAGCGCAATCTCGTTCCCGAACGTCTTGAACGCAGACACGCTATCAATCTCATCGCGTTTATCCTCAATGCTCATGTTCTCCATCAAGTACCTGTCCTTCTTGTCCAAGTACCTTCCGTAGATGCAGCCCAGGATGAACACGGAGTACATGACGATTAGCGTCGTGATGACCGCCAAGTTATCGAGAATATCGCTCAGCGTCAAACTTCCCAAAATGTCCAAAATCGCCCCGGCCATCTTCATGCTCGACTCCAACCTCGATCCGAACGCGGTCAAGTGCGTGCACGCGCAAACCAACGCGTCAGGGTTGTTCTCAACGATGCTGCACCCCTCCTTGCTCCACCTGTTGTCTACCGGGTCGAACCACTGGCAGGTTGGTCCTCCGCAGTCGAACTCAATGTCGACGGTGTAGCCCTTTACCCAGCTGGAGTTGAACGTCTGCTCGTTCGTGCAGGTGTACGTTTGGACCCCGCTAGGGCACTCGAAGGGGAGCACCTCGTCGATCTGGGTGCAGGTTCCGTTGTAGGTTTTGCTCTCGGCTTCCAAGCCGGTGATTGGGTCGAGGTGCTTCGGAATGGTCATGATGATCGGGGTAGCCAGTCCACCGACAATCAGTTCCCCAGAGTCCTCGGAGTCGGAGTCGGACCCTTCATCATCCTCGACCGCCTCGGCACACTTGATCATTCCCAAACTCTGAATCCCGCTGCTCAGCAGCTCTCCATTCGACTCGTACGGGTTCTTAGCCAGCGTGTTACTCTGCGTATCAACGCAAGCCGCCCCGCTAATCTCCCCACTAACAGCCTCGTCCTCCGCGAACCCGCTCGGCATCGTGAACGTCGGCTGAACGACCCTAGTCATTTTCTCCCTCCGAGTCTGAGGGAGCTTCACCGTGCCGAGCTCAGCGGGGGACTTGCGCTCGTTGGCCATCCTGATGTTACCCTGGTTGACCAGCTTCGGCGGCATCCCCGCAAGCGAGTCTGATAGCATCCCGCTACTCAGGGCCCCGATCGTTCCAGTGATCTTATCGGCAGACTCCTTCGCCTTCTCATCAGCGAGTTTCCTCATGCCTTGGTGTCCCCCAACCTCCTTCAACTTCCTGCCGAACTCCCCCTCCTCGCCATTTCTCGACATGCTCTGCCTCAGCCGCCTCACGCCCTCCTCCCCCCCCTTAAACATGTTCGTCTCCATGAGCTGACTCATACTCTCCGTGCTCGCCCCCGCAGTATCCTCACTAACCGCCACCCCCCCCTCAAGCGCCGCCCCCATCAAATTCCCCACCAGCCCCAACGCCCCATCCTGAGAATTCGCCGTGAGCTCGCTCGGCGTAGAGCAAACGCTCTCAACTACCCCAGACTGCTGGTCCATCGCCGCCTCACTAACGTCCGTAATCGCCTGGGCGTTGAGCAAATCGTTCAGCATGCTCTCCCTCATCGCCGCACGCTTCCTCCTCGCCTCCTTCTTCTCCTCGCTCTCCACGGTCGGTGCGCTGCTCGGACTGACAGTAATTGCCGCCGTGGGAGAATTCGTCTCCCCCGGCGCCAAGTATATCGTCGGACTCGCGCTCGGAGAGTCCGTCGGTAGAGGTGCCGCAGACGGCGCGAACGTAAACACCGCGTTCGGATCGTACTCGTACCCATCGTCATAGTCGTAATAATACTCCTCCTCCTCCTCCTCCTCGTCGTCCCCTACAGCATTAAGCATCGCCGCCGCCCCGGCCAGCGCGGAGTTGACCGCCGTGGGGTCTCCGGACGCCATTGCTGCGGCGACGAGCTCCTCGTTTTTGGCGGCGAGGACGTCGGTTAGGTCCTCGCCCTCCTCGAGGACGATGACCATTGGGATGCAGCTCGCTAGGAACGTCTGGCGAGTGCTGGAGCCGTATTTGTCGGCGATGTACACTACTCCTGTGACTGCGTAGGAGGGGATTGTTACGCCCTCTAAAGACTGGGAATCGGCGCTCAACTCGTCGCCCAGAGGTACCAGGCTTGCCTTGCTCGTGGAAGGACTGAAGTTGTCCATCAAAGGACTCTCGGCACTGTTGCTCGTCTCGACGCCCTTAATCGACTTGAAGAGGTAAGTTAGTGGAAGGTCCGACGCGTCGTCCTGCCAAAAATCAACGAAGAAGTTGAACTCAGTCACGAGCGCTTCTCCCTGAATCGGCTCGATAGCGAACATTCCGGACGTCGGGGGGGAGTTCGTTACGACCGTGATCGCCGCGGAGCCGAACGAGTCGGCAGACTGGTCGTCGTAGACGGTGTACTTGAACACGTACGTAGACCCACCGGACAGGTCCCCAAGGGACAAAATCATGTTCGGCCTAGAATACCCCCCCGCGTTGTCCTTCGTGTAGAAAATGTCTGAGACGACGCCCTCCCCTGAGATTAACTCCCAGTAGCTTCGGACGTAGTTACCCTTCATTTCGTAGCTCGACTCCATCTCGGCAAAGGTGTCCGCGTTGTTGTTGAACTTGTCCACTGCTAGCTTGTTTATCGAAACTGAGGGGGGCTGGCCCGCCTTGATTACGACTAGGGCTGACGCGGTGGAAACGGCGCTCTCAACGAACGTTTCGTGACTTACAGTCACACTAAACTCGTACTGGTTCGACCCAAAGGTCGCGGAAGGGAACGCAATTTCAACGCCATTCTCGGCGGCAGTAATTTCGTTCGCCTTGCTCCCGCAGTCACCAACGTAGCCCATCATCATGGTCTCGCTCTCCTCATCATACCCCGCTTCAGCCCAGCTCCTGCAGCTCCACTCGTACGTCAAGTCACTCAGGCTCAGCATGTTATCGGGGTCGGACGTCTCGTCAGCGATAATCGTCAAAACTTGGTCCGTTCCAGAATCTCTATCCCCGCCGGCAATCTTCGCGATGACGTCCTGCCTCCCCATGTGAACAAACGCAGTCGCCGAGTTCGCAATGTGGTTGTACTCTGGCGCGGCCAGCCTCGCAACCGCAGTGAACTCGTACTCGGTGTCCGCGTCGAGCAGGTCAGCACCTATGCTCAGCAACCTCTTGTTGTTCCCCTGGATCATGTCGAAAGTAACGCCTGCGGCTGCCAAGTTTCCGGTTGTTTCTTCCCAAATGTACTCCATTTGGAGCTTGGCGGGGTCCAAAGCGCCGGCAGCTTCCGCGCAGAGCTCGGGGAGCGAGGCGAGAAGCTCCAGGTTCACGTCGTCGCTTGTCACTGCTTCGATCTTGTCGCTCGCGAACAATACAATCGGGGACGGAAGGCTTCCCTTGTCGACGGAGAAAAGCTCACTCGACTTCGTCTTGGGAGCGAGGAAGTTTGTAACTTGGAGACGGAAGGTGTACACGGTTCCAGGATTCATCAAGGCGCGGGGGAGCGCGGTTCCCTTGTCGTCCATCAACTTGTTCACACCGTGGTTGTCGTTCATTGCGTTCACGCCCGCAAAGTGGGCAACAATCAAGTTCAGGTCGTGCTCCGGCCAGGCTTCCATCACCGCCCAAGTATACACCATGGCCCTCCCCGCCCCGCCCGTGGTCATGCTTGCGTCGACCTCGAAAATGTCACAGATGCCCATCGCACTCGAGTAACTTGCCTTAACACTCACCGCCACGGGGTTCAACGGCTTGGACAAGAAGGTTGATGAGCTGGCCATAAACAAACTGGCTGATTCCATTGACGACTGCATCTTTCCTCCTAGAACGAAGATTGCGTCGCCGGGCATTATCGTCGGGGAGAAGCCAAAGGTGATCTTAAGTTCGTGCAAGAACACTGCGTTCGTGGGGGGACCGACGGGAGACATCCACTGGCACATTGGCGCATCTCCAAGGGTCCTCCCTTCGTTCTCCGTGAGAGTAGCCTCAACGTCCAAAACCTCGATGCACGCGAACGATCCCGTTAGCCCGGCTGCGTTCGTCCAGAATTCGGACGTTCCGGAAAACCAAATTAATCCTCCAGCACCGTTGTCGTCGAACCTTCCGCCGGCCAGTGTGGGCGGCGGAACCGCGTCAGCCGTAATAACCAAATCAACACTCACACCTCCGGACAGCATTGCGTCGTACATGACATCGGCACTCGTAACCTTGTGCGACAATTCCTCAAACCTGCCTTGACTGCCCGTGGCAGAGCTGGAGAATCCCGCAACCTTGACCTTCTGAACAACGTCCCAGTTGGCCGGGGTGAAGGTGAACGTTAGCAGCTCTCCTTCGTACTCGCCATCGTTCATAATCATCTCCTCGCTGAACCCGAGCACCTCGACAGTCACGTCGAAGGCGGGCTCGGAGTTGAGGCTCAAGTAGTATTTGCTAGCTAGAGTTGACCCTCCACCCTGCGTGCCGGTAATTGTTAGCGTTCCCACCGGCGAATTGGTCGTCATGGCGGTGGAAACAATCAGCCCCGCGACGTCGTCGTCGATCACGCTCAGCGCGATGTCGGTGTTGTCGAAGACAAGGTCGGAGTAGAACGGGTCCTCGGTCTCCATACTCCACTCGTAAACGAGGTTGAAGTCAGGTGCCGCAACGAAATCGGGAAGCCACTTGAACACAAAGGTGCGGGGTATTTTCCAGTCGTCGGCATCATCCGTCAAGAAGGTCAACGTGCTGTAGGGGAAAATCGTTGTCTCGCCCTCAACGTAGTTCTCGGCAATGCCCAAATAATAGAAGAGCTCGAATCCTTCGGGGATGGTCCCGGATTTCAATCCCAAGGTCACGGTAACGTCCTTCACAGGCCTACTAGTCAACCCGAAGAAGAAGCTCGCGCTCTCCTCGAACTCGTCGTAGTCGAGCTGCACGCCGTTCATACCATTCTCCTCAATGTCCAAACCGGCAAAATCGTTATCGTCAATACTCACGATGATGTCGGAGAGGAAGAGAGAGCCGTAGTCGTCATCCATGGAATCAACGAGCAACTGAATCGTCTCGTAGTGGGGAGTGGGCTCCTGGAAGTTGTCGTTGGTGGAGGTGATGGTGAAAACACCAAAATCGGAGTTGCCGCCGGCTGAAAGTACATTGTACGCTTGACTCGTGAAAGTGATGAATGCAGGGGAAACAGCCACCTGGGAGCCGACAGTGGCAGCCCTGATAACGACGTCATTTGTGGGTGCAGTTCCAAGGAGGATTTGAATCTGACTGGTTTCAAGTCCTTCCGCAACGTGAACTGACTTCCCCATGGGGAACTCAATTTTGACGATTTTCATCACCAGACGTCTGGTTTCGGCGAACAAGGTGCCTGGGATAGACAACTCGTAAGCAGAGACGGAAACGTCCACCTCAATGAGGCCGGATTCATCCTTTTTAGGCAGGAGGTACACGTTGTAAGCGTACTCCTTTGGAATGGCGTACGTTTTAGTGCCAGAACCGTTTTCAATTGTTGGCAGAATTTCAATCTCGGAAGTTATTCCGTCCCAAATGTATACGCCGTCCAGCTTGGTGGAAGTTGTGGTCATGGAAATGTCCAGTTCCTCGGAACCATCCTTGTCGACGAGCTCCATCTTCGTAACGACGAGTGGCGCCATGTAGTCGGTGAGGGGAAGGTTGGCGTTGAAGGTGGCAGTTTCCACTCCCTGAATAGTCACCTCTTCAAGCATCTCGAACAAAGGGCTGTCGGGCACGGGCTTGAACTTGACTGTGAGAGACTGGGGAGTGTGCGCGTGCACTAAGGTAGCCGTGTTTCCGTTCAGGTCGTACACCTCCTTGGTGTACGCGACAACGTCGAAGGACAATTCCCCCGAGTAATGGTCCAATGCGCGCATCGTGGTTGTGGTCGCTTCTGCGGGGATCTCAAAGTACCACAGGAAGTTCGAGGAGTATGGAATGTTGCTGATTGTCGTTTCGGTAACATTCTGCTTGTAAATGTCAACCTCGTCGACGGTGACGAAGTTCTTGACAAGGACGTCGCAGTAGATGCGAAGGCCAAGGGTTTCCGAGTTATCGGTGTCAACTGACGCAATCTCGTCGATGTACACTTCAAAGGAGGCGTCTTCGTCAATGTCGAAAACGGCGTCCGTGGTCACTTCGAGCGTCGGGGAATCTGCAACAGCGAGCACGTTCACTTGAATGTTCACGACCTTCCTTTCCTCGTCGGAATTGGACGACTCCGTCGTCGTCGCGGTGAGCTTGATTCCAACAACGCCGGCAAAAAAGTCGGCGAAGAAGATCTTCATGGAAGACAGGTCAGTTCCGAGCTCGAAGCTGCCGCTGGAGTCCATATCGACCGCAACCCCGCCGACAGTGATACGGTCAATGTGGTTGGCAGAGCCCAATTCCTGGAGGGTCAAGGTGATGATTTCACTACCGTCGGTATCGTCGTACTGGAGGGTAATGTCCTCGACGGGGAAATCGAAAGGGGTGGATTCGATAGCAGTATACACGAGATTCGTTACTTCAAGTTCAATAGAATCAGCAACAGCTTCGAAAGAGTACGTGATAGCTTCCTCCCTGGTCACTGAGGCGGTTGTCTCCGCGCGATTGTCGGACGCGGGGGCAACGTCGGTGACCGTGTAGTAGGCGGTGAACTTAACATCCCCGGAGAAGTGAGGCACAGTGGTGAGGCGCAAGTCGACGAAGTCGGCCGTGATCGTGCTGAGGGGGAGGGCGTAAACGTCGTGGTAGCCGCTTCCGAACGACGGGGTGACACCGAGCTGCTCAATTTGAGACACGGTGAGGGACTCCGCTGTAAGTTCTCCAACGTTGGAAACGCCCGACAGGAGCTGGACGGGAGAATCGGAAGTTTCAAAGTTATCCAAGATCAAAACCATTGTCATCGACTCGGATCCGTCAAGATCTTCTAGCACCAAGTTCTCAATAAGTACCGAACCAATGTTGTCCTCGTCGACGGCAGCATTGGAAGCCTCAAAGATGATGTTGGGAGGGTTTGCGACCGGGGAGAAGTAGAAATAGAAGTTCGACAGGGTGGTGTGAACGACTTGGAGCGAATCTTCGGAGATGGTGGGGTTGGAATCGGTAACAGAAATCACCACGGTGGTGGAGATGGTACCGGAATAGTAGGGGTTGCCAATCACCTCGAGAAGGACCTCGGTCAGTGAAAAGGTGGGTATCTCGTACGCGTTGAAGTTGCCAGAAACGAACTCTGTGTCTGAGTTGGCGGCAGCATTTCCAAAGTCCAAGATGGCAACTTCCCCATCAATAATGAGGGAATTCGTGGAACTTATGCGGGCCAGCTGGGGAGTGAGGTTGAGTCCGTTGGAAGACAGCTCGGCAATGTTGGAAGAGTCGGCATCAACCATTTCGAGGAGGTACATTTTGGTCGATTCGGAACCGTCGGTGTCCGGTGAGACCATGCCAGAGATTGTGACAGTCGCGGGAGTGGCGGTAGAACTTGCATTCTCCTCGCCATCCGTAATTTCGTTGCCGAGCTCGGCGGGGAAGTCAACAACCGCGCCGAACGACGTCGTGAAACTGTTCGCGTTGGCAAAGGTGTCTCGCTGGTTGCCGGAGGAGGAGGTGGAGACATCGGTGATGGTGTATAGAAACACGAACTTGATGGCACCTGCGTAGTGGTGGTTGGCAGAGAGGACGATGCTGGCGGTGTCTGCCTGCGCAACTGAAGGCGGCGCGACGAACACGTTTACAATCGTTCCAGCGTGCAAAAGAGCCGACGATGAGCCGTCCGTGATGCCGCTAATGCCATCGACCTCTGAGAGCTGCTGCTCAAGACCATCGGAGTCGGTGTATGTGAAATGGGATCCGTCAAAGACTCCGCTGGTGGAGGTGATCTCCTCTCCGTTGATAGAGAAGGAGGAAACTTTCGAGGACGTGGAGGAAGAAATTTCAACGAAGACGAGAGAAAGCGTCTCGGAGCCGTCCGTGTCGACCATTTGTAAACCGCTAAGGGTAACTTCCGCCTCATTGTCCTCGTCAACAGAAGCTAGAGCTGTGTCGACGGTGATTTCAAGCTCGTCCACCGAGGGGGAGAAATTGATGGTGAAGTCAGTTGTGCTCGAAAATGTGACGAGCACGTTGGATGACTCCACAACGGCCGAGTCGGTGGTGATAGAGATCAACTTTAACGCAACATCACCACTGTAGTGGGCGATGGGCAGAATCGACACACTCATCGCCGCGGCCTTGTCAGCGTCGAGCTGAAAAATGCTGACAATGTCAAAACCGTCGGTTATTTCCAACTCCGCAAAGGATTCGGGGGGGGACGAAAGTTCAGTGAGGGGGAATGAAGCCTCGGCGTTGACGTATAATGACTGCACAAGGGAGGAGGAGGAGGAGGAGCCGGAGGCAACAATCTCAACAACGAAGAGAGAAAGTACCTCAGATCCGTCTGAATCAACCATTTCGAGGTTGGTAAGTGCGATCAACACTGCTTGGTCCTCAATGGCCGCGAACGAGCTCTCAATGAGAGGGGCTCCCTGGGACACGAACGGGGTCCAAGAAACCTGAACATCGGTCCACTTCTCAATAAAGTCAGAAGTTTCCTCGTACGTGTCGAAAACGTGGACCCTGACCTGAATGTCAATTGAACCAGAGAAAATTGATGAAGCGTGCACTTGAACGTTGAGGATCGAAGGATCGACAAGGATCTCTTGCATCATGAAGCCACCCAGTGAAACCAAAGTTGGTTCGATTTCAACGTTGTCCTGGGTGAAGAAGAGAGCGGAGAGGGCGTTTTCTTCGTAGTAGAGGGTGATGAGAAGGGACTCGGAGGCGTCCAAATCTATAAGCTCAACTGTGGAAAGATCAAGCGTGAGGGACTCTCCTTCGACAGCAGTGACCGAGCCAATGACGACGTCAAAATCGTCAACAACTGGCGTGTACATGAGGCTGAAGGGGGTCGAGGTGGTGAAAACCGAGTCTTGGAGGGAAGGGGACCTATCATTCACTGTAGCCACGGCGAGGAAGTCAACCTCGCCGGAAAAGTGGGTAATGGCAGACACTTCGATTGAGATTGGAGATTGGCCGTGGGGGGATTCCAAAGAAATCACGTACACGGAAACCTCTTGGTCGGCAAAGTCAAGGTCAAGGTCGGGGACAATGACGGTTGCGAGAGAGGAGGTGAGTGCACGTTGACGACGAACTTCATAGCTGTCATAATGGTAGCTGCCAGAATGAGAAGATAAGTAGCCTTTGTTGTCGTCTTCGACGTCATCGCGCATATACTGGAACTCCAAAGTTCCGCTCAATGTCACCGTCCCAGTCACCGGCGTGAGCTCAACTCCGTCGTAAACAAAGGAGGCAATCTCAGTCGTTGATTCGGCAGACGCCACAATGTACAAGTTCACAGACTCGCTAGAATCAAGGTCTTGAGCGTAGGCCCCGGAGATCTCAACAGACGCAGTGGTGTCCTCGTCAACCACAGCGCTGTCGAGGTTGATTTGTAGGGTGACTGCGTCGGCGACGGGGTGGAAGGAGACGAAAAAAGGCGTGGTGGTGGTTTTCTCGATCGAAGCTGGAGAACCAAAGATGGAGGCAGAGTCCGCGGAGACAGCAACTAACCCAACGCTGAAACCTCCGCTGAAGTGCTCTTTCGCGAGCAGCTCGAGTGAAGAAGAGGCAGGGGAGGTTGCGGGGTCGAAGGGGATGTGGAAGATTTGGGCGACTGGGCCGTGAGAGTCAAAGCCGTAGTCGAGTGAATTAGCCAAATCGGACGATTCTTCGGGGGACAGCACTCCTCCGTCAAACAGAACCTCGGAGAGTACCGAATCGGCGTCATCACCGAATTCAACGAAATAGAGATTGAACGTCTCGCTTCCATCAAGGTCAATCATAACCATGTTATCCAGATTAATCGTCAGGTGTTCGTCCTCGAAAGATTCGCCAACGGTGGTGAAATCATAGTCGGGAGCGTTGACAACTGGGTTAAAGGCGAGGGAGAAACTCGCCCACTTTTCAATGTAGTCGGAGGTGTTTAACTCATCTTGCACAACGTCGGAAATTTCGATTTTCAAGAGTGTTTCGAACGTTCCGGAGAAGTGGGGGGGTGGAGTGACTGTAAAGGCAGTCGAAGACTCAAGCGTCCACTCGAACTTCTCGACCATACCGTTGGAGGTGGAGACAGACACCGACTCAGGGGTGAGCGAGACAGATCCGTGAGCGGATCCATCTTCAATAATTGAAAGGGTCTCGGCACCGTAATCAGTGTAAACCTTCAAGACGAAGGTTTCGGATGAATCAATCAGGGCAATGTCGGACACGTCAACGGTGATGGATTCACCCTCGCTAGCAGAGTCGTCGGAGATTGACAGCTCAAAGTGGTCAACCACGGGCGCAAACATTAGCTTGAACTCGGCCGAAAATGTTAATTTTGAGACGGAAGGTGCGGAAGAGTGGGAGTCGGTGATTTTGCCAACCAAAGCGAGGGGGATGGATCCCGAGAAGTGGAGAGCTGAGTTGACAGCAACTTCGATCGAGGAAGATTGTAGGTTGGAGGGGATAATCCAGACACGGACTTGGTTGGAGGTGGAAGTAACGAGAGACGAGGCGTTTTCGACTTCGTCGAAGGTCGCCAGGTCGTAATCGTGCACAAATTGGAGTTTTGTTCCGGTGATTGAGCCGGAGACTGAGGTCAGAGGGACATCGTTGATTGTGAGTGTGTCTACCTGGGAATTGGTCAACTTTGAGACTAGGACGAGGGAGAGAGACTCTGAGCTGTCGGAATCAACGACGACAGCGTTGTTGATTGTGAAGAGAGCAGTTTCGTCCTCGTTAACGGTGGAAAGGGTTGTATCCACGGTGATGGTGATGGTGTCAGCAACGGGGTGGTAGGAGACGGAAAACTGGGAGGTGAAGAGGGCCTCGTCGGTGATAGACTTGTCAATCACTGTGGCAGAGTCCCTGACGACGGTGACAAGGGCGAAAGTAATGTTTCCGGAGAAGTGATCGAGAGCCCGGATGGAGAGGGAGGCGACGTTGTCCGAGGACGGAAGCTCGAAGATGTTGCTAACTGACCCAGCGATCGTGGAAGTAACGTACTCAGCAGTTGCGGTGTCCGAGGTAAACTCAGGAAGGTGGCGTCGGGGGGGTAAGTTGCTGCCAAAGCTGCCGTAGTCAATACCATAGGGATAACTTCCGTAGCTGTGGTGGCTGTTGTGGCTGTTGCGGCTGCCATAGCTGGCCCAGCCATTCATACTCCCGTAGCTGTCAGATCCAAAATCGCCATCAATGGAGGAAACCTCCTCGCCGTCGCAGGTAACAGCTGAAACTGAAGATTCGCCAGTTCCAATCTCCACCAGGAACATCTGCATGGTCTCACTTCCGTCGTAGTCGGTGAGAGCAAGATTGCTTAATTGCAGGAGCACGGGAGTGTCCTCGCTAGCCTTGAAGGTACTGAGGATGGTTGGCGCGGACTGGTCAACGGAGGGGTTCCACCCAATCGCAAAGTGAGACCAAGCCTCGGCGTAATCCTTGCTGTCGGTTCCGGAAACCGCATCGGTTACCTCCATCTTCATCATAACGTCAATGGTTCCAGAGAAGTAATCGCGAGGCATGAAGGTTACCTTGTTCGAGTCGAGCAGCGTCCACTCGTTCAGCTCGACCATTTCCCCCTGGACATTGACAGAAGTCAGAGTTGGCATGATTTCCGCACCTTCCTCAAGCAAGATGAGCGTGTCCAGTCCCTCGGCGGTGTACGCCTTGAGCACAAAGGTCTCACTGTTGTCGATAAGCTCAATGTCGCTAACGTCGACGGTTACGCTCTCGCCTTCCTCGCCAACCAAATCCCCAATGTCGATCGAGAAATCGTCAACCACCGGAGCAAACCTCAGCTCGAAGTCAAAGGAGCTCGTCCACGTGGAATCAATCATTCCGGCGCTGCTCGAGTGCGTATCGACGATCTTGGCGATGCTCGCCATGCCAATAACTCCACTGAAGTGGGCCTTGCTCCTCACAGTCACCCCAATGGCATCCGAGAACATTTCCCTGGGAATCACGTACACATTCGCCATGCCTTCAGCAACCGTGCTCGTGACACCACTAACGGTGATCAGCTCTGTGGTGTAATACATCAACGCGTTGCTGCTGTAAGTCCCGGTCACAGGAGAAATCGCCATGTCTCCGACAGTCAAGCTCTCAATTCGATACCCAGCTCCCTGCGGCTCGATCAACACCAAGTCCATAACCTCGGAACCATCAGCGTCGAGTAGCTCGGCACCGTTGATCATGAAGTAAGCCGACTCGTCCTCGTTGACGATGGCAGTAGTGGCGTCGACCGTAACGTCAATGCCGTCAGCAACGGGTCTGAACGAGATGTCAAATTGCTTGTAAAAGACTTCCTCGTCAACCACTGCGTTTTCGAGAACCATCGCCTCGTCCAAGACAACGCTCACAAGGGCGAAAGTCACGTTGCCGGAAAAGTGGTCGAGGGCACTGATGGACAGGGCGGCGACCTTGTCCGAGGACGGAAGCTTGAAGACGTTGTTGACGTGGTAACCAGCAGGGAGGTTCTTGGCGACCGTTGAACGCGCAATGGAATCGGAATCGGATTCGGATTCGGAATCGGCCCAGCCACTGCCGTAGCTGATGTGGCTGCCATAGCTGCCATAGTTGTTATGGCTGCCATCCATACTCCCGTAGCTGCCGAAGAGGCGACGGGCGCCGCCATCTTCAACATCGCTGGGGAAAACCTCCTCGCCGTCGCAGGTAACAGCTGAAACTGAAGAATCGCCAGTTCCAATCTCCACCAGGAACATCTGCATGGTCTCACTTCCGTCGTAGTCGGTGAGAGCAAGATTGCCCAACACAACAGTCATTGACATGTCCTCGGTACCCTTGAAGGTGCTGAGGATGGTTGGCGCGGACTGGTCAACGGAGGGGTTCCACCCAATCGCAAAGTGAGACCAAGCCTCGGCGTAATCCTTGCTGTCGGTTCCGGAAACCGCATCGGTTACCTCCATCTTCATCATAA
>Ga0302114_10001565_pt1 | contig 14974 bp, 18 predicted proteins | sample AG5_Surface_MG_FD_203107 | JGI IMG/M metagenome (GOLD analysis project Ga0302114, IMG submission 203107) | Marine microbial communities from Western Arctic Ocean, Canada - AG5_Surface | ecosystem: Environmental > Aquatic > Marine > Oceanic | place: Canada: Western Arctic Ocean | collected...
GGAAGAGGAGCTGGCTCTGGCGAAGGTAGCAAACGCCGATGGCGACCAGCTGAAGAGCTTGAAGGAGGAGCTGGAAGAGAGCGCGGAGGAACTACTTGGAGCGACTTTGGAGGTTGAAAAGCTGAGACGGGAGGCTGTGTTGGCGGCGAAGAAAAGCGCCGTGGGGAGCAGTAAATTGAAGAAAATGGAAAATGAGCTGGCTTTGGCGAAAGCTGCGATCGCAAAAGCAACAGCTGAAAGCGACAACGAGCTGAAGAGCTTGAAGGAGGAGCTGGAAGAGAGCGCGGAGGAACTACTTTGTGCGACTTTGGAGGTTGAAAAGCTGAGAAAGGAGGCTCAGTTGGCGGCGAAGAAGAGCTCCGCCGTCGAAAGCAACAAGCTGGAGAAATTGGATGCAACATCCGCAACAACAACAACAACAACAACTACAATATCAACTCCAAACCCTTACAGCGATGATCTGGAAGAGGCAAAGGAAGAGCTTAAACTCGCAACTTCGGAGGTTGAAAGGCTCAGAGCTGAAAACAAAAAAGGCAAGGCAGCAGTTCTGGCGAAGAGCAAGGAATTGCTTGCCAGCAAGCAAGAAATCACTAGGCTCAAAGCAATTGCAGCTTCATCGGGTGGAAAGCTCGGTGCAGCGGCCACAACCGATTCCCCAAATCCTTTTTCTAGAGACAACAGTGCAGCTGAAACTCCAAAGGCAACTGCAAAAGCCGCGGGAGCAGCTGCTGCTATTTTTGGTGGAAAGACAAACAATCCATTCAACAAAGCTGCACGATTCTCCCTGATGGCAGACGAAAAGGAAAAGGGGGACGAGGAGAAGGAGAAGGAGAAGGAGGGGAGGAATGTGGAGGATGAAAAGGAGGCTGTAGATGAAGAGAAGGAGGAAGAGGAGGAGAAAAAGGAAAAGCCCACCAGGGTTCAACCAAAACGCAAAGGCGGCGTTGTTGGAGTGACAGCAGCTATCAAGAAAACTAAAAAGAAATAGCAAATATAATAAGCTTTTACAACCACTATTAGTAGTTTTCGTCAGGAGGCTGCTCCAACTCAGCATTGCGCTGCCGCAAATCATCAATCTCAACTCTCTGCTTGTCGTTGACTGCCACGACTGCTTCCATGGCAGCGTCCTTTGCTGCATTATTCTCCTCAAATCTGGCTCGCATAAACAGGTTCAAACTTTCTGGATCTCGCTTCCATCTAGTGGGGGTGATCTGGACGGGGAGGTGGGATGGGGACAGGAAGGAGAGGATCTCGGAGGTGACGTTGTAACCGCCGTTGTGCACGCACTCTCCGAGTAGCCTCATGACTTTCTCGAGGGGTGAGGTGTTATCGTTTGGCTCCAAAAACGACACAAACTCCCACTTGTAGACGATGTGGAGAATGAGGTCGAGGATGGGGGTGAGGCCCGTGAGGTGGTACTCTCGGCAGGGGGTGATTCTAACAGTATTGTCATTGTTGGCCGAAACAATGTAGTTGGAATCGGCCGTGATGGTGAGCTGATTGGTGCCGAATTCCTGCTCGAACGTGTGCTTGAGCTCGAAAGTCTCAGCATCCCAGATCTTCATCGTTTTGTCGAAACTGGCACCTGCACTCACAAGAATACGCCCGTTGGGGGAGTATGAGACGCTAAGGACGGTAGAGGTGTGAGCCTGGTCGATACTCTTCACCAAGCTTCCATCGGCAGGGTTCCAAAATTTGATGGATTCATCGTTACTTCCCGAGCAAAGGAGTTTGCTGTCGGGGGAGAATGAGAGGGACCTGACGTAGTCGGTGTGGCCCTCCAACGTGTGCGCTAAGATGGCATTTCCCTCGTTGAAGCTGAAGGTCTTGATGAGGTCGTCCTCACTTCCAGTTGCCAGCTGCTTGCCATCAGGGGAGAAGCACACTGCACAAATCATACTCGTGTGATCCTCAAGCACTTGCACTCTCGCCCACTCGCCACCCTCCCCCGACTCCGACCAAATAATCACCTTCTTATCATAACCACAAGAAGCAATATGGTAGCCTGATGGAGAGACGGTGACGCACTCAACAGCACAGGGGCCTTCTAAGGGCTGGACCAACTCGAGGGAAGGGCTGAATACCTTCAAGTAAGCACCCACACCAAAGCCACAAGCAACAAGTGAGCCAATCGGAAAATAGCAAAGACCAGTGACACAATTGGCAAAAACATTGTCAGCTCGATACTTTACAAAGCCAGTCTTTGTCGAATGGACAATTATGGTCCCATCACCGTAACCCGAAACCACATAGCAGTTGTCCTGACAAGACCACGCAGTTGAGATGACTGGAATGCCCAGAGAGGACACCTACAATCATCATTTATAAACATCAAAAAATTAAAAATCATAATTTTCACTGACAAACCTTCATCATAAACATCACTGACGAGCCTACGCATCATAAACATCACTGACGAGCCCACCCCCACCTTTATGAGTAATAACTTAACTTCCTCTCCCAAACGAGAGAGAAAGCAGACAGATGTTCTCAAGCCGGAGGAGGAACCCACCACCACCAGCGAGTGGAAAGTTCCCCCCGGACCTGGAGTCCCGCTTTCCGAAATGGAGAATGTAATGGCCTCGATTGCCAAGGAAAATTTCAAGAAAGGTCGCCTCACTTCCCTCCATTTCATTCTCTTTGCTCGAAAAGGCAAGCAGACCCAGGTTAGGAAGAACCTCCGGCTGTTTTCGGGCTTCGACGACACAGTCGATCTTCAGAAGGTCAAGAACCGGGCTGCGAAGGAGAATACGAAAAGCTTGAAAGAGTTGATGGACATTCTTGGCGTTTCCCGCACGAGTAAGACCACCAAGGAAGATCTAGTCGCCGCCTTTGTTGATTGGGCCGCCTCTCCCACTTTGTCTGCAACGAAGCGGAAATCGTCGTCAACGCCGAAGCCTGCAAAGAAGGCAAAAAAGAAACAGAAGATGGCAGACGACGACGACGGGCTCGAAGACTGGGTTGTTGAGTTCATCGAATCTGTAGACATGGAAACCACGAGCGTAAACGACATCTTCAAGGCTGCCGAATCTGTATACGGTTCGCTTGAAGGGCGCAAGGAGGAGCTCAAAGATTACGTCAAGGCTGCAGTTCGCAATTTGTAGAATTCTTCCCCCTCAAAATATTAGGAATTTGAAATAATTGGGCTTTAGCTTCCACATTTTTCTCGTGTTTGTTTCCGCCACTCTGTTTTGTCTTCCCTCCCCCTTTTGGGGCGATAAGAGTAGAAGTTTGATTGGTATGTCCCGCTTGCCTTTCTGTTGTTGTATGCTCCTATCCCGTTTCCGGTGTTTCGAAATGCATCCCTATTTCTATTCTTATTCTCTATTTTTCGATTTTCCTTTTCGCTAGCAGCAAGCTGCTGATCAGCGACGCGGTCTCCTCCACTGCTCTGCCCGTAACGTCGATTTCTGTGCAGTTCAGTCTCTTTGCCAAATCCCTAGCAGATTTCAAATCACGAATTAAATAATTGCGGTCCGCGTACTGCGTCCCCTCCCCTCCCCCCATAGACCTCTCCAGACCTGCTGCTCCATTCCTCTCGAGCCTGTTCAATCTAATCCGCTTCAGCTCCACGGGGTTAATCGTCAAGCAGAACACCTTGTTAGTGTCAATACATGCCTCAAACAACTCCTTTGGAGGGGCCACCTCCAGCACCAATGGAATATTGGCAACTTTCAGACCCATTTGCTGGGCGATTACAACGCTCAGGGGAGTTTTGCCCGTCCTGCTGACGCCCAGCAGTATTAAGTCCGCGTCCTTGAGCAAGTAGCTATTTGCTCCGTCGTCCTGCGCAAAGTTTGGAATAAGTATTCTCTCGTCATCCACAAAGGCTCGCTCGCTTCGCTTCGCTTCGCTTCGCTAGCTCACCGCCTTCAACGTAAACTCAACAGCTTCGATCCTCTTGTAATAATTGTCGCTCAGCACCACGTTGTTTAATCCCTTTTCAACCCTCTCCTTCCCCGGCGTCCCCAGCGGAGCTTCCCCGAAGAAGTCCGTCAGCTTGTCGAGCAAGTCTCCCATCAGATCGACATAGTTCACGTTGCTCAGAACGCACATTCTTTGAGTTTTGGCCCTCAGATCTGGGTCGCTCAGGGTATAAAGTAAGAGCGAGTTGGAATTCTTCGCTTGCTTCACAATACCGGAGGCTGTTTCTTCATTCGCGCAGTGTGCGAATACCGCCACGTTCACGTCGCAGCCGCTAGTCCGTGCATCAACAGTGCAGTCGAACTGGCTAAAGGCACAGTTCAATGTTCGCTGAGCTGTGCTGCCCGACGAGTCGGAGCAGATAATGATCTTCCGCTCGGGGTCTGGAAGCTGTGAATATAGTCTATGTCGGAAGGATGAGAAGCCACATTGAACCCTGAAAGATGGAATCGTCTTTGGGATGATCAGCAAAATAAAAACTAGTTTCCACATGTAATGGTGTGCGAAGATAAACGCTTTTAAATTTTTTCAGGAAAAGATTTTGGTGTCAAGCGACGATGAGTCACACTTAAAATTTGATAAATTGCAAAACACCCAACACACCTGATAAATTGCAACACACCCAACACACCTTATAACCACTTTAAAAAATGAAGTTCACAATCCTTTGCTGCTGCCTCCTCCTAACGGCTCAAGCATTCTTCTTTCCATCACAAAAGAAGTCGTTCCAACTCTCATCCCTCCAATCCCAATCAACAAAGCATAATACCGCGGAATTTCCAATCTACCCCTTTGGCAAGGGTGAGAAGGGTAAATCTGCAGAGGACAAGTGGCTCCTTGGTGGCAAGGGAGCCAACCTCGCGGAGATGTCCGCAATTGGTCTTTCTGTCCCTCCTGGGTTCACGCTAACCACGGAATGCTGTGCTGCCTACTGCGACCCTTCCAATTGGGACGGGAAGATCCCACCAGACATTTGGAAACTCGTTCTCGACAATTTAAAAGTTGTCGAATCCAAGATGGGGTGTGAGTTCGGGTCTGCAACCAACCCTCTTCTCCTCTCCGTCCGCTCTGGGGCGGCGATTTCCATGCCGGGAATGATGGATACAGTTCTCAACTTGGGGATGAACGACGTGGTTGTTGAGGCCCTCTCCGCTAAATCTGGCAATCCTCGATTCGCCTGGGACTCGTACCGTCGATTCTTGGAGATGTTTGGAAACGTCGTTCTGGAGATCCCTCGGCACCAGTTTGAGGAGGAGATAGATAACATTAAGTTCGAGAAGGGATTTTTCGAGGACTCTGACCTCAAAGTGGACGACTTGAAGAATGTCGTGGCGGCGTTCAAAAAAGGTGAGTGAGCAGTTTTCCCTCTTTTCACATTCATTAAAGTCTACTTCGTTTTGCTCACTCACTCGCTCATTCCCCCCCCAGTATACGTTTCCAACGAGCTCAGCTTTCCCGACGACGTGAACGAGCAGCTTCGCCTCGCAATTGGCGCGGTGTTCGGCGGCTGGAACGGCGCTCGTGCGATAAAGTATCGTGAGGTGGAGAACATCCGAAATCTTCTCGGGACCGCCGTTAACGTTCAATCGATGGTTTTCGGCAACATGGGCGACACATCAGGAACTGGCGTGTGCTTCACGCGCAATCCGAACACTGGGAAGGACGAGTTGTTTGGGGAGTTCCTAATCAACGCCCAGGGCGAGGACGTCGTTGCCGGGGTGCGTACCCCCCAGCCGATCTCTGAGTTGAATTCCGCCATGCCGTCGGTGTTCGCTGAGTTCAAGTCGAACACCGACATACTTGAGAAGCACTACGGCGACATGCAGGACATTGAGTTTACCGTGCAGGAGGGGAAGCTGTTCATGCTCCAGACGAGGAACGGAAAGAGGGGTGGGCAGGCGGCGGTGAAAATGGCAGTAGACTTTGTTAAGGAGGGGCTGCTTGAGAAGGAGGATGCGATCCTGAAAGTTTTGCCGGAGGTGAGCGAGCATGCAGTTTGGACCTTGAGTGAAAACTAAGCTAATCCATTCAATTCCAGCATTTGGACCAGCTCTTACACCCCAGCTTCTCCTCCACCACCAGCGACTCGTACAAGTCGAGCGTAATCGCGAGCGGCCTCCCCCGGAGGTGAGCGAGCGAGCGAGCGCGCGTGAAAAGGCTACAAAGGTACAGTTACCCACATCCACTACTAAACTAAAATTATTATTCCACTCAAATCGCTTGTTTAGCTGCCGTCGGAGAGATTTGCTTCACCAACAACAAGGTTGTGGAAAATGCGGCCAAAGGAATTCCCTCCCTACTCGTAAGGGAGGAGACGAGCCCTGACGACGTAGGTGAGCGAGCGAGCTTTCATGAAGACGAGCATTCTCGCGAATGAATCCCGCGAAATTGCTAACAGACATTATATTAATGGCTACATCCACTACTAATCTCGCTTCGCTCGGCGCAGCGGGAATGTACTCCAGCGAGGGTATTCTAACTGCGCGCGGGGGAATGACTTCCCACGCAGCGGTTGTTGCGAGAGGGTGGGGGCGAACCTGCGTGTGCGGATGCGGAGCGTTGAAGATCGACAGCAATGCCAAGACCCTGACAATAACCAAGCAGGACGGCACTACTGTCACTTTTCGCGAGGGCGATATCATCAGCCTGAACGGCAACACCGGTGAGGTCCTTGGAAGCGCGATGGAAGTTAGCGCGCCACAAATTGAGGGGGACTTTGGCGAGTTCATGAAGTTTGTCGACGAAATCAAGGAGATCGACGTGCTCGCAAACGCGGACACGCCCGCGGACGCTGCCGAGGCGCGTAAGAATGGCGCCGTTGGCATCGGGCTGGTCCGAACGGAGGTGAGTGAGTCTCGCTCAGTCTTCGCTTGCCTTGAAGAAGACGAAATACGAGCTCCAAAAACTAACATTATATTTCCACTCAATAACATTACTTTTTTTTATCACTCCCTCACTCCCCCCACTGCTCCATTAAAAATGCGCCTCGCTTTGCTTCGCTCGGCGCAGCACATGTTCTTCGACCCGGAAAGGATCGGGCAAGTGAGGCAGCTCATTTTGTCCAAAACGAAGAAGTCTACGGATGAAGCGCTCGCCAACCTGCTGCCATTCCAGCGCAGCGACTTTGAAGCTATTTTCAGGAATATGGATGGGTATCCCGTGACGATCCGACTGCTGGACCCGCCGTTGCACGAATTTTTGCCACACGCTGAGGACGTTGAGATCTTACAAAGGTTGAGCGAGCAGCTAGCAATTCCCGTGGCGGAGCTGCAGGATGATATAAAGGCGGCCAACGAGGTGAATCCTATGTTGGGTCTGAGGGGGTGCAGGTTGGGGATCACCAGGCCGGAAATTATCGAGATGCAAGTTCGGGGAATTTTCGAGGTGAGCGTTCGGCAGCCCCCCCTTTTTTCTTTTTTTCTAAATTGTCCGAGGAAGACGAGCACAAACCATCAAACTGAAATTATATTTCCCACTCAACATGTAATGCACCTTGCTTCGCTCGGCGCAGGCCGCACTTAACAGCATTGCCAGTGGCGTCGACGCAAAGCCAGACATTATGGTTCCGCTTGTTGGCAAGGTGGAGGAGTTCAAGCATCAGGAGAAGTTGATTCGATCCACCGCGGAGAAGGTCTTTGCGGAGAAAAACTCGAGTTGCGAGTACAAAGTGGGAACCATGATTGAGATACCGCGGGCGGCACTCACCGCGCACAAAATAGCCGCGGAGGCCGATTTTTTCTCCTTCGGGAGCAACGACTTGACGCAAATGACTTTCGGGTATAGCAGGGACGATGTTGGCAGTTTTGTGCCCGAGTACAAGGCGGAGGGGATTTTGCTCGACGACCCGTTCGTTACCATCGATACCGAAGGAGTTGGGCAGGTTAGCGAGCGAAGCGAGCGAGCCTTGATGAAGACGAGAATACTCGCGATGAATCCCGCGAAATGGTTACAGACGTAAATGGCAAAAATCCACTACTAAACTAACCCACTCAATCGTTTGACTCGCCTCGTTTGTTTTGCCCTTGCTCTTGCTCCATTAAAAACGCGCACAATCTCGCTTCGCTCGGCGCAGCTAATAAAAGCAACAGTGAAGAACGGAAGGGAGGTCAAGAGTGACCTGAAAATCGGCGTTTGCGGAGAGCACGGAGGGGATCCAAGGAGCGTTGCGTTTTTCGCCGAGAGCGGCTTAAACTACGTGTCGTGCAGTCCGTTCCGAGTGCCTATTGCAAGGCTGGCAGCGGCGCACTTTGTCGTGGAAGCGAAGAAGGCGAAGGCGAAGGCTAAGGCGGCGGCGATGAGAAAGGAATGAGACGACAAATAATTTACATAAAACACACTTTTACGATTAAAAAAAGTGTATTTTATGCGATAAAAAACCAAGACAGAACAAACTTAACTCAAACCAGTCCAATGAGTTCAATTATACCCCATCTTTGTTAGAACATTCGAGCTCGTACAAACAAACAAAAGTTTCGCTCTCTCGCATCATCATTGATCATAATCATTTCTTGATATGAACTATGAGCTTGTAGATGTGGTTTCTTTCAACAACGGTACAAAACTCATTAACCAAGGCGGGGACTCTATTAAATTGGGCATATCTAACCTGCTCCAATCTCGAGACAAATACGCTGCAGACCCAAACTCCAAGGGAGGTAAGAACTGTTCGGAAGCTTTGAATTCTGCCATCAAGCGGCTGCAGGAAGATCCGTACCTCTGCCTTGGTCTATCAGCCAAAGCAACCTCATCATCCGAAATAAAGAAAGCGTACAGAAAGCTCGCTCTCAAGTTCCACCCGGACAAAAATCCGTCCACCTCCCTTCTCTTCACCGCTATTCAGGACGCTTATGACATCCTATCAAACGACGAGTCCCGCAACGTATATGATATACGGCGGCGACGGCAGGAAGCCAGCATGGACAAGCTACGCAAGCAGAAGTCTGAAGCGCCTCCCACTTCCAACAATTCCAACAATTCAAGGCCATATTCGGCAAAGAAGCGGTACAGCAAACCAGCAGCTGCTGCTTCAGAGTCAAGCAACACCAACTCCACTCCCAACTCCAATTCCAATTCCAATTCCACCCAACCCCAGAATCGCTCCTATGGAGGCTCCAGCCCGCAGCCAACTCCTTTTCCCGACAGAGACACCCAAAATCGAACTCGAGCGGGCAAAATGCCCACCCCTCGAGCCGAGAATTGGGGCGAAGGTCAACAATCAGGCCAATCGAAGCACGACGAGGCTGCAAATGCGGCTGAGCGGCTGCGCCAATTCAACCGAAAGTTTTATCAAGAGTTTCGGCAAAATGCTCAAAACGGTGGCTACACGCACTCCTCCTCCACAACTAAAGATGGCACGCAGAAGCCGGCCTCTAGTCAAACTGGAAGCGGCGCTGGCATGCCCAAGGAAGCTCGTTTTTCCGGCGCGAACGCAAATGTCTACAAACAGCAGTACCAGCACCAGCAGCAAGGAAACAACGGCGGCCACAAAACTTCCGACGCCCCTGAGGAGAAACCGCAGGCTCCGATCAAGCCGAAGAACTTGAAATCAACAAAGGTGGGTGACAACTATTTTTCGCTAAGCCATCCATCATTATTATTAACAAACTTTCGTTCCATTCCACGCAGCGCGACGAGACCTCCGTTACGTTAACGTGGGACCCCGAAATCAAGAGCAACCAGAGTGTGGCTTACGAATTACAGTGGCGATTAAGAGGTAAAACTCTAGTCGAGTGGAACACATCTGCGACATTGATCGTGGGAAGTAGCTGCCGCAAGAAGAATCTCGAAAAAGGAAGTTGCTACGAGTTCAGGGTTCGGGCGGCCAGTGCGTGGGGCTGGAGTGGGTACAGCGATACGGTGATGGTTGTGACGTGCGTCGATGGTAGCAGCGCTGCTCAGGACGAGAAGCTTCGCCGAGAGAAGGAAAAAATGAAGTCAGAACATTCCACAAACGTGAACACCGAGGCCGAGCGTGCTCGCGCCAACGTGTCTTCTGCTCGTCTCAGAAGCTCAACGTCGACTCCAGCCCCAACGGCAGCTGCAATGCCAACTCCAACTCCAACTCCGTCTTTCCCTGAGCAACCCGGCGGAATAAAGCGGAACGATTCTTGGGCCTGGCGGAGGGACAACGACAATACCAATGAAAATACCAATGAAAATAACAATAACAATAATATAAATATCAATGGAAACAAGAAGCCCCAACCTTCCTACGTCAGTCCTGTCAAATCTTCCCCCAAGTCTTTCACGCCGTGGCAGTGCGTGGTGTGTAAGCGGGCAAACTCGCCCGACGCAAAACTGTGCGGCGTTTGCTTCACCAAAAAAGATTACAAACCCAAGGCGAAGGACGCTACCTCTCACCCCGAGAAGGAGCGGCGGCAGAGAAATTCCTACGCCCCCGATATTCACAACAAGCATGCAGGAAGCAGTGTCGACGATGATACTGTCTCCGGGAGCCCGTTTAACTCAAAAGCCGCCGAAGCCCGCCGCTCGGTCCAGCAGGCCCACCGGCCCCAGACCGTTGCTGGCAACACTCCCAACAGCCGCAGGAAAGACTTTGAGAAGGAGCAGTAAAAGGAAAAGAAATTTGAGGCGGAGGCGCGCGTGGAGCGCCCCTGGTGGGAGCAGGAGGAAGAGAACGAGAAGGACAATGACAAGGACGTTAACAAGGACATAAATAAGGAAAAGCTCAACAAAAGGGCGCCGTCAATTCGCGTCCGTTCCGACACTGCTTCTGACGTTAAGAAGAAGAACTAAAAAACCAAATCGAAAACAAATAAATCGAAAGGGAAAGGGAGTCCAACAAAATCGCAACGAAGCGGGAACGGGGGCGAGGTGGACACGGACGAAGAGTACGAGGTGGAAGATACGTGGGATTACACTGAGGAGGACGCCGAGTTCGGTTTGGATGCGTCGGAGGTTGATACGACGTACGGCGGCCTGGGGACTCCCCGCCCAGCCGCCTCCAGCACAACAACAAGAGTGATTCCCGAAGAGATCAATATCGGCGGCGATGGCAACGATACATACGACCAAGACGACGATTTTGAGAATGAAACGCCGAAAACGAAGAAGGATGCAGCAGGTAGTGGTAGTGGTAGTGGGAGTGGGAGTGGGAGTGGGAGTGGGAGTGGGAGTGGGGGGGTTACGTACTTTGTCCTGAACCAAGACGAGACCAAGCTGCACAACGTGAGAGCGGAGCCCTTCTTGAGCAGCCCAGTTGTAGGCCATTTATTAATGGATAGAGAAATTGTTGCGCTGGCAAATTGTGGCGAGTGGTGCAAGGTTTTCTACCACCGGAGGTGAGTGCAGCGAGCGGAGCGAAGCGAGCCTGTCACAACTTGTATATTGGTGATGCCGGATCACTTCTCTAGCTCGCTTCTCTCGCAAGTTCCAACTAGTATATTGGTGTTACTGTCTCGCTTTGCTCTCTGCAATGACTTCGCTTCGCTCGTCAACCTGTCACGTCACAACTAACCCTTTCCCTTTCTTTCCATTCCATTCGTTGCAGCTACGAGAACCACAAAAACGGCGGAGGGGAGGAAAAGAAGGACAGCGGGGTGGCTAACGAGAGCGGGTGGTGCCTGCGTGAGAAGGGTGGGAGTGTATATCTGAATCCTATTCAAGTTGCAGTCAGCGAGGTTCAGTCTGACATCGACCTAGATATCGACCACGGAATCGAAATCGACACCGAGAGCGACATGGAATCCAACAGTGGAGCCAATAGCGGGGGGAAAAAGGGGGGCGGATTCTTCGGGTCGGATAACGGAGAAACTTGGTACGAGCTAAGAGATAACGATGGGGAGGTGAGTGAGCAAGCGACCGAGTTGAAATGGCTACATCCACATACTAACTGAACCAACCCACCCACGCAGTTATATTATTTCAATTCCGAGAGCGGAATTAGCCAGTGGGAGCCGCCGAGGTGGTTCTCCGAGGTCGACCCGAGCTCGGGTGCAGTCTACTACGTCGACACGAACACGGGGGATCCGCAGTGGGACAAGCCCGGCGATTACGTACCGGTTGTGAGGGAGGAAGTGTATTCTACTCCGGAGGCCGAGTTCGTGAAGAACATGCTCAGCCCTAAGCGGAGTAGGTACAATCTGAAGAGCTACATTAACGGAGGCAAGAGTCCTTTCGGGATGCCAACGGACGACGCAGAAGCGGAGACAGAGCTGTAAAAGAATTATTATATTACATAGAAATATAGTCGATGTATAATTTGCTATTTTTGCAAATCCTGTCAACTCTGATTACTCCTCTAGGCTATACTATCTTGCTAAGCTATTCTGTTGTGTTGCATAAAAATGCCACAGCCCTGTCAATAACATCACTGCACTCAACCAATGCGGCCTTTGCCCTCCTCCTCTCAAACCCCATGGCTTCGAGCATGACCAATTTCGCTTCGAAAATGTCGTCCTCTTTTTGTTCCCCTTCCCCTTTCACCTCGTCTTTGACTGCAAGTGTTGGCAGCAGTGCGTCCACGTCACCTCTTCTTGCTATGAAGCCCAAATTACTCCTCTCGTTCTCCCCCTTGACGGGTGACGCCCACGTCCGCTCCACAACGTTGATCAATATAGTGAAATTATCATCGTACAAGACCGTGTTCTCCCGCCCACTGAGCACACATCGGTTGATATGGTTATTGGCCTGGTAGTCAAACTCCACCCACTCTCCGACCTCGTCACCGCTGAACTCGTCCTCAGCGATGTCAATGTCGAGGCAGTACTGGTAAAGCCAGGGCTGCGCCGAGCGAAGCGAGATTGTGCGCATTTTTAATGAAGGACGAGCGAAACGAGCGAACAAGCGAAACGAGCGAAACAAACGAAGTGGGTGGGTTAGCTTAGTAGTGGATGTAACCATTATGTCCTTAGCCATTTTGCGCACTTCATCGCTCGAGACGGTCCAAAAGGGGGGGAAAAATCAATTGAATCAACCCTAACTCCAACGCAAAACGTCTTTATATGCTTAAAATTTGAAACGATCGCAGGTTTAACCAGGCGCATCTTTTCGTGCAAGGAGATGTTCAAAGACGGCCCGAAACACGCCAGGTACACGCCAATGTGAAAACTTAAAACAAAAACAAAATCGCAAGCTCGCTCACCTCGTCAACCTTTCCTTCATTGCTGTCGGCAATGCGAATTATCGGCTTTCTAACCCCACCCCTGTTTTTCTGGTACATTCGGTTCAAATCAATTTTCTTGTCGTCCCCCTTTGTGCCGTTGAATAGCATCAACGTCTTGGAGACACCGTCCATCCAAGCTTTCTCGATCGAAGCCTCGTGGGTAGAGGAGAATTGCACCCACGACAGCGAAGCGTCGCCCACGGCAAAGTACCAGCCAGGAATTACTGGCTTAGATTCAACTGATTCGACTGACATGAGCCAGGTCGAGGCAGCGAGCTGGTTCTCGCCAACGCTCGTGGTTCGCTCTGCCTCTAGATTTGTTATCGGAATAGCCTCAAACACCTCCTCGTCGTCAAGGTGGTAATCCTCGCCGACAAGAATTGCCTCCTGCACAATGGGGTTGGTCTCCTCGCTAAGCATAACGGCCGAGGCGGACGTGGAGGTGGTGGAGGATGCGGCGGAGCTTGTGGAGACCGCCCGTGCGTGAGCTTGACTTGGAGGACCGGCGGGTATTGCTTCGTTCTCCCAATGCGACTCTAGAGAGCGCCGCCGCAGCGGGCTGTCAACGTGGTTGAACAGGGGAGGAGGAGTGGAGCTCGTGTCCGATGATGGCGTTCTCCGCTCAGAGGACTTGACGTGCAAGGTGTCGTCGTGTCTCCAAGAAAATTGGTTGCTCGGCTTCTTGCTCATGGAGGAGAAAGACGGGGGGAGGATTTCCTTGCCGCCTGCTCCGTAGTTGGAATTGGTTTGAAGTCGGCGCAGAACTTCGTACCGCTCTTGTTGATCAGTCAATGGTGGTGATGCTGGTGTGGCTAATGCTGGTGAGGCTGTTGCTGTTGCCAAGGATGATGATGATGATGCTTTTTTTTTCCCGAGCTCAACCTCTTTCGGGCGGCAACGCCCCAAGCATGTGCGTTGTGCGGCATGCCACGTTTACTTAATGCTTTGAAGGAGACACTCTCAAAAAAAAGGAGGAAAGGCTGGAGTCTGATCTGAAAGTATTACGTCAGTCAGCTTTTCCTCTTTGGGTTGGTTGGGAGCAGGTGTGAGGAAGGTCTAATACTTTGTGGCCAGGATGGAAGGTCATTTTTGTATTTGTTGAGTGCCAAGAAATTCCGCTCAACTTTAATTTCAACACAAGTGATCAAATTCAACAATTTTGCGACTTCTTCGAGCCATTGCTTGCAATAGCATTGTATACAGCGAGTCCCTCGTGTTTCTTGCTCTTCAAATGATCCATCGGCACCCACCATCCCTCTCTGCTGAGGACCCAGTTCAACAGCCCTCCAATGGGCACAAAACCTCCAATTCGATGCGTGCAAAGAGATTCTTTCAGTCCTTTCATTAGAGCCCGAGTACATCACCTCCACCCCCTTCCCCGCCCTCCTCAACCGTTTCCTCCCCACCAAGCATCACATTTACGAGACAAATAACACCGTCTGCCAGTTCCTCCGCCTCACAGTCTCTCCCCACGAACAAAGCGGAGCTGGGTGAGCAGAGCAAAGTAGAGCACCCAGATGGAGAATATTTGGCAATGAGAATCCTCTACGACCTTAACCACAACATGTCGCTGGGGTATGCGATCGGTGGACAGATACTCTCGTTCCTCAAGCCAGACCCAAGTTGACAAATTTCAATACACAATCTTTCTATATTATTTTATATTATTTAAGCAAAAGTGAAGAGCAAGGCCGCCCCCAAGTAAGTCAACGTTCCCCACACGAGCGTGTCATCAACTGGATAAGCGAACAGGACCCACACGTGCTCCTTCCGCCGTTCAACCGAGGCGAACATCGACTGGACGGCCATCGGATCCCCAAACGCCTTGTTGCTCGCCTGGCACATGGTTGCGCTCGCAAGAGAGCTCAAGAAGATGTTGTAGTTCTGACCGAGACTTGAGAGCAGGTTCACGAAGGACGTGGCAAC
>Ga0302114_10001566_pt1 | contig 14966 bp, 16 predicted proteins | sample AG5_Surface_MG_FD_203107 | JGI IMG/M metagenome (GOLD analysis project Ga0302114, IMG submission 203107) | Marine microbial communities from Western Arctic Ocean, Canada - AG5_Surface | ecosystem: Environmental > Aquatic > Marine > Oceanic | place: Canada: Western Arctic Ocean | collected...
GCACCTCATGGCCGCCTTCAAGGATGATGCCGGTGTCAGAGTCGTTAGCATGCCCTGCATGGAACGCTTCGACCGCCTTGGACTCCACATATAGGAAGGCTGTGATCGATTCTGACCCACAACTACTACACGGTGTGTGTTCTTCGATGTGTCAGCGACCCCGAGTTTTATGCTTAAATTGAACTTTTGGTATCAAATACATTTAATTTTACATAATCCTTCCCTCCCCCCAACCCCCCCTTTTAAATTGTATTTCTATTTGATGGCGAATCCTCCGCCTGTGAATCTTGTGGTGCTGCCCTGTGCGGCTGCTGCCTGGTTCCTTGCCTGCACCTTTCCCGTGTTTTCTTCTTCCTCGACCTCTCTTGCCAGAGTTTCTCTTCTCTTTTGCTCGTAAAACTTTCTCTTGACATCTTGGAGTTCCCTTGTCAAACGTTCAATTTCGTATTTGTATTCATTGACCTGTGCCTGGTACATGTTGAGCTCGCTCGCCATTGCCTTCATACTCTTAGTTTTGTCCTTCAAACTTGATTGGTACACGCTGAGTTGCTCGGCCACCTCTGGCCCTGGCTGCCTGGCCAAAATCTTCTTAAGTTCCAAGTACAACCTTTCCTTTTCTTGGATCAGCATGTCCTTCTCCACGACCTCCTCCGTCTTCTTAATAAGTCTCTGTTGGAGTGTTTGGATCTTTTGGATCATTTCGTATGTAGCGGGATCGCTGCCTTCCAACTTCCTCCACCTGTGCACGTTCATTGGATTCTCGAGCTCCTCGCTGAGAGCCTTCACCTTTGTCTTCTCCTGCAACAGTTCCTTGTTCTTGTGCATCAGCTCCTTCCTCAGCCCATCAACGTTCACCACGCTGCTCTTAGCTATTGTCGCCTCCCTCTGTAAATCCTTGATCTTCAGCTTCAGCAGCCTTATGTCCTCCAATCTGGCGCTGTACTGTGCTTCTCCTTTGCGCAGTGTAGACTGCTGTATTTTGAGCTTTTCGTACAAGAGAGCAAGCTCATCGTTACGACGAATCAGCTGTGTTCCTAGAATGTCTCGCTCGTTGATAACTTGGTCGTACTCCTTCCTCTGCGTTAACGCCTCTTCGTCCATCCGCCTGATCATCGAGGCCAGCCTCCTAATTTCGGCGTCCTGCTTGTGAATTATATCATCGTTCTGCACCAGCAGCCTCTTCATTCTGCTGATCTCGTTCCTCTGCTGCTCCCTCTGCTTCTGGACTTTCTGGTGGTCGAAGTGCTCCTTCACTAGCGCAGAGTCCTTGGCGCTGATTTCCTCTTTCAGCTGCTCAATTTGGTGGTTCATTATTTTGAACTTTCTCTTCATCTCGGCAATGTCATCTTGGCTTTCGATCAAATTCTTGCTGTAAAGGTTTCGGTCGCTTCTAACGCTCTCGTACAGCTGCTGTTGCTGCTTCAGTTTCGCCTCCCACTCTGAGATCTTCTTCTGAAGCTCGTTGCTTCTCATTTCGCGCAGCTTGACTTCCTCCATTGCCTGCAGGTACATGGTACGCTGCTCACTCGCCTCAACCCCGTACTTCTCCCGCTCCTTCTCGAGCTGGTATATGATCGTTCGCTGCTTGATTACCTCGGAATTCACCTGCGCAAGCTCAGTCTCGAACGAGTCCGCAATGCGCTCTTGCTGCTTCACCTCATCTTCAATTTTTTTATTCTTGTCTGCACAAAAACCCGAGCCCAGCGACGATTCAAACTTGGGGTTAGCTACAAAAAAACTGAAAAAAACTCTACCTCGCGCTAAAATACTTGATGTTTGCTCACTCACCTTCGACCTTTTGGATAACTGTGAGTTGCAAGTTCTTCTCCCTTTCGAGAACGTCAACCTCCTTCTTGGAGGTGTCTTCGCGTTTCTTGTAGATCTCAAGTTCTTTCTTGAGCGATTGGGTTTCTTGCTGCGCCATGAGGAGGGGGGTCTTGGATTCGTCATACATTTGCCGGTAGCGAAGCATCGCTTTGTGCTCTCGCTCGACGGCTCGGTCGGCCACTTGTTTGTCGGTGGCGGAACGGTTGCATTCATCACGGGCGAATTTGAGTTCTTTTTGGGAGGTGCTGTGGAGGTGTTGGCAACAGGGTAGTAGGTTTAGTGGTGATACGGGGATGATGCGTGGTAACACAACACAACACGATAACAAAAAATAAATATATTCAGAATTTCGCCACTCACACCAAGTCGCCGTGAACGTTGCTAGTCTTCTCCATCTGCTCCTCCAAATCCTCGGTGAGCTTCTGGGTGCGTTGGTACAAGGTGTCATAGTCTCTAAGATACTTTTCCATTGTGGCACGAGCCTCAGTGAGTTGTTTCTCCAATTGGCCAACTTGTGTTTTAGCAAGCAATACCTCCTGCGAAACACGTTCACCGGCCGTAACGTTCTTGTCAAGCTTAGTTCGCAAGTCACGAAGCTCCTTGTCCATCCGCTCGCGGCGGCGCTGCTCCCTGAGGATTTCAGCATCCCTGGATGTAATTGTCTCCACTTGGACATCGAGTTTTTTCTGGCTCCTCTCATTCTCCTCCTCAATCTCTTCCTTTTGCTTGTGCACCTCGCGAAGCTGCGTCTCCAGCACCTTGACAGCGGCGCCCTGCTCGTCCGTCTGACGTTGGAGCTCATCCCTCACGCGGAGGAGCTCTTTGACCATGTTCTCCTGCCCAACCGAAAGGCCCGCACCCTTCTCAACAAGCTTGGAGAGGTTGGAAATCTCGTTTTTAAGCTGCGAAAAAAAGAAATGTGTGCCGTTTTTAGATGTGTTTTTTGAACTTGAAACTGGTTTTGTGTCGAGTCAGCCGGAACTCACCTGATTGATAGTATCCTTCGCTCGGACCTCCTTCTCGTGCGATATGTCCACCATGGCCCAGGCCTTCTCAATCTCCTTCCGAAGCGAAGCGATTGTGCTCTCGTCCTCTTGGGAAAATTTGAGGGCAGTCTGTACCTTGGCGGCATTATTCACAATCTCTGTGTTGAGCTCGCGGCACTTCTTGACCAGCCGCTTTTCCTGCTCGTGGGACTTTTTGAGAGCTCGGTGAAGTTTCTCATACTCAACGCGGAACTTCTCAAGCGACTGATCCCCAATAAGCTCAGAGAGCACCTCCTGGAAGTCTCGCTCTAGTGCCTCAAAGGCACTGGTGGAGAACTCGGCTTCAATCTCACCAAGTCCATCCACCTTTGAGGGATCTGCCATGTAAAAAATGTAAAATTTGTGTCAAACAGTTGGTTTTGGTTGTTGGGAGGGAAGTATGGGGTGGGCAACAGAACGTGTCGTTGTTAAAAATGTATTAAATCGTTAAACTTGGAAGTTATTTTTTGCGCAAAAAAAAGATTAAAAAAAAACAACAAAAGCTCTGGTTATATATGCTATAGCATACCCGTTTCTTCGAAGCATTTTTCCACGTTAGAACTTGAGTTGTTTTGAGTTTGGAATACAATAACATCTTGACAAACATGAACCAACAATCAAGAAAATTAATTTCTATATTTTCTTTTATGAGAAGGAAATGTTATTTGCGAAGCTCTCCCCTCCGCGTTTGTCGTTCTTTGTCAGGGTGGTGGGGGGAATTACAATAATATTGGAGTTATGTCATTCAATGAATGAGCATGATCTCAGTGAGAATACAGTTTACAATGCACAAACTGGCTACTGTGTGAAAAAAACAAGGAAGTTATAATAGTAAACTTCCTCCTTAGATAATAACGACATCGGCAGCACCGTACTCGAAGCTGTCAGAATTCAACTGTCCAGTAATGTTTAACCCACCACCCCCTGTGTGCTTGCTTTTTAATTTGCACAGTAGCAGCCGATACAAATCTGCAAACAATGCGCGCTGTTGCATGTTCCCCCCCTCATTTTCCTTGATTTTCTTCTGCTGTTTCCTCAACGCCTTGGCCAAGTTCTCCTGCTGGGCGTTTTTGTTTGAGTAAAGTTCTTGCAGACACTTGAAATCGGGCATGAACCGGCCGTTTCCGTTTTGCCACTTTTCTTCTTGTTGGATTTTTTCGTTATTGATCTTTGCAATTTCGAGGATGCAGTTGAGGTAGTGGTAGCGAGATTCCTCTCTGAGACATTCATCCTATCCATAACCATATTCGGTTACATGTCCATGCCCAAGCAACTTGGGGGTTAGCAAATAGAGAATGTTACAATTTCCCTCGTGCTATGTTTCTCTCTCTTACCTGCAACTCGTCACACTCATTCTCGAGCATGGATCGCTCGGTGGCCAGACCGACTGCCACCTGGTCGTACCGTGACTTCTTGTCCTTGTAATTTTGTTCAACGTCCTGAAAAACTTTACGGACATCCTTCAATTCCATGATTAGGGGTTTCAACTTGGTTTTCTTCTCCTCAAAATTTTGTTGTATCTTTTTCACCAATTCGCTAATCTCCTCCAAAGTTTGTCCCTTCATGTCGTCCATCTCGGCTGTCTGCTCGGCAGCAGCCTCCAGTTTTGACTGTGCATCCCTGAAACCGCTCACGCCAGCCTTAGCCTCCTGCTGCTTCAAGAACTCTTCCAAGTTACTGTCCCTCCCCCTCAGAATTTGTTCAGTGCGATGCAAAATAACCGATTCTGAACGCAATCCGGCCAGTTCTGCCTTTGCAATTTTAGACTTTTGGGATTTTTCTCGCAGTTGGGCACTGTATTGTTTAAATTGTTCGCGGTTCATTGGGCGACCGTCCGGACCAGTCATTCCGCCTCCACTCGCGCTCGCAATATCGCTGGCTTCCGCCTCTTCCACCTCGTTCCTAAGTGTCTGCATTTCCTTCAACCGTGACTCAACCTCCTCCTCCTTGGCCATCAGTTTGCTAGCGGCCAAGTTCGCCGTTTGGCGGAACATGCCCAATTTGTTGTCGTTTCTGGAGTCAATGACCTTCTCGACAGCCTCTTTCATTTGCTGGCACTTGCTCTCCAAGTTCTGGACGGAAGTTTTCATCCTGTCAACATCGTCAAACGTTCGGTTGGGCTCCAGGCGTTGGCGTTCCAGCTTAGCAATGTGGTCCTTCAATTTGTTGATTTCGTGCGTCATGTCGGTACGCACGACTTTTGCTGTTTCCTCTACGTCTCTTTTTAGCTCGTTGAGGATGGCCTCGGCAGAGTGACCACCAGTGGCCGAGGAGCGGAGAGACTGGAGCCGCCGTTGGGTTTCGGTCGATCGCTGTTCGGCCACGTCGCGCATGTAAACCTGTTCCCTCATTCGCTCTTGGAGCTTCACCTCCTCATCCTGCTCCTGCCTCATGGCAGAAGTAGCGGCGAGCATAGCCGGAAAACCGTTCTCGTTGCGGGTTTGGAACTGCAGCTTCTCAATTCGTTCATTAAGCTGTCGTCGCTCATCCTCCAGCTGCTGGATTTCTGCTCGCAGCTCGGGCCCAGGTCTAGACCTGGTTGTTTGGGGTGGGGTTGGGGGAGATTGCGGTGGAGGTGAGATGAAGAAAAACACTATAAGAGTTGTCGATGTTGACTGTCTCGCTTCGCTTTGTAGCATTTGTGAAAAAAACTCACATAGTCGCCTTCGAACTCTCAAAATCCTTGTGAGTGTCCTTGAACTCAGTCTGGAGCTCCTTGTAGCGCTCAACCAAGTCCTGCAAGGTTTCATCCTGCATATATTCCGATGGAGGATCAATACGAACCAAATATTTACCAAGGTAGGCCCTTTTGCAAAGTTTATCATAGCCAGACAGAGCCCAGTGGAAGGTGGGATACACAGCGCTCTTAACTCCCTCGCCAAAGTCGTTCAACCACGCTGTTCGCGTGGTTTCGTCCAGGGGAATATGAGGGCTCTTGAGCATGGCGAGAAAAGCTCCTATCCGGTTGCTGCGCTGCTCCTGGTTTTCATCTCTCACGTCGCCATTCATGGCAGGATCCATGTTGCTGAAGACATCATTCACACACTGCAGAAGTTCCGCTGGAGTCTTTTCATCAAAGTCAACCTAAAATATTGGTTTTGTGATTATGAAATGATTATGTGTAAGTAAAACAAGTCATGGAAATTTGATGTGATAGTTCGACCCACCAATCTCAAATTTTTGGAGAATGGGGGTTGATTCAACCGAACGACAATATACTCTATGGCCTCCATTGTATAGAAAGGTGAGCGAGGGAGGGGTGTTTTTAAACAAAATTTTGAAAATAATTTAAGGAAAAAATTTGAAAAAATCTTCTTTTAGTTTTTTACGCAACAACAGACAAATCACTCAGCACAATGTTATGTAAGATCTACTCCTTTAGCTTTTAAAATATGAACAACAACTCAAAAGTGAAAAAGAGCCAATAATGTTTCCAGATTGTGCAACTCCACAATGTAACCTTGGCCCCCTCATTGTGCATGGGCATTTGCAACAGCAGCGGCCTTTAACATTACCAGTTTTGGCTCCCTCCCCAAACAGCTACAAGATTAAACCCAAGGAAGAAGTGGAAAACGATGAAAGGCGATTTGGAAAGCGTCGCTCGTCGTTCACCGGAGTTGGCCGAAAGTTCGGCATTACGAACGGCACAGAAGGAGGTGATGGCACGAAAACAATTAACAGTTCACTACTTAGTACAAGAAGAAAAAGCTGGGGCGAGCTTTTTGGTATTCTTGGCAAGAAAAACAACTCCAACGCAGCAGATCACATCCAAGAGCCACAGCAGCGGAAATTAATCGAGCCACCAAGCCCAATGCTCGGAGATATCCGAAAGCTAGAACAAGAAAAAGACAAGAAAGGAAGGGGATTCCGGAAGAGTTTTGGCGATTCTGTAAAGAATTTGCTGGGAGTTCAGGAGGTGAGTTGGTATCTAGCGACCAAGCCAATTTTTTGTATTCCCGTCAGAAGGCTAATTTGTAATTTGTTTTTCTTGCCAATCGCCTGCCTGCTCATGGACTAGTTTGGGGTGCAAAAAATGGGAATTGGCGAATCCGACGAGTACCCCGAGAAAATCGTCAGGAGACTCAAGGCAGAGGCGATTCGGCTCGAATCAGCTGCTGAACTAAGTGCGTTTCCTCCGTGTCTGTTGAGTTTGAAGCCGAATAAGGTGAAAAACACCCACAATGTTTTTGTGCACTGGCAAGCAGAGATCATGGGGCCAAGCGGAACTGTCTGGGAGAGAACGAGGATCGAGCTTGAGCTCTTTGTCGGGCCTGACTACCCCTTCAAAGGCCCAACAATACAGTACGAGGGCCACATTGCCGAGTTCGTTGTAGGTAAAAACCAAACCGATCCAAGGGAGAAAAATATTCTTTGTCCATGGACGCCGGCGATGAATTTGCTTGATAGCTGTGTTGCAATAGAGAAATTGCTCGGGGACCAGCACAAGAAATTAGTTTATGAGCAAACGGTGATGGAGGCAGATAGGGTACGAAAGCTTACTAACAGAATTAAAGAGGAGGAGGGATCTGCTGCTGCTGCTGCTGCTGCTGCTGCTGGTAGCGTCGCTAAAGTAATTAATGCGAAACAAATAACAGAATTGACGACTGCAGCAACAATCCGAGTAAAAAGAAAATCCTTCCAAAGCTCACCAACAACAGATCATTTGAACCCTTTACGAATTCAGGCAGAAAAGAAGGAGATCGATTGCTTTCAAGATCAGCTTGTAACAGTTGCGGATTATGTTGAAGAGGAAGAGGAAGAGGGAGAGAAAGAGAAAGAAAAAGAGGAGGAGCAAGGAGGGGGAATCCGAGAAAGACCAAGTTCCGAAACCCAAATCGTGACGCTTAGCGCGAGATCGGCTTTACCAAGGCGAGGATCATTTCGAGGTTCCATTGAGGGAAAAAACGATGAAGGTGATGTCTATCTTGATTTACAGCAGTTGAAGAAAATAAATAAAAATTAGAAATTTCACCTCCGATTGTTATCCTCCTGGGTTGCCGCCTTCGCCTGGGTCAGCGCATCAAAAATACGTGCTGCCACAAATCTCTTCTCGGCTTTCAAATTACGAGTTTTGTCAGGGTGAACACACAAACTAGCTCGCAGGTAAATTTTTCTGATTTTGGACTCGGTCAACAAATCGCTCAGGCAAACTGGCTTCCAGTTGGCCTCCGGAAAAATGACCATGTGAAGACTGGCCAGTAGCGCGGGAAGTGCTTTCTTCTTCCCGTACTCGCTGGACCAAGATTTCATTTTGGCCTCTAGAGAAAGGCGAGCTGCTTCCATGTTGGATTCGTTCTGGAGGGCTTGTGACTGGCGCAGTCGGAGTGCATTGACAGCGCTCTTGGCCCTTTTGGCGGTTTCGGTTGCAGAGTCGAGCTCACGTTGTTTACGAATCTCGAGGCTGGCAGCTGATGGGCGGCTCGATTCTCGGTGGGCTGGGTTTACAACCCATCGTTGATCAATATTATCCCAGCGACGGGACTGTTTTAAAGACTGTGCTTTGCTGAACTTCTTCAGGCTTTCAGCACGAGAGACGGGGCTAGCTGAGACGGGGCTAGCTGAGACGGGGCTAGCTGAGGAACCTTGTGTGTCGGACGAAAACAAATTAAAATCGACAACCTCAGCGTTTTCACTCAAGGGGGGAGGTGATCTCCTGGGCTCATCATGCAACTTTTCGAGAAGATTGAACATGAGCAAATGGAAGCTTGCCCCCTTTTGCCCTAATTCAGTGTTCGATGAGGCAGATTCACCACCACTCTCACTCCAACCTCCACCACCACCATTCGAAACAAAGTGAGAGACATTGTGAGCCTTTTGGGCAATCTTGCTAAGAAGACCCCTGGGTGACTTCTTTTTGTTCAACTCAGTAGGGGAATTTAACCCATTATAGATGCCGTCATTATCACTGGAAACGTACGTTTGCATCAGGTAATCATCCTCCGGATTGTTTAATACAAGGGTTGTCACAGGAAGAGCTTGTGAGCTATCCAACACATCCCAAAATTCATACCCTTGGTCGTTGACACCATTATTCACTCGAATACGAAACAAATACCCATCAGCAGATAGGCCAGTGGACAAAGAGAAGGCAGATTGAATTGTTTTTAAGGAAACAAAATCATCATCATCGATTGAAAGAGGAAAATAGTTCAGCGAATTTGAATGAGAAGCATCTGAGCTATTTTGAATTCGGTACAGAACATGTAATAACATCCGGGGAGTAAACAGTCCCAAACGTGGGCGAATAGAATTTTTATTTTTTAATTAAATTCGGTCAGCCAGAAGGGATAGTACCATGTCGCACTTTGCCTTCGCGTTTTCGCAAATTTCTTCAGCTTCCTTTAGGACAGTTTGTTTGTAGTCAATGTCTTGAATATCACCCATGTTAATTTCCACGTTTTTGTAGCATCCCCATATCCCTACCTCCAAGCATCGTGCTCCGACTTGCAAGTCACTTAAGCTTTTTATATTTCCGGTCTTTGCTAGCTCGATCATGCACCCCCAGATCCCGTTTGCGATTCTCATTGTTGCGAGTGGCACATCGATGGCAGTTTTCAGACCTTTTTGCATTGCTTCGTTTCTAGCGATTTTCTCCTCTTCACTATTTTTAGCCATTTTCATCCCCACCATATACTCGTTGAAGGCGTCCGTGTCCGCATCTATGCGGTAAATAAGCTGTTGGGTAGCTTCGTGGAGTGGTTTGATATTTTCCCTCATTGTTTTGTCGAGGTCAGCGAACTTCAAGGTTCCGTACGTCATCCACCCCATCATGCTGCCCAACCCCGTTCCAATGGCGGCAACAAGTGCACTTGCACTCCCGCCTCCAGGAGCGCTTGTCCTCGCCCCCAAAATATTCACGAAGTCCTTAACTGTCATGCTCATGAGCTCCGGGTCCTTTTGTTTGCACTTGTAGTCGATGATTCGCTCGTCGGCATCGAATCTGCTGACTGAGTTCAAACCCAGCCTGTCGATTGCCAAGTGAACCATTTGACGCTCATCCACAATGAACAAGTTCTCCTTCTCCATGTAGAACTTTGCAATGTCGAGGATGCATTCGAGCGGGACAAGGCCGACCAGCTCGCTCCCAGCAACAGCCAAGTTCATTTCCCTTGCGTCTTTTTTGCACGACTCGAAGACCGTGTGTATATTGGTTACCGTAAAATCGGTGCAATTAACGGATACCTGCGCGAGATTGTACTCATCGACAAACCACCCAATGCCTGCAACATGCTTGAATCTTCCAGGTTTATCCTCGCCCCTGCCCTTCTCGCGAACATTGAACGCGATCCTATTTGCCTGCTCCTTTGTCCCAAGGAGATTGATGTTGTAGGCAATCAGAAACATACGCGCTCCGACAGCCGTGGCTCCCCACGAAGAATTAAACTCGGCAGGACCATAGTCTGGCTCCCAACCAACTTTGGTTATGTTGTCCTCGAGGCCCTCGTACTCGCCCATCCCTCCCTGACGAATATCCGGCAACCGCTTCCTGTGCTCGCGGGTTGACGCATTCCCATACAAGAAAACCGGCAAATGCAGCTCGCTCCCCATGCGTTCGCCAAGCTTCTTGGCACAAACAACACAATCCTCCATGGTGGCATTTCGCACAGGTATGAATGGGCAAACGTCCATGGCACCAAAACGGGGGTGCTGCCCCTTGTGAACTGCCATGTCAATCAGCTTATTTGCAACCGAAGCGGCATTGAAGGCAGCATTGACAACAGATACGGAGTTGCCCACAAATGTGTAAACGGTTCGGTTTGTCGAGGCACCCGGATCACAGTCCAATAGGGACACTTCTGGGGTGTTGCGGATTGCAGCACTTATGGCCTCAATAGTTTTTGCGTTCTGACCTTCTGAAAAGTTCGGCACGCATTCGATCAATTCCATTAAGCGTAACTTGGATTATATAGTTTTTGGGTATCTTAAGGATATCTTGGACCTTGAGTGGAGAATTTTAGATTAGTTGATTTTTAGTGCGTTCAAAGTTCAAATATCCAAATTTTTCGACAACCGAGACAATCTCCTTCTGTTTTATAATAGATGGAGGCCAAAAAGACTTCAAGGAATAGGCAAGAACATGAGAGGAAGGCAAAATCTTCGAAGAAGTCTTCGTCGAATCATGCTGAGCAAATAATCAACAACTCACATAAGCAAGCTGATCCTCAGCCAAAATCAACAACATCATTAAACTCTTCTCGCGGTACAAAGACGGAGCGTAAGAGCCAAGTGGCACCTGTCACATCTAAACCAGTTGATCCACCGCCACTGAACCTTTCCGAAGCCAGCACAAAGATCGACCCCACTAATGGCTCAAATGTCAATAACCGCAATTGTCACAGCCCCACCAACAAAAAGTCAACTCCGACACGAGACAAGTCCTTCAGCAGTAACTACTCCGATGGGGAAGAAGATTTCGAGGACTACAGCGATGAAGATTTTGAAGATGAGGATCCATCTTCCCCCCAATACAAACCCAAGCAGCCATCTTCAACAGTAGAGACTAAAAATTCGAACGGGCAACCAGTCAAGCCCAAGCCCAAGCCCATGCAAATGGCTACCGGGAAATTCTCAAAAGTTTCGTCGTACATAAACAACAACTCGACTCTGTCAAAGAGCAACAAGAACTCGGCGGTCCTAAGCTCGTTCAACCCCCAAGCTAAACGAATCGCAAAAGTAAAGAGTGTTATTAGGCTGACGACAGTAAGTTTCACCCCCTACAGTCAAGCTCCAATCACGAAGTATAAGCATTACCAAGCGAGGCTTAGGCTGGATACGAATAGCAACAACATCAGCACGGCTAGCATCAACGAATCCACCACACAATTCAACGACAACAACCGAATCATTGGAACCCAGTCTGAGGAAGTCGCAACATCCGAGAAAGAAACGCTCTGCCGAAACGGAGAGGACGACACCCAATTCGAGAAAATTCTTAGATGCTGTCAGGAGCGGGATCTCCACGGATTGAGGAATATTCTCCCGAGGAGGAATGCGGAAGAAAGGAGGGGGGAAACCACTAACGACTTGAACGAGTTCTTGGAGCAGGCTGGCCGGCTGTGTGAAAGTTTGGCGGAGGAGAATTTGGCCAGGGCGGGTGAAAGTGTGGGCGGGAAAGCGACTCATAGTAGAGTGATTAAAGAAGATGGAGGTCTCTTTGCACGCGGAAGCGAGTGGAAGGAACTCGGAAGCGCGAAGAACCCATTCAACAAGGCGCTAAAGGACCACCTGAGAGTAACACAAATATTAACGTCGTCCAAGGGAACCATAGTCGCGACCGTGCACGTGAACAAAAACGAAAAAACTAATGTTGAGGGGGGAGGGGGGGGAGACAGACGGAATATTTTTGAAGGAAAGTCGGTTATATGCATCTGGGAAACATTCAACACCGCAATTGCAGCGAAAATTCTCGTCTGCGATGGAACAATCACCACTTGCTGTCTGGGATCGCTAAATCACATTGTTGTGGCAGGAAAGGACGATGGGGGAATCTGTCTGTGGGATCTGATAGAGTCCAAAGGCATGCACATTGGCCAACTATCAATATTGCTGAACATGGCGAATCTCCCTGTGAGGCTCCCGACCTACTCAACAGACTATCAGAGCTTGGGGGACTTTGCTCATGCGAGTCCGATCGTTAGTGTGGTGATTAATGTCAATCAGCTCGTTTCTGTCGATGACAGAGGGATGTCCACGGTGTGGTACGTTAACGTCAACCAGAATAATAGAGGTATTGGCAGTAGCGGCAGCAGCGGCGGGGATGGATTCGGGGAAGGGGGTTGGGGGATTGGGTTTGAGTCGAATGACCACTTGGGCCTGGGAGTCTCGGCAGACTTGAAGCTCGTGCCAAGTCGGGTATTCTGGTTTACTAAAAACGGATTGGTGGACGCAAAGGAGGACCCAACGATACAAGCAGGCATGGGAATTGGACCAATTGTCAGCGGATTTTACTCATGCCTGGCAAACTTAGCTGGTAACGAATTTGTCGTGGGAATGCGTGACGGAAGTTTGTGGTCCTGTAGACTGTTTGGAAGGGCCGTGAAGCAGTACTCGAACAATGGAGAACGGGGGGGGGGGGTAGAGTCGGAAATTATATCTGTTTCTATGAACAGCTTTGTGAATGGCATTTTTTTGGTTGGGAGGAAGAATGGTCAAGTCGAGCTGTTCAAGATTGGTGTCGAAAGCGTAATCGCGACATACGACTGCAATTTCAAGTATGGGGTGGATGGGGGGAGTCAGAGTGGAAGGCTACTTTCTGTGGAGTGGAGTCCTCACAAAGTCGGGATGTTCTTCGTGACCTGCCATAAATACATTTTTGTGGTTGATATGCACAAAAACGAGTTCGGTTGTGTGCAGAGCTACACCATGGAGGACGGCAGAGGAGGAGCCGGGGGATCTGCCATTTCGAAAGGCGGTCTAAACGTTGTTGGAAATGTCTTCTTCGCTAGTATATGTGAGACTGGGGCTTACCTACGAGAAATCAACAAAAACATTTTGAAAATTGAGGGCAACAGCTTGCACGAGGACATTGCGTGGTTCAAGAGAGCTTGCGGCTTGACAAAGCCCATTCTTCACAAATAAATTTAAAAATTAATTTCAGACTATTTTTGTCAAGACGACACAAAAACTATTTTCGACTCAGCACAATCCTCTTGTCTAATCTTAGTGTTGTTTTCTTTCGGTTTGTTGTTCTCACTCTATATGCTTGGAAACTTCATTGGTTGCAGTGGCGGTAGCGGCCGATTGAAAGCGACAATTCATAAAGCTATTTATGTCGTCAGCACCCAAACCGCTGCTGCTGCTGCTGCTGCTGCTGCTGCTGCTGCTGCTGCTGCTGCTGGCAACAGTGATTGTTTTGTTCTCGCCCTCCTCCTGTTTAAGCTTCTCTATTTTCAGAATCTCCAGAAAAAAAGCTTTTCCGGCAAAGGTTATTTTGACAAGACGACACAAAAACTATTTCACGACACAGCACAATCCTGGGTCTTGTCTAATCTTAGTGTTGTTTTCTTTCGGTTTGTTCTCACTCTATGTGGCTTGGAAACTTCATTGGTTGCAGTGGCGGAATTCCTGTCCTGCATCTGGAGTTGGCCTTGAGGGTCTGGCTTATGTTTGAATTCTTTGATAGGAACGGTTGGCATTTTCGAGCCCAGTTGATCGCTGGAATCATGGAGGGCGGCAATGTCGTTAAGGCTGAAAAAGCTCAGGTCCAGTTCTTCAACTTCATTTAATGTGCTGTGTGCAGTCTGTGGAGGAAGCCTCGGTGGATGAAGAGCTTCACAACCTTGTTCATGGTTTTGCATAACTTGGGAGGAATCTACTTTTATTTAGTTGTTATGATCGAGGGTGCCGGGGGAGGGTTTGTGGGTTGAAAAAGGTTAAAAATTATTGGTTTTGGACGTCTCCTCAAAAAAAGTACCTTAAATTTTGTTTCAACCAAATTTTGGGACTTCCTTCAAAAGTGAATTTAGTCTTTTTGTTTGTTGCAAGTGCATCCAAGATAAGTTGAGTGCAAATTTGAAGTTGTGAAAAGCTACAAACCCAGGTCAACAAATGAACTGGTTTTTGTTTTGTATTTTGGGGCTCACCAAGCTCCCCCAGGGAAATGTAGAAGCTGCTGGAGAAACTGCCGGAAAGCAGTTGCACAGATTTCCTAGTTGTGTGGCTGATAAGCTTTATGGCATGAATGACGAGGAAATATTTGAAACTCTTTGTGGAGTCTGGTCAAATGTGATGTTTGATTGCTCAGGAACTGAACTTGAAATGGTTGCCAATATGTGTAGCAGTGATGAAGAAGGCTTAGACAACGTTTTTCGCCGACTGAATGGTCATGGTGACATGGGTGGAATTCCTGGCGCTGGCGGTGCGGACTACAACGAAGACGATGACATGGGTGGAATTCCTGGCGCTGGCAGTGGGGACTACAACGAAGACGATGAGGGTGGAATTCCTGGCGCTGGTGACATGGGTGGAATTCCTGGCGCTGGCGGTGGGGACTACAACGAAGACGATGACATGGGTGGAATTCCTGGCGCTGGCAGTGGGGACTACAACGAAGACGATGAGGGTGGAATTCCTGGCGCTGGTGACATGGGTGGAATTCCTGGCGCTGGCGGTGGG
>Ga0302114_10001568_pt1 | contig 14958 bp, 6 predicted proteins | sample AG5_Surface_MG_FD_203107 | JGI IMG/M metagenome (GOLD analysis project Ga0302114, IMG submission 203107) | Marine microbial communities from Western Arctic Ocean, Canada - AG5_Surface | ecosystem: Environmental > Aquatic > Marine > Oceanic | place: Canada: Western Arctic Ocean | collected...
TGCATTGCACCACCAACTTCTCCCTCTCCTCGTTTATAAAGTGCATCGTCAGCGTGTGTGGATCTAATTGTGCACAATTGGTCACTTTCAGTGGTAATCTCGAGCGGATGGACGCGATGGATGCCACCAGTGCCGTGAAATCAAAGTTTGGTGGACGATGCTTCAATGGCTTCCCCGTCGTCTGAATCGTCTGCGCATTATCCAAAACGTTTTCCGGAAGCGAAGACGAGGACGAAGACGAAGCGTTTAAAGCTTTGAACGACTTATAAGACGACGACGAGGGTGAGGACGTGCCACGACGACCATCAAAGCAGCAATAGCGATGGTGAATTGACGACACACGAAGCGATGATGATGATGTCAGCATGAGTTTTATCTTGCGCATGTGACGGTCGTTTTAAGTGAAAATTGTGAGCACAAAAAATTCGCTTTTCTCTTGCGCTCTTTGGGTAGTATATGGAAAGAACGAAGAAAGAAATATGTATTTCACCGGTGCTATTGTTATTACTACGAGTGTTTCGAGTACTGCTATGACGACTACTGGTGCTGCTTTTTCTGTTCCGCTTGGATGATATAATCACGCGGGCGTAAGTCGTTCTTATTATTTTTCCGCCCCGCGGGTGGCGGTCTCTTCCGTTTCGTCCGGACGGAAGTGTTTGACGTAGACTCTCCTGCTCTTAGTTGTTTTGTGAGTAGTATTGCGACTGCTGCTATTATTATTCTTTGTGACGGCGACGGCGATTAAGTCGCCGGGTTCGTTTACCGCGAGCTGGGAAATCGAACTGCCTTTTTTAAAATCGCACACGGTTTCTAAATGTTCGCGAGTTTTCGTGGACCAGAGCTCGACTTTTCCGTCGCCGCCGCCGGTGACGAGGAGGTTGGTGGATTGTTGAATGAACGCGCAGCCGTTTATCGGGTGAAGGAGGACTTTTCGTTGTTGGTTCTTTTTTTGCTTAAATTGTTGTTGCCGCTGGAAGGCGAATTTAGGCGCGTCGTCGGCGCGAACGGTTTCTCGATGGCAGAGGAAGTTGTACGCGTATTTCTCGTCCAATTCCTCTCGAAAAAATTCGACGGAACATTTCGAGTTGCTCAGTCCCAAAACAAAATCGCACGACGGCTGTTGTTTTTGTTGTTGTTTCCTGCTGCTGTCTCTTCTTTCTTCTTCTTCTTCTCTTTGAGCGCCGTACGAGTGCTTTGGATTGAAACTCAGAGCGCACGAGCGAACGTGTTGATACTGCCCCAGTTGTTGTTGTTGTTGTTGCTGTCCTTCTCCAAAATCCTTTTTATTCAAAAACGACCGACTCGTTGTCCTCTCGAAACTTGGAGCGTTCGTCAGCAAAATCACGGAAGAGTCGTATCGTCTTTCCTTCCCTTCCGCGGACACGAATAAAACTCGATTGTTCTTCGCGTCCGCCACGTGCGGCTTAAACGGCAACGCGTTGCTCAAAATCTTCCTCGATCTCGACGGCATTCGTAAATCCCACGCGTTTAAGTACAAATCCCACCCGGCGGAGAAAACGACGTCGGGTTTATCCTCGAGAAAGAAAACGTTTTTAATCGCGTCTTTGTGCGTCCCGACGACTTTTACCGAATCATCGTTCATTAATACGTCTTTCTCGAGTGGGTCTCCTCCTTCTCTTTTTAAAACTCTCGTCACGGATTCTCCGCACAACAACTCACCAGAAAGAGTTCCAAAACACACGCATCCGTTATTACCGTTAGAAGGAGAAAACGCGCAATCTAAAATCGGACTCTTTATTTCTCCAGACGAAGAAGAAGCGCTCGTGAACCGTCCGACGTATTTTTTACTCTCTTCTTGACCCGCGAGGATGGAAAACACATTCAGATCACCACTCCAAGTACTCGCGGCTAAGACCGAGGAAGTGCGACTTAATGCTAGCTTTGAAATCTCCTCGTTGAACGCGCATCCCGTCAATACTTCTGCGCCTGAAATTTCTCCTCCTCCTTCGTCGTCGTCAAAGTTGTTCATAACGGTATATATACTAACAGAGAGAGAGAGTCAATTTCCAATGCCACATGCGAGTTTGTTTAGAGGGAAACGAACGACTGTTTTATTCTTCGAAGAAAAAAAAAACAAACAAAAATGATGCGAGAGTAAGGCTTAAGCACTTAAAAAAACTGAAAGAGTAAGCTTAAGCACTCAGAGGGTTGAAAAAGAGTAAGGAATAAGCACTTAAGTAAGTGCTTAAGTCTTACTCTCCATTCTTTTCTCATTTTTTTTTTGTTCTCAATTGGTTTCAGTTGGATATAAAACAACTCTTCATATCTCTCGCAGTCTCTTTACTCTCTCTGTCCTCTCGTTCTCAAATCGATCTCAAAGAGCGCGAGAGCGTATTCCAGAGCACAAACACAGAGCGATTGTCGTCTGGATATTCTTTTGAGCGGATAAAGACGGGTTTTAGAGACGAAAAGAGCGCGTTGAATTCCTTCGGAATCCGACGACGGGAGAGAGGTCTAAAGAGATCGGCGGGAAAGAATTCGGAATACTTCGAGCGGGTCTTTATCCCTTTAAACAGGTTTCACACATAAAATGAGCACCCAAAACGAGGAAAAAGTATCCTCTCGCGTCACTTTTTGCGAAGACGCGCCGACATTTCGTCCAACTGCGGAAGAGTTTTCCGATCCTTTGCGATACATTTCATCCATACGCGAAGAAGCGGAGAGGTTTGGTGTGTGCCGAATTCAACCTCCGGAATCCGCGCGGGAGTTTTTCACCGAAACAACACTCAATACCACCAATAAGAGCTCGCACACTTCGCGATTGGCGATTGATGCGTCGACTTTTTGCGTCCAAACCAGAGTGCAGACCGTGAACGAACTCAACGACTTCGCGGACGACGACGACGAGCGCGACAGCCCCCAAGAAGGACAACACCAACGACGAAGGAAAAATCGAAGCGGATTTGGACAGCATGAAACCCTAAAATTTCGCCAAGACTATTGCCAAAAAATGGGCACACATTTCAACCAACCGATCGAACGTTGGCCGACGTTTTTAGGGAAGAAGTTAGACGTGCAAAAACTCTACGAACTGGTCAATACAAACCCTTTGAAAGGGTTTGAAAGTGTAAAAACGAACAAGCAGTGGAGAGATATCGCGCGGGTTTTAGATCCCGGGATGACGCAAACGCGCGCGAACGACGGGACGTCGAACTCGTTCTCGTTGAAATGTTTATACCGGAAGTGGGTGTTGCCGTTTGAGAAGAGGAGGAGGAAAGAGGAGGAAGAGGAGAAGACGAGGAACGAGGAGAACGAGGAGGAAAGAGGAGGGAAAGGAGGAAAAGCATCATCTGGGAAAGGAGGAGGAGCGGCAAACCTTAAGGAGGAAACGACGAAAGAGGAAGAACCGACGGAGGAAGAGAAGGAGTTGATCGGGGCGATGTTGGATTTAGAGTTTCGATGTTCCAGACCGGCACCGAAAAGACCAAAATTGGAGAATGGTTTAGAAGAAATCGCAGAACAGTTAGAGATTGAACGCATGACGGCGCAGTCGTGCAAGCATTGCGGCCAGAGCGGGCACGACGACGAGGAGACGTTTCTCGTCTGCGACGGATGCGACCAAGGCTTTCACACGTACTGTTTGTCGCCGCCGCTACAAAAGGTGCCGAAAGGGAAATGGTTTTGCGTCGGATGCGAAGCAGCCGCGCGTGCTGTTGAATTCGAAGACGGAGCGGAGTATACCATCGATGGATTTCGAGAGGCGTGCGCCGCGTTTGATTTAGCGTTTTTTGGTAGGAACAATCCGCAACAAACACAGATGCTTTTAGCGCAACAACAACAATACGGTTCGTTCACTATTCCGTGCGGAGACGTGGAAGAGAGTTTTTGGCAGATGGTTGAAGAAGGGTCGCACGAGAACGTCGAGGTTCGATCCGCGGCGGAAATCGACACCACGAGACGAGGCTCCGGGTTCCCGAGGATGCGAGACGCGCCTTCTTCTTTTGCTACAAAAAAGAAGTCTGGCGGCGGTGACGACGAGGAGGAGGACAACGACGGTAATAATGATAAAATGGAGGAAGAAGAAGAGGACGAAATGGTTGCAAAGATGCGAAAATCGCCGTGGAATTTGAATAACTTACCGGTGTTGAGAGGTCCGGGCGAACACGAAAGTCTATTAGCAAGTTTACCGGAACACGTGGCTGGTTTGTCGCAACCGTATTTATACGTCGGGTCGACGTTTGCCTCGACGTGTTGGCACGTGGAAGAAAATAATCTGTATTCAGTCACCTATCAACACGCGGGCGCCGCGAAAATGTGGTACGCGATTCCCGCGGCTTCCTGCGAGGCGATGGAGAACTCGTTCAAACGAGCCGTTCCGGATTTGTTCGGAAACCAACCGGATACGATGATACACGTAGTCACGATGCTTCCGCCGTCTACTTTACGAAACGACAACGTGCCGGTATTTCGCGTCGAGCAAAACCCGGGTGATTTTATCGTGACGTTTCCAAAGAGTTACCACGCGCAAGTCGATTGCGGGTTCAACGTTAGCGAGAAAGTAAACTTTGCGCCTCCGGATTGGTTATCGCACGGCACCGACGCGGTGGAGCGATATCGATCGTGTCGAAAACTGTCGATGTTCTGTCACGAGCGGTTGTTGTGCGATAGCGCGGATACAACATCACCGAAACTTGGTGTAGAAGACGAAGATAAAGATGAAGGAAAAGAAACGACGACGATTAGCGAGAACACCGCGAGGTGGTTGTTACCGGAACTTCTAACGATGATGAACGAAGAACGCCAAGCGAGGGAACAGCTCGCCGCGGATGGGACCGTCAAATCGAAGTTAGTTGTCGATAAGAAGAAGAAAAAGAAGTCTTCATCGTTGCCGTCGTCGTCGTCGTCGTCTGAAGCCGAAGCTGTAGTTATAGTCAAGAAACCAAAAGAAGCTCGATTGCGAACGTCGCCGCGAACCGCCGAGGATGATCCGGAATGTACCATCTGTCGCTCCATATTACACCTCTCCGGCGTCGTGTGTAAATGCAACGTCGGGCGGAAAGCGTGTTTGAGGCATTGCGCGGAATTATGCGAATGCGCGGCGGACAACAGAGTTCTTTTCTACCGCAAAACGTTGGAAGATATCGAGAAGCTCGTTTCGACGGTTGAGAAATCAACCTCGGCGGAGCATCGGAAACAAATCAACGCGGACTTCAAACCAGTCGCCTGCGGCAAAGCTAGGATTACTAAAGCCAACGCCTGGGTAAAGAAAGTTAAACAAGCCTTGGAGAAAGCTCCGATGCCGGAAATTGCAGATTTGCAAAGTTTAGCAGTCGCGGGAGAAGAGTTCGTTTGGGGCGGAAGCGAGATGGCGGAGACGCGCAAGTTGTCCGCGAAAATAGCGCTCGCCAAGAAGTGGCAAGTCGACTTGACGGTTTTGAAAGCTAGAATGAACGGCGAAGAGTTGACGGTAGGTGACGTCATGCTCGAGGACGATCTATCCGAAGAAGAGGACGATGTAGAAGGAGGAGAAGAAGGAGAAACAGAAAAAGAAGAGCGAGAAGACGAGGAGGAAAAAGACGCCGAAGGAGAAGCTGCCGAAAAAGCGCCAGCCGGGGCTGACGACGACCTCATGGTTATCGACGGAGAGAAGAAAGAAGACAGAGAAGATGCCGGTGCTACGGCGACTACGACGGCTAAACAAACAGCGGACGTGGACGACGAACAAAAAGTATCCAAGAAGGACAGAATTGTTCCTCGAATGAAGCTGGACCGATTGGAAGAACTGTTGTCGACGAAACCGGTCCCGATGACTGCGGCGGATTTGAAATCGTACACCAACTTGAAATCTGATGCCGAAAACATCGAAAAAAGAGTCGCAGACGCTTTGAAAGAGCAACCTTACCCTTCCCCGAGAACGTGCGAGAAGTTGTTGAAAGATTCTACGAAAATTTCCGTGGAGATTCCCAGTCACCATCGACTGTTCGAGCAGATTCAAAAAGCAACGAAGTGGGCGGAAAAAGTTCGCGCCGCGATCCCTGGTCGCGCGGGTCGTACCGGCAGAGGTGGTGGTCGTGCGAGTTACGAAGACCATAACGACGACGGCGACGATACCGCAGCAACTTTAGTACGAATTCATGATCTCGATGAGCTCGAAAAAGAATCGCACGGTTTGCCGGTATCTTCAATGGAGCTGCAAACGCTCATCAAGGCGCGCGAAGAGACGCACACGTGGCGCGCTCGAGCCATTTCGCTTTTGGATACCAAAAATGCTCCCTTGTACGACGCGGAAATGTTGTTCAACGAAGGCAAAGAACTTGGTGTGTATTGCGACGAGATCACCACGCTGGAAACCGCCGTCGACGACGCGTACGCTTGGGTCAATAAAGCGCTCAAGATGGACACGCCGATGACGTCAATCGATGAATTGAAGACACACTTGGAAGCTTCGAAAGCGCTCGCAATTACAGTTACCGAATCGACGTGGCTTAAGAACCGAATCACCGTTCGTCAATGGGCCGAAGACATTAAGAACATGCTTCTCGTGAAAAACCCGATCGACGACGCGATTAAGGCGGTGAAAGAAGGCGAGGAGTTACTCGACTCTGCAGACTACGAAGTCGCTCCAGACGAAGAGAAACTTTTGATAAGTTTGAAAGGCCACGTAGACGCTGGGAAGAAATGGGAAGTAAAAGGTCGTCAAGCAGTTCAATGCGCGAATTCTAAGAGAGAAGCGGACAGGAAGTCTCTCGATGAAGTCGCTCAAATTGTGCGCGAAGGCGCAAGCATCCCTCTCAAACTCGAAGGGTTCGATTTTCTTCAAGAAACTGTCAACACCACCAAAGCGTGGCTCGAACGCGCGCAATCGTGTCTGAAAGGTAAACAGCTCACTCGACGTGGGACGGCGCAACCTCTACCGACGTTGGAGGAAGCGAAGCAGCTCGTCAAGGAGGCGCCGGACTTGCGCATCTACGTGAAGGAAGTCGCCGCTTTGATCGAACGCGTCGAAGACGCCGAATCTTGGAACGAAGAAGCGGAAGATTGTGTCTCGCGATGGCGCGAAGAAGGTGCGGAAATTACGTTTAAAGAATTGGAGTTATCGCACGAAGACTTCGGGTTGGAGTTACCAGCGATGGCTACGGTGAGAAAACGATTACGCGCGTTGGATTGGGAAGAGAAAGCGAGAGAGTGCTTTGCGTCTATTCTTGAGAGAATCGAAGGCACCGCCGGGACGTCGGAGAAAGGGAGCGGCAAGTCGTCGAAAGCATCAAAGAAACAAGAGGAAGAGGAAGAAGACTTACCCGAAGATGCCTTATTGGACGAGCTTCACGAAGAAGCCGAAGACTTGGACGAACTCAATCCGAAACTTCTCGAAGAAGTCAACAAACGATGGAAACTCGTGGACGAGTGGCGTCAAAAAGCAGACGCAATGTTGAATCCAGAGTTGGATGAAAACGGCAGGCCAAAGCAAACGATCGGTCCGGACGAGTTGGACGCTTTGATTTCGGAAGGGAAAAACTTACCGGCGATTGTCGCGAAAGTGGACGAGCTCGAGGCGAACTTGGCGAATCACCAAGTTTGGTTTACAGCGGCGAGAGAGTTGTTGGCATCGGCTCCGGTTCCAGTAGCTGCCGCTGCGGGTGATGGTGGTTCAGCTGGTGCGAAAGGAGCTGACGACGATGGCAAAGAACAAGAGAAGCAGAAACGACGCCCATTCTCGGACTTCAAAGATTTGTTGAAGGAAGTCGAAAGCGAAGGAGACGCGTTCATGTGCCCAGAACGAGCGCAATTGACCGCGGTTGTCAATCGATGCGAAGAGTGGAACGACAATCTGCGAATGGCTTTGTTGCGTCGTCCGGTAGTTCACACGAGCACCCCTCCCACCGTTGTTGGCCATGCAGGAGAAGAGAGCAAGCAAGAAGAGGTGCAACTGAATTCCAAGCAAGTTCTGCAAACGATTTTAGAATCTATCCACGCGGCTATTTTGGACGTCACCGGGACTGGTATTCCTCCGGAAACCGAAGATGGTCAATTTTGTCTCTGCAGACAAGCCGGGGGCGTACAAATGCTCGGATGCGACGATTGCGGCGATTGGTACCATTTGAAGTGCATCAACATTTCTGCTTCTGCGGCAAAAACGATGAACAACTACGTGTGCGCGCCATGCGTGGCAAAGAACGGAAAGCCGAAAGCGCTGTCCTTGGAGACGTATAAATCGGTCCATCGAACGAAACGGCCGAACATTTTAGCGTTGAAAAGAGCTTTGCAAGAGTCTGTGTCTTTTCCGTGCGAAATGCTCGAAGAAGAGTTGATTATTGAAATCGTCAACGCTCACGACGCGTGGTGCTTGCGCGTTCGCGAGTGCTTGCACAATCACCACGTCCTCGAAACCTCCACGTCTGCGGAGACGCAAGCCGCGCATATTGCGAGAGCAACGACCAGAAGAGAAGCCGAAGCGAGAGCGAGAAAGGTCAACGAGGCGCAAATGCGCGGTGCAAACCCGCACAACGCCGAATTGACGGCCATTCAGCACGTCATGCTCATGGGCCAATCTGTCACCGCCGCGGCGACGCAACGCACGATTGCTTTGCAAGGCGCGCAAGCCAATCCAACTTTACTCTCCGAAGAGTTGAAGAATATTACCATCAACCAACTCACTTTGCTGCAACAGTTTGGCGTTCAGCTGGCGTTGTGTCAAGCGCAGTTACACATGGCGCCGGCGATTTCGCACCCGCACATTGTCCACGTCTTGATTTTGCGAGATAGACACGCGAAGCTGATGGAGCAACTCGCGGTAGAGTTGAAGAAGGACGACGGGGAGCAACAGATATTGGCAGCGATTACGCAAGCGATGGATCCGAACGCACAAGTTGCGGTTCCTCCATCTGTTGCCGCCGCTAACGTCGAAAGAGAAGCAGCAGCAGCAGCAGCAGCAGCAGCAGCAGCAGCGGCGGCAAAGGAGAAGGACGATTCAAAAGGAAAGGAGGAACCTTCGCCCGAGGAGGACGTGAAAAAGGAAGCCGGAGAAGCGCCGGCTGCCGCGCCGCCTGAGAAACCAGCACCCGCGGCAAAAGGAGGCAAGAAAGGTAAAGCTGCGGCAAAAGGCAAAAAAGGCGCGAAGGGGAAGAAAGTTGCAGAAGAAGTTGAAGCTCCCGCGCCCGAAGCGGCGGACAAGGAAGAAGAAGCTGTGAAAGAAGAGGACGCGGCGACGCCGATGGATGTAGGCAAAGACGCGCAAGCCGCGCAAGCCGCGCAAGCTGCTGCCATCGCAGCGCAAGCCGCCATGCAGCAACAGTTCGCGCAGCAACAACAGTTCCAGCAACAGCACGATCAACAATTTCTCGTTCACCAGCAACAGCAATTGCAGATGATGGGTGCGATGCAACCGCAACCGGGACAAGAACAAATGTTCGCCGCTGCGACAGCGCAGCATCAACTCAGCGGTACCGGTCCTGATGGTACGCAACAACCCGTCGGAATTGACCTGAAGAAACAAATCTTTGCGGGCATGAAAGGTGCATTAGCCATGGAATTGGAACCGGTCGAGGAGACGTTAGCGATGATGAGAGAAGTGTGCGGCCCGGCGTGGCGACAACGTGCCACGTCTTTAATGCGAGGCCCGCCGTTCCCAAAACTCATCGAGTTGCACGAACTGAAAGAGACCGCCGTAGCCGCTGGCCTTTTTCCAGGAGGTGGTGTCGATCCATTAGCCGATCGCGCGTTTGCCTTAGAATCCGCCGGTCAACTTTGGCTCGAACACGCCGCCACCGTCGTCGAAGATAAATCCATTCCAATCGAAGCCGCTCGCGTTCTTTTGCGCGAAGGTCGAGCGTTACCCGTGCATCTCAAAGACGAACTGGAGGAGTTGGGCGAACGATGCGAACTCTATTGCGTCTGTCGATCCGCGTACGATGCGAAACGATCGATGATTTGCTGCGACCGATGCGACGGCTGGTTTCACTACGAGTGCATTGGCATGCAACCGCCTGGCTTGGACGAGCAAGAAGAGGCGAATATTAAGTTTGCGTGCCCGCAATGTTGCGAAAACCAAGGGATTCCGTACGTGCCTTTCAGACCTCTTCGGTGATATACACCGCGAAGAGAAAATCTTATCTATCTATCTATCTATCTATAACAACATTTAGCATCAACACAACAGTGATATAAAACTACGTAGCTTACAACTTTTTAATTTAATATAATACAAACTTGAATATCTAGTGCGAGTGCGTCGTCTATCTCTCTCTTAGTCTAAGAACTTCCCTCGTTTTAAAAGTTGCGACGGTTGCAAAATTTCTTGGAAAGCAACGATGTCCTCGTGTTCTTTTTCGTCGTCGTCATCGTTGCTTTTCTTGTTGAAATCATCGTGCACGATCGTTGTTGTTGTTGTTCTCTCCTCCCCTTCTTCTCCTTTCTTCTTTCGTAATCTGAACCGTTCGATTAACCCTTTCATGTATTTTGGCCTAGAATAATTCGCGACTGAACGACTCAACCAAATCGCACGCAACAAACGTTCCTCGTCTTCGCTCATGTCTCCTCGTTGTTCGTGCGATGATGATGATGATGATGCTATTCTCTTCTTTCTATCTTCTGTCGCGTGATATAGTAAAAGAGCCGCCGATACGGATAAATTAAACGACTCCGTAAAACCCGACATCGGCAAGTAGACTTTCCCGTCGGCCAACTCCTTCGCGGTTTCCGAAACTCCATCCAACTCGTTACCGAATATCACAGCCGTTGGTACCTCTGTCCAATCGTACTCTCCAACCGATTTTGCTTTCTCGTTATCGAAATCCGTCACCAGAACTCGAAACCCTCGCTTCTTCACTTTTTCAATGCACTCCCGCGTGGATTCGTACTGCGAGATGTGCTGCCACTTCACGGCGCCTCCACTCGTCCGTCCGGACTGTTTAAAAACCAAACCTTTCTCTGCAACGACGCCAACCGCGCCTATACCCAGCGCTTCCGCGGATCGACACACCGCTAAAAAGTTCCCGGTATCGTACACGTTCTCCAATATCGGGAGCACGCTAAACACTCTCTTCGATACCGTCTCCTCTACGCGCCGTATTCGATCCGCGCCGATCATATCGTTCCCGATGACAATCTCTTCGATTTCGTGTATTTCCGCTTCAACGCCTTCAAAATTTAACCCGTTCTTTGTCGTGAACGGGAATATCTTTTTCTTCTGCTGTTTGTCGTCGTTTACATCGTCCTCGTCCTCGCCTTGATACACTCGCTTTCTCCCGTGATAGAGGTACTTTTTATCGTACTTAACCGTTTTATCCATGAAGCCTCTGCGAATAGCTTTCGCGGAATAATACTTCTGCACATCATTCTCAGCATCATCATCATCGCGAGTATCGTCGTCTTTCTCGCCGTCTTTATGAGAAGAAAACGAGGAGATGTGTTTTCCTCGTCCTCCTCTTCCTCCTCCTAAACGTCTTCCGTTTTTTGACGGCTTGAATTGGAAACGATTTCTGTCCGAACAAAAAGGCGATGAAGAAGCGACTTGAACACCACCAACTCGAGGCTTCATCGTCGCTGAATACTGAGGCGCGTTCGTGTAGCCGCTGATGTGTGGATAATGCTTGATCATTTTTATGCTTCTTCTTCTGATGAGTAGTGGGAGCATAGTTTTGAGGACGAATTCCCTTTTTGGTGTGTTGCTTATCATCATCCCAAACTACTTACAATAATGTCTCTAAAATCTACATGCTCTAGTATCTACTTTCTCTCTATGTATTAAAAGTTTTCTTCGGCGTACTTTTTGACGTCGATGTCGTTTTCTTCGCACGCATGCCCGGGACAACATATTCGAATGGCGTTTTCCGGTTTCTCCGTAACTTCGTACGCCATCGCTTCTTCGGCGAATCTTCGAAACAACTCTCGGTAGTACTTTAATCGCGCTTTCTTGGTGAAGTATTTCTGGGCAAACTTTTGACCGTTTTTGGCGATTTGTTGCATCTCTTCGTCGTGCGTTCGCGCGTAGTGTAAAACCTCTAAAATATCCTCTGGTTTCTCGTCGTTTTCCCAAAACTCCAAGTAATGCGTCTTTGGCTTTAAAAATTTACTGAAATACGTCTGGAACAATTTCTTCTCGCTGACGACGACGGAGTTCAATCCGAGCTTTTCCTCGAACTGAAACGAGTGGCCCTGACCGTCCAAGTGTAAAATGTATTTGTGTTCCATGTGTTCTCTCAAGGAGATTTTCGAGTACATCTTCACGTCTAAAAAACCATCCTCCAAGGAGGTTCGATTTTCCGCCCAATCGACGAAATTTTTCCTCGCTCGAATCTCCGCGTGCCGCCCCATTCGAGGGTACATGGTAAACCTCCCGACTAACTTCTCGTCCTTCTTCGACCACGGGAAATCTTCATCGAACTCTTCTTTTCTCTCGTACACGTTCTCGTCTATCTTGTTGTGCCTAAACCCAAACCCAGGGTGTAAAATGCACCCGGTTTCCTCCGGGAACTCTAGGTCGCGGCAAAAGCAAAGCACGGGAAGTCGTTCCTCGTCCGGAGGGTTGTAATCGAACGTCGATAACGCCATTTCCATCGGCGGCAACTTCGAACCATCGCTGCTCATCTCTCCATCCTCTTCCCTCGTTTTTGTCTTTCCAAAAACCTCGCATAAATCGTAAAAGTACTCGTACATCAACTGGACGTGGTGTCCGTTAAACTCTCGCGAAGGTCTTCTGGTGGCGAGAAACAACTCGTTTCCCACCCAAACGAATCCGAACGCTCGGTGGTTCTCTGTCCCGTATTTCACGCGCGCTCGATATGTAATTTCTCTGGTGACTTTATTCTTTAGGAATGGTTTTAAATCCTCGGTTATTTGCGCATAGAGTAGTGATATGTCGTTTGTGTCGTCGTCTTTGATGTTCTCGAAATCATTTCCATCGGATGCTTCTGCGGGAAAAACAAAATCGGATTCGATTTCTCGTTCCGCTTCCTCCGCGAATTCCAAGCGCGTTTCCAAAGAAACCACTCCTTCTTCCTCGCCACCAATACCTTCCTCCTCGATATTCGCGTTCGCGACGTTAAGTAAGAAGAACAACGCCGGGGCTGTGACGAGTACGAAGAGGAGGGGAAAACGCATTTTTTTTATGAAGTGTCTGAAAAGGTCAACGAAGACTTTTTTCTCTTTCTGTTGGTGTATCTGAAATCTATCTGCTGCTTTTCTGCGTTTTTCTCATTCGTCGCTGTCGTCTTCCTCGGAGTGCATTTGCTCCTCCTCCTCGATGAACTCGGCGTATTCTTCGTCCGTTGGTTCCGGGCACCCTTTTTCGAGCAAGTAGTTTTCGCACTCGGGGTGCTCGTAGTGACGAGCGCAAGCGATGTCTTCCCAGTCGTGAAGAGGCGCTCTCGCCTCTTCGACTAAGTATTTGAGACAATCGCGTTGGCCATACCTTGCAGCGTAATACACGAACTGACTCTTTACCTCCTCAGATATCTTCCTTTCTTCGACGAAATATATCAAGATGTCTAAGTGACCATGTGCTGCGGCTTCTATTGCCGCTTTTTCTTCCGTCTCTCGCGAAGGTTTCACTTTGTCGAAAAGAAATCGAAGACAGTCGAGGTGTCCTCCAATCACAGCTTGTTTATACGACTCTTCTTCATCACATGGGCAACCATTCGAGAAGCAGTACTTCACCATCTCGAGATTACCTATATCTGCTGCCCCATTAATCGTCTTTTCATCCCACTCGCAATGTTTCACTTCTCTCGCCCACTTGAGCAACTCGAGTTTGTTCGTTCGAGCAACTTGCCAACAAAACCAGGCTTGGTCTTTCACTCTTCCACTTTTAAGTTTCTTTCCCCAGGGCATCTTGTTCCACAACAAATCCAACGTCGAAATCGATGAACATTCGCTAATATTCCAACATAATTTCGATACGTCTACCCTTGCGTACGCAAGCACACCCCAACTCTCTCTATTCACCCTCGAAAAGAACCACCGATCTGTCCTATTCAATTTCGACAAGACATGCGAGACAAACACATCCTTATGATGCAACACCAACCCGGTCCAAATTTCCGTCGGAGGTCCGAGCTTCAACCTCTCCGCATCCGCCACAGCCTCTTCTCGATCATCCCCTCTTCTTCTCTCTCCTTCGAACTTCTTCCCATCCATTATTGTTCTTCTTCGTTCCCTCGTGATGATGAAAATGATGATGATGATGTGTGTTCTTTTTTCTCCCTTTCCAAAAAAGCCGTTTTGTTTGCAAATAACAGACGACTAAAATTTCCTCTTTTCTGTCCTCCTCGTTTTAGAGAGAATAAATAGAGTTGCCCTTTTGGACGACGCTCGATTGAATTTCGAGCTCTTCGTGTACCTCTGCGAACGACAGAAGAAGAAACAGAAGAAGAAGCTCAAGAAGAAGAGAGAAAAGACGACTAAAGAAGAGTAAAACCTAAAGACTTTACGATAACATGTTTTTCTCGCGCCTCTTCCGCGTTCTTCTTCTGTTCTTGACGACGACGATGATTTTGACGATTACATTTACCCAAGAAGTTGACGCGGCGATTGGGAATCATGGAAGAGGAACAGGACGGTCGCCGAGACGAAGTTCACCGAGGAAAGCATCTACTTCCTCGTCTCAAGGAGGACAACAACAACAACAAAATCAACAAGTGCAACAACAACCACCACAACTCGAACAACAACCTCCTCGTAAACGAACGTGGATGAACCATTTCGTCGTCCATAAAGGGTGGAATTGCACGCAAATTCCTTCGAATCCAGTCATCATAGGCGGCGACGGCGGCGGCGCGGGGAAGTCTTTAGAGAAGTTTTTACTCGAAGCGAACGCGGTACAGTTCGGTCCAGTGGACGAGGACGGGAATTCTGTGGCACAGCGAGAAAGTGGAGTGGATACGATGGTTTTAGACATCATGGAGTGGGCGAAGAGACCTTTGTACGATCCGAACGATATGCCGTATAAGTTGCAATACGACGTGGCGGACCATTTGTGTAGGATGTTCGCGAGGCAGGAGA
>Ga0302114_10001569_pt1 | contig 14950 bp, 12 predicted proteins | sample AG5_Surface_MG_FD_203107 | JGI IMG/M metagenome (GOLD analysis project Ga0302114, IMG submission 203107) | Marine microbial communities from Western Arctic Ocean, Canada - AG5_Surface | ecosystem: Environmental > Aquatic > Marine > Oceanic | place: Canada: Western Arctic Ocean | collected...
GGTTAAAACTAGGAATCGATAGCGCCCAATACGCGTTTCATAAACGTGTTTAAAGCTTCCTTTTTGGGTGTCCCCTCTTTGATCATTATATCAATTTCAATGGCTCCATATAAATTAGAAATGAGTTCACCAATAACATCCAACTCTTCGTCTTTTAAAGAAGAAACTTCGGTTAAGGCCTCTAAGGTCTCTATGGTTTCCAAGACATAGTCTCGGTCGTTTTTTTCAATAAAAGCGGTAAGGTGTTTTATAATAGGTAGTTTCACAGGCCCATGTTAAGCTTCCCAAAGGGAAGGAGTTTTTTTAAAAATTCTAATTATAAATGTGTATTAAATAACCTCACTAACCAAATCCTTTAATAGGTCAAACTTATTGGTTTGCGTTTGATTTACAAATTTTCCATCTATAAAAGCTGCAAAGGTTGGTAAATTACTAACATCCGCCAATTGTCTGCTTTTAGGGAATTTTTCTGCATCGGTAATCAAAAAAACAATGTCTTCATTTTCTGAAGCCAGTTTTTTAAATTTTGGTTTCATAATTTTACAATTACCACACCAAGTTGCTGAATATTGAACAACCACTTTTTTGTTTGTAGCAACGATCTCTGCTAAATTATCTTGACTTAATTCTTGTACCATAATCATTCGACCATCACAAATTCTTTCCAAAGGGAATAACTTTAATGGAATTTATTAGATTAGTGTTTTCTTAAATATTCAGCAGTTCCTCTTGCATTTTCTTTCATTGCATCTTTCCCTTCTTCCCAGTTTGCAGGACAAACTTCTCCGTGAGATTGATTGTGTGCATATGCATCGACCAAACGCATATATTCATTTACATTTCTACCAATGGGCATGTCGTTAACACCTTCATGAAAAACTTTCCCTTCTTCATCAATTAAGTAAGTCGCTCTGTAAGTAACATTGTCACCTTCTACTTGTACCGTTCCAGTGGCCTCGTTATAGATTTCATTTGTAATGTCTAGAATCCCTAAGATTGAAGATAAGTTACGATTACTATCCGCCAAAATAGGGTAGGTTACGCCTTCTATTCCGCCATTATCTTTTGCGGTATTTAACCATGCAAAATGAACTTCTGGGGTGTCGCAAGATGCGCCGATAACGATGGTGTTTCTTTTCTCAAATTCGCCAAGAGCCGCTTGGAAAGCATGCAATTCTGTTGGACAAACAAATGTGAAGTCTTTTGGATACCAAAACAACAAAACTTTTTTCTTATTATTTATTGCTTCTTCTAATACATTGATTTTAAACGTATCGCCCATTTCATTCATTGCGTCTACATTTAAACCCGGAAATTGTTTACCTACTGCTGTTGCCATTTTTATTCTTTATTATAAATATTTATTACACTAACCATATGATAAACATAAATTTATGTTTAAAAACTTAAATCAAAACTATAAATTAATAAAATCTTGAATCCTATCTAGCTTCTATTTAGTCTCCATCATTTTTCACCAACTACCAAGCGGTATACTGTAAAATTTAACAGTAGTTTTTTGGCACAAAACAGGCTGATTTTATTTTCGCACAAATGTATAAACAAAGTCTTTAAATCCATTACTTTATCTTAATTAAAAATCGTTTTTTAATCAAAATAAAAGGTTCCACTTAGGGATTAATAAAAACGAGATTTAACTCAACCCTAATTGAATTAAGCGGTTTTCCTCCACAATAAATTACCTAACTTGCATTTCAAAATTAATACAATCCTTATGTTACAACTATATATAATGGGTGGAATATATTTCATTTTAGGAATTATTCATTTTACGCATACTGGATTTTATAGACCCCTAATGCCCAAGTTCCTTCCTGCCCATGATTTATTAATTTATTTGAGCGGTGTTGCAGAAACCTTATTGGGACTTGGAATTATTTTTCCTCAAACCAGAACTTGGGCTTTGTGGGGAATCATCTTGATGCTATTGGTTTTTTTAATTGTTCACATCAACATGCTATTGCCTGGAAATCAACTCGGAATTTCTCCTGTGATTCTTTGGCTCAGATTACCCATACAATCTGCATTAATCTTCTGGGCATATGCCAATCTTAGATAAACTCTAATCAACTTTTAACAATAGCATCTGATCTGATTGTAAAAAAAGTTCTTATGCATTTAAAAAATATATTGTAATTTAATAATTATTAGTTTAAATAATTATTTTTCATTTATGAAAAAGAATACTTTCTCAAAGGGTTTTGGTGTGATCTTACTGATTTTACTGATTTTCATTTTTTTTGGATTAAAACCTCAGAAAAAAGTAGATTTCAGTACTCAGGTAAAACCAATCCTCAACAAGCGCTGTATCTCCTGCCACGGGGGCGTTAAAAAAAACGCAGAATTAAGCTTTCTATTTCAGGAAGAAGCGATGTCAGTCACCGAATCTGGAATGCCTGTTATTCTACCTGGCAATGCAAAAAAAAGTCTTCTGATTCAAAAACTACATGAGACGGATCCCGAACAGCGAATGCCTTACCAAAAAGAACCACTATCAGAAGAAGAAATTGATATACTTACGCGCTGGATAGATCAAGGGGCTGAATGGGGAGCGCATTGGGCATATACTATACCCAAAAAAGAGAAATTGCCTGAGGTTGGAGACGAATTTAAGGAGTTTGGTTTTTTAAAACAACCCATCGACTACTTTGTTGCAGCCCGAATGGAAGAACTAAAACTATCCCCCAATCAGATCGCTAATAAAGAAATTTTGGCAAGACGCGTAGCATTTGATTTGACAGGACTTCCCCCAGTGCGGCCCCTTTTTGATGCTTTTATTTCTAGTAAAATAAGTTATGAAAATCTCATTGACAGCCTTTTAAATTCTAATGGTTATGGCGAGAAATGGGCAAGCTGGTGGCTCGATTTAGCCCGTTATGCCGACACCAAAGGTTATGAAAAAGATGCCGGTCGTTCCATATGGCAATACCGCGATTGGGTTATTCGCGCCCTCAATGATGACATGCCTTACGACGCGTTTTCTATTGAACAATTGGCAGGAGATTTGCTGCCCAACCCTAGTGCGGATCAATTGATTGCTACCGCTTTTCATCGCAATACCATGAGCAACGACGAAGGCGGAACAGAAGATGAGGAGTTTAGAGTCGCCTCTGTGATCGATCGTGTTAATACCACTTTTGATGTATGGCAAAGCACTACCATAAGTTGCGTCCAATGTCACAGTCACCCCTATGATCCCATTAAGCAAAATGAATATTATCAGTTAATGGCATTTTTTAATAATTCCAGAGATGAAGACACCCCCGACGAAGCGCCAAATTTTAGAATTTATTCTGATGAAAACACAAAAAGGATAGCGTCTATTTTAGAATGGAGTGCTCAATATGGAGATAAAAAAACCATCGAGGATTTAGATAAATTCTTTCAGTATTTAGAACCCAAATACCAATTGCACAATTGTAAAGACTTTGTTAATGGAGAGCTTTCCGATTCAAAATATCTCGCACTTCGTAACAATGGCTCCGCCTATCTCAGAAATGTCAATACCCAGGGAAATACGAGTTTATACTTTTATTATACTGCCAGACCAAGGGGAACGGAAATCACCATTCGCAATGGAAGTGCTAAGGGAGAAGTCTTAGCTAAATTTCCTGCCAAGAAAAGCAAATGGACCATTGCGAAAGTACCATTCAAGTCAGTAAACGAAACCATAGATTTGTATATAGAATCTAAAAACGATGGGATTACCCCTCTAAGTACGGGGAGTAAAATTCTATGGTTTGCCTTTGTCCCTGAACTTCCCGGTAAAGGGGAAATAGGTTTTAATAAAATTGAAAAAGAACTTTTTGAACTAATTAACAACCCTGAAAGTTTAACACCTATTATGATCGAAAACCCCAAGCACATGCAACGAAGCACGCATGTTTTCGACAGAGGAGATTGGACCTCCAAAGGGGAAGAGGTCGCAGCAGGCACTCCAGAATTCTTAAACAATTGGGACAATGAATGGGAGAAAAATAGATTGGGGTTGGCCAAATGGATTGTCAGTGATGAAAACCCCTTAACTGCTAGAACGCTAATTAACAGGGTTTGGTATCAACTTTTTGGCCGTGGTATCGTGAGTACAATCGAAGACATGGGAACCCAATCAGCCCCCCCATCACACCCCGCTTTATTGGATTGGATGGCGGCGAATTTTATTGAATCTCAAGACTGGAAGTTGAAAAGTCTCATGAGGTCCATAGTGCTTTCTGGAACCTACAGACAGAGTTCAAAAATCAATAAAGAAAAACAACAAATTGATCCCAAAAACGAATATTATGCACGCGGGCCTAAGCTTAGAATGAGTGCAGAAGAAATTAGAGATCAAACTTTGGCTGTTTCAGGCTTATTGTCAAAAAAAATGTATGGTCTTGGAGTAATGCCGCCTCAACCAGAAGGTATTTGGGGACATGCCTACATGGGAGATCTTTGGAAAGTAAGTAAAGGAGAAGATCGTTACAGAAGAGCGGTTTACACTTATTTTAAAAGAACAAGTCCCTATCCTTCTTTCATGACTTTTGATGCAGGAAGTAGAGAGGTTTGCTCGGTGAGAAGACTCCCAACCAATACTCCGCTCCAGGCCTTGGTTACCTTAAACGATCCGGTCTATTTGGAAGCTGCGATGAATTTTGCAAAAACTCATTTGGAGCTAAATTCAATAGAAGACGCCATAAAAATGATGTATAACAAAGCGACTTTTAAAAAAATTAATGCTCAAAAACTCGAGGTCCTAAAAGGTCTTTATGATGCTGCAATTACCGAATATGAAGAAGACCCCACCGCACTTGACGGATTTTTAGACCTTGAAGAAATTACCGACAAAAGATTGGCAGCACTCACTTTGGTCGCGAATGCTATTATGAATTTAGATGAATTTTTGACCCACGCTTGATTATGGATAACTATAAAAAATTAATACAAGAGCAACTGTTGAGAAATGCACAAGTCAACAGCAGAAGACATTTTCTGAAAGACTGCACTTTGGGGATTGGCGGATTGGCATTGGGAAGCTTTTTACAATCTTGCAGCCCCAATTCTATTCCCAAAAACAACTACAGTACCCTAGAGAGGACACTCAACCCTTTGGCTCCCCTTGCTCCTCCTTTTGCTCCTAAAGTGAAGAGTGTGATTTACTTGCACATGGTTGGTGCGCCTTCTCAATTAGAGATGTTTGATTACAAACCGGAACTACAAAAATTACACAATCAAAAGTGTCCAAAATCTCTTTTGGAAGGGAAAAAGTTTGCTTTTATACGCGGCGAACCCACCATGCTAGGGCCACAAGCTTCCTTTTCTCAAGCGGGTGAATCTGGAAATTGGATTTCTGAATACTTACCTCATTTTAAAAAAGTAATCGATGATGTCGCTTTTTTAAAGGCAGTCCATACCGACCAATTCAATCATGGGCCAGCACAGCTCCTGATGCATACTGGTAGTGCTCGTTTTGGACGACCAAGTTTAGGATCTTGGGCGACCTACGGATTGGGAACTGAAAACCAAAATTTACCCGGTTTTGTAGTGCTAAGTTCAGGAGGAACACCTGATGCTGGTAAAAGTGTCTGGGGAAATGGTTTTTTACCTTCTGTATATCAAGGCGTCCAATGCCGTTCGAAGGGAGATCCAGTGCTCTACCTTAAAGATCCCAAGGGAGTTTCTAGAGGTTTAAAAAAGGATATTGTCTCCGCCATAAACTCGATCAATCATCAAGAGTTTTTAAAATATGAAGATCCTGAGGTTTTGTCCAGAATCAATCAATATGAAATGGCTTATCGGATGCAAATTACAGTTCCTGAAGTAATGGATATTAATAGCGAACCGGAATCAACCAAAGAAATGTATGGGGTAAAACCGGGAGAAGAGTCCTTCGCAAACAATTGTCTTTTGGCAAGAAAAATGATAGAGGAAGGAGTCCGTTTTGTTCAGCTTTATGACTGGGGGTGGGATACCCATGGGACCAATCACAATACTTCGGTAGATTTGGGCTTACGGAATAAATGCCGTGAAATAGATCGTCCAATAACGGCTCTTCTTTTGGATCTTAAACAAAGAGGGCTTTTAGACGAAACGCTAATTGTCTGGGGAGGTGAATTTGGAAGGACACCAATGCAAGAAACCAGAGAGGGAAAAACCAATAAGTTTAAAGGGCGTGACCATCACGGCGATGCTTTCACCATGTGGATGGCAGGAGGAGGAATTAAAAAAGGAGCTCTTCATGGGGCAACGGACGAAATAGGGTTTTCTGGAGTTGAAGGACGCGTTTCAGTTCATGACATTCAAGCAACGATTCTTCATTTACTTGGTTTTAATCACGAACAATTCACCTATGATTATCAGGGGCGACCTTTTCGACTTACTGATGTTGCCGGGAGTGTGATCCAAGAAATTTTAGCATAGTTCTTTTTAAAATGATAATTAAGTTCATCAAATTTTTTTAAGCCTTTAATAAAAATTAAAAAACAATCAACATTTGATAGATTCATTGGTAACACTTCTCGGTAGATTTCATCCTTTAATCGTTCACCTCCCAATTGGATTTTTACTACTTGGCTTGATGATGGTTTTTTATGACCGTAAAGAAAAAAAGCATCTGGGAATGCTTAAGTTTGCGTTCTTATGGGGTGCTATAAGCACCCTACTCGCCTTAATAACGGGCTTGGTCCAATATGATCAAGAAGGCTATCAATGGAGTGACATTCAATGGCATTTGACTCTAGGAGTTGTCACCACAGTCCTTTCTTTTGCGTATTATTTTCATTTTATTGATTTTACATTCTTTAAAAGGATTCCAGAAAAACTATTAGCTTTTAGCCTGCTGTTTGTTTTAATCCTTACTGGACATTTAGGGGGAAATCTCACCCATGGATCAGATCATTTAACCGAACCCCTTCCACAAGGTTTAAAAGACGCTTTGGGAATGGAACCCCCTTCGGTTATATTCGAATTAAATCCTGATGATTTTCGTGGATTACCCTTATATGGCGGTGTTATTCAGCCTATTTTAGATCTAAAGTGCTTGAGTTGTCACAACAAAAAAAAATCAAAAGGAGAGTTGCTTTTAAACGATTATAAAGGTATTGTTTCAGGAGGAGAAAGCGGAGAGGTAATCAATTTTGAAACCCCAAGAAAAAGTCTCATTTGGAAATACATTCATCTTCCGTTAAAGGACGAAATGCATATGCCTCCGAAAGCAAAAACACAGCTAACCAAAGCAGAAATTAAAGTAATTAGCCGATGGATTGAGTTGGGTGCAAATGAAAACGAAGTAATCAGAGACTTAGGCTTAGAAAGAAGTGTTTTCAGCAGCTTTTTCCCTAAAAACACGATGGGAATTTATCCTAAAATAGAAATTCCTTCAGCCAATTTGGAGGTGGTAGAAAACTTAAAAGATTTAGGAATTAATATCGCTCCTATTTATAAAACAGCCACTTTTTTAGAGGTTTCGTGTGTTAATATGGCTCATTTTGAAGATCAACTTTTGGATTCATTACTTCTAATAAAGGATCACATTGTTTACCTAGATTTAGGTAAAACAAAAATAACAGATAGTGTTTTTAGCTCACTAGAGCAGTTTCAATATTTAACTGTGCTTAAACTAGACAATACCAAGATTACTGGAAAAGGAATCGGAAAATTGTCGGGACTAATTCACTTAAAACAGATTAATCTGACTAATACAAACTTAGATTTCGAAATCCTTCCAGCACTATTTTCCTTTCCCGCTTTGACGGATGTATTTATATTTCAGAAAGATAAAGTGGATTATAACTCCGATAATATCCCAGAAAACCTAAAAGCCGTTTTCGAGTTTGGAAATTACAAAGTAGATGCCATTCCCAGTGATAAAATTATTTATTAAGGACTCTCTTTTTTATTCCACAACAATTAGTTTTCCCTCTTGATTAATTAAATAAGTTATCTCAGTTTTGGGGCTTTTAGCTTTTAAAAGAAAGCCTTTTTGATTTTTGATTTGTTCCATAATTAAATCATTTCCTTCATAGGATACTTTAATAGGAAACTTCACCTTAAAATTTGTTTTATTTCCAGACGAACGCAAAACTTTTCTATAATACTCATACATCCATAAAACAAGCTGAGCATCTTCGGGATAGTTAAACTGAGGGATATTTTTAGTCTCAGATTTTTTATTAAAATAAACAAATCCCCACCTCTCGGGTTCATGCATATTGATTACTTCTTGTGGACTCCATACCCAATTGTATTCTGGTAAAATTTTACCTTGGGGACCTTTTTTGCGATAATATTTATTGTTTTTTAATTCGTAATCCCATTCAACTCTAGAGAAATTTAAACGCCATGTTTCACCTTCTGGAGGTTGCTTCTCATTCGTGGCTTCGAGCAATGATTCCCAAGGAATCGCAATTTCCACAGTCCAAAACTGATCAATATCCGAGGCATCGTTTATTGTTCCAGATACATGAACATTTGATTGAAAACCTTTGATGTCCCATTGATTTAAAACTACAGGGTGGTTACGATAGGGCTTGGTTAAAAATAAATCCCAAACAGTATTCAAGGCATTGACTTCAATTTCCATATAATTGTGGGTGTCTCCATTAGGATCAATAAAAATTTCAAAATCATTATTATAAAAAATAACGGTATCTCGTTGTATAAGATCTCCCCAAATGTGCGGGTCTCTCATTTTAGCAAAAAAATAAAGATTAGTATTATCCCATAGCATTTTCATTCGGGTCTCAAACCTTGGGATTTTCAATCCCTCAATATCAATAAAGGGTTCGGTCCAAACATTGTCTTTCCATACTTTCTCATCATCTTTTCCATCAACAGTGATTTCTTGATTTATATAATTCGCCACATAGTTTTTTGGCAATTTCGGCAAATTCACTTCCTTATTGTCTCTTTGCGACTTAGAACAAGAATTAAAGGCTAGAAATAATAAAGAACAATATTTGAATAAATTAATTAGCATAAATGGACTTTAAGTTTAAAATTTATTTTTTTTAAAACCCTAGATAAATTTTATTACCATCGGAAAATTAAAAATAGGGTTTAAGCAAAATAGCTAGGGGTTAAATCCCTTTTAGTAAAATAATATTTATTAGATCACAGTGATTTTATTGAGTTGTTTTTGGATCACTACTGCCCTAGTAATATTGTGTCTGAAATTTCGAAATCGCCAGTCGAATTCATAGACAACTATTGAATAAAAAATTCAAATATACTGATATACCCTCATTCATAATCATTCATAATAACCATAGTAAAGATAAAGCGCGCCGTAAGTCCAATTGGGGCCTTTCATTCCAGGATAATTAAACCGATCCATCATTAATGCAACATATTGATGGAGATAGTTTTCGGGTAATTCTACTACATTTGGCCATACCCTTGAGCGTGAGGTTTTATTCCAGGGAGGTAAATCCATTTTTAGAGTCCCAACTTCTTTTAGATCAGGGTAAGAATATATAAAGATGTTTCGTTCTGAGCTTCCTAAAAAACAATAAATTTTCCCATTTATTTTTTGCATGGACGTACCCGTCGAATTACGTCTAATTGGCCCTGCGATTTTTTTAAAATCTTTATTCCAATCATCAGACTCCAAAATTATGGCTTTGTATCCGTCTTTATTTTCACAGGTCAACATCCGCCATTTTCTTGCTTCATCATCAAACAATAAATGGGGATCTTCGATGTCTCCTTCCATGCCAAAAGGGGTTGATTTCATAACAGAAAATCCAAATCTTGGGTCTTTAATACTTTCAATGGCAAGTATTTGTTTTTTTTCTTTTTCAGGATTGGCAAAAGCACTGAATCCAGTCGTTAAACCTCTCCAGATTTTGTTTTTTCTGTCATAAAAAAGATGAGATGCAATTTCATTTCGAAGTAAGCCATCATTACGGTCAAATAATATAATGCCTTCCAGATTTAAATCGAAGACGCTTGGATTCATGCTAAATACCCCTTGAATGTGATGAGGTAAAGCACGACCGCGAATGGACATTGTATACCACAAGCGTCCTTGGTCAAGCATTGGATCGCCATTTTCATAAGTAATTGCCCTGATATCAGCCAAACCGATCCCAGTACTCAGAAACATATCAACCTTATTTATCTCGACCTTTCCTCCATCGAGCTGAACAAAAAGATTGGATTGAAAGGATTGGATAATTTTTTTTTTGCGAAGATCAATATATTTATTAAAATCACCTTGACCAATAACTTCAGGTATCCCAAGATTTTTAGAATAAACCACAAGACCGCTTCCCAACATTTGTAAAATAATTTTGCTTGGAATATTTTTTGGTACTTCTAAATTTACAGAAATTGATTTACTCGTTATCAGCTTTTTATTTTTTTTAAGCTTTAATATAACATCGGTTACTAAGTTATTGTTAATCAATATATTGACGAATAACTGCTCTTTTTTATTATTATCAGAAAACTCAAAACCAACCGAACCATTACAGTTGAGAGATTTGATATCTATAGAATAAGTCGAAAAAGGGTTAAAACCACCAAACCAAATTCCTGTTTCTGTTTTTCCATCAGATTGCACCACTAAAGTATTTTTATCAATAAAAGCATTAGAGGATTTTTTAGTATAATTATTAATTGGATGCATTGCAGAAAAACCAATCATATTTCCAGGTTCTAATGTTGCCAATGGAATGGATTGATCTGGGTCAAAGATTAGCCTCCGAACTCCTTGCCTTACGAATTTTAATTCTTCCGGAGAAGTTTGACTTTGACCGATCTTATTTGATGTTATAAATAAAAAAAACACAAGTACTTTAAAACAGAAGCTTTTCATGAGTATCACAATTTTTAAAAATCATTTAAGATGGTTTTATTAGCAACTTATTTACTAATATTTTAAAAGTATGAAATAAACAGTCTTAGTCCTATTTATTTGTTAATATGCAGGATAAAGATTAAATAGTATTTCAGATTTACTTTGCTTAAAAATTTAAATTTAAGTATGTAATCGCTAATAAAAGTTAATTAAAAACATATTTTATTGATAAGTGTCTTTTTAAAAATTTAACTATGAGTAATTGGTTACTCAGTTTACTTATATTTTTATACTCCTGGGAGGGTTAAAAATACATAATTTAACAACCAATTCATTAATCAAGTTGGTGTCACTTTCAATTTTAGGAGAGTAACTATTTTTAGAATAAAAGAACCATGTGCAACAAAAAATATTTTAGTGAAAATTATAATAAACAAATAAATTTTCCCAAAGGTTTAATATATTTAAACTTACAATAACCACTTAAGTTCTATAATTATTTTTATTGCCATTTATATTTAGTTAAAATCTTTAAATATTTGTAAATTTTATGCATTTTAAACTCCAATAAATAATTATTTTAATCGATGAAATTAAAAGAAGTAACCATTTTTGGTGCCACAGGCTTGATAGGAAGTTTACTATTAGAGATTCTAATAAATGACGCTGGTTTTGATAAAGTAAATGTGGTGACAAGGTCTAATTTTTCTTTTATTCATAAAAAAATAGATAAACACATCATTGACTTTTCCAATCCACAGGCGATCTCTAAAATTGTAAAAAATAGCCAAATAGTTTTTGCTGCCATTGGAACTACGCAATCTAAAGTCAAGGGTGATAAAGAAGCCTATCATAAAATTGATTATGACATTTTAATTAATATTGCAAAGGCCTGTAAAGCCAACAAAGTTAAAAACTTTTCATTTGTATCCTCTTCAGGTGCGAATGAAAATTCAGATGGGTTTTATCTAAAATTAAAAGGGAAAATTGAAGCAGCTGTCTTAGGTTTGAATTTACCATCAACTTCAGTTTTCCGCCCCTCTCTTTTAATTGGCAAAAGAAAAGAGAAACGTTTTGGAGAAAGAATTGCACAATTGGTTATGCCAATATTTTCTCCATTGATGCCCTCTAAGTATCGACCAATAAGTGCAGCTCTTGTTGCTAAAGCGATGGTGAATATTTCAAAATCAGCGCCAAACGGGTTTAATATTTATCACTTCGAAGAAATAATGAAAAAATCAAATTAGAAAGACGTTTTAATTAATGATCAGAACTGACTGAAAGACCGGACACTACAGGATGCTTTTCTTCCTTTTTTATTTTATTGTTATGATATAAATTTCAAAGTTAATACTCCATTTATTTGGTTGTTAATATTTTAAGTAATAATAAATTAATACAAAATGAAAAATACACTCATTATATTGTTTTTATTGTTCACAATAGGCTGTTCTTCAGATGGAGAAGAGAACACTACTACCCCACCAATTGAAAGCACTAAAACTACCTTTAAACTCTCAGTTACATCCAATCAAGGGGGAAAGGTATCCTCTTCGGGAGGCACTTTTGAAAAAGGCAAAGAATTTTCAATTACAGCAACTCCAAATGAGGGTTTCGAGTTTTCAAGTTGGTCCAATAGTTCAACGGAGAACCCAATTAAAATAACTCTGAGTCAAGATACAAACCTAACTGCTAGTTTTAATCAAATAAAAAAACAACAATACACCTTGACGGTAAGCGCCGACTCTACAGGTTCAGTTGAGGGGGGGGGTACCTATGACGAAGGCACTAGTGTTACTATTACCGCTTCACCAACACAGGGATATGAGCTTACCGGATGGGAAGGAAGTTCTGAAACGACAAACAGCATAACAATTGTTTTAGATTCTGACTTAACGCTTACTCCTATTTTTCAATTAATAGCTTTGCCGAAGAATTATTATACAAGTGGAGACATTGTTCAAATTATCCCAGCAGTATTATTTGACAGGTCACTTGAAGTTTATGGGATTAAATTAATTGCTACCGGTGCAGGAGGGGGTCAAACAGTGTCAGTCCCAAATACTTGGATCTACAAAACAGCTCAAGTCTTTAAAATGATAATGGATAAGGACGCTGAAGGAATTAATAAAACAGCTCAAGAACGAATGATCAAAACCTTGTTGGGAGAAGAAGGATGGCACATGGGTCGCCAAACAGGTCAGCGGATCGCCGTAGGAGGTGGAGGAGAATATTCTCCTAGCTTCCTTACTGAACAAGGAAAAAAGGCCTACCAGGGTTTAGAGAATTATACCGATGCCTTGGCGTTAGACGATATGGTTTGGTATAAGAATGTTGATAGTAAATTCACAGGAGATGATGATATTAGCGAAGTGTTAGAACACGTGCTACATACTATTCACAGATTTGGAGTTAGAGGAGCAGTTGAAGGTTCGACAGCTGCTTTAGATTCAGAAATGGAGGACGGAGAAGACATTAGTGGAACAGAAATTTTTCTTGCACTTAAGCAAGCAATAGACGGAGGTGTTTATGATGTAACTGATATGGGTGGATTCAGCAATAAAGAAAGATGGCCAATGTATTTAAAAGAATATACATATTTATTAACTTTTGCCATGTGGGAATTTAGCGAATTTTGGGAGGGAGGAACTCTTGCTCCAGAGTGGAATGACAACTCGAGAACACAGGAGGGATTACTGTCAAATAACCCATTGGGTTATGCGCTTTATAATAAATATTTTGCTCCGGTTATTTCCAAGCCAAGCAAAACAACATTGCGAACAATATTCCAGGATAACGATCAAGGGGAATCTGGATATCAACCAGATTCAGAGTAATGTCTTTCTAATAAAAGAAAATTTTAGCCTTAAATTCAATCTAGATTATAAACTTTGATTGCATTTAACATAAAAATTTTAGATTTTTCTAAAGCTGAAAAGTTTTGGAAATAATCAGCGACAATGCCCAGCACTTCTTTATAATCTGCCGCCAGTAAACAGACAGGCCAGTCAGAACCATAAAGTAAACGATCCGTCCCAAAAGCACTGACAACACTTGCCAGGTATGGGGTAAAATCACTTTTCACCCATTCAAAATTTTTGGTTTCAGTGACCATTCCAGATATTTTGCAAAATACATTTTCATGTTTTGACAACAAATGGATGTTTTTCACCCATTCTGCATCTAATTTTTCAGATATATTAGGTTTGGCAATATGGTCTAAAACAAAAATTTGATTCGGGAATTTTTGAACCATTTTAAGGGTTGCAGGAAATTGTCGTGGGTAAATTAACAGGTCATAAGAAAGTCCATATTGAGATAATTTTCCAACACCATTTTGGAAATCTTTATTTAATAAAAAATCATCTTTTTCTGCTTGGACGATGTGTCGCACTCCTTTGAAATATTTATTATATGAATAATTGGCAAGACGTTCTTCAACATTTCCAGCCCTTAAATCTACCCAACCCACGACGCCTTTTAGAAAGGGATTTTCTTGAGCACACTTTAAAAGAAACTCGGTTTCCTCCTCTGATTGATCCGCCTGAACAGCAATACAACCTGCAACACCATTGGCATCCAAAATAGGTTTTAAATCTTTTGGTAGAAAATCTTTCCGAATGACCTCCATAGAATCCTGGATCCAATTGTCTCTGACAGGATTGTATTTCCACAAATGCTGGTGGGCATCAATGATCATTTATTGATAGTTTTTACACAATTGTTTGGAAGTCCCTAAACCTTCAATTCCAAGTTCAACGATGTCTCCTGCTTTAAGATATTTTGGTGGCGTCAATCCAAGTCCAACACCAAAGGGAGTTCCGGTTGAGATGATATCTCCAGGCAAGAGCGTCATGAATTGACTGATATGACTTACCACCTGCTGGATGTTAAAAATAAAATCTGAAGTATTACTATCTTGCATCATTTCGCCATTCAGTTTTAACCAAAGGTCTAAATTATTGGGATCAGCGATTTCATCTTTTGTGGCAATAAAAGGACCGACTGGCGCAAAAGTATCACAACTTTTCCCCTTCACCCACTGTCCAGATCTTTCCAGCTGAAAAGCTCTTTCGCTTACATCGTTATGCAACACATAGCCCGCAACGTGATCTAAAGCGTCAGCTTCTTCAACATAAGAAGCTTTTGCTC
>Ga0302114_10001571_pt1 | contig 14937 bp, 10 predicted proteins | sample AG5_Surface_MG_FD_203107 | JGI IMG/M metagenome (GOLD analysis project Ga0302114, IMG submission 203107) | Marine microbial communities from Western Arctic Ocean, Canada - AG5_Surface | ecosystem: Environmental > Aquatic > Marine > Oceanic | place: Canada: Western Arctic Ocean | collected...
GTTGAAAGGGACGAGAACTATTTATTTCCTCAGGCACGGGGAAAGTCAGTGGAATTACGTCTTCAACAGAGGTTTTGGAGTCAGTTTTCCTTTGCGTTTGGCGAGAGGTTTAGTCATGGAATTGATGTGTTTGTTTAACGCGCGAAACTCGTTCTTCGTGGACGCACCTTTGAGCGATCGCGGTTTAGAGCAAGTGGAGGAGTTGAGGAAGTTTTTGAACAAAGTGAACGATCCGTTTTTAACAGACGCGGAGGTCGCGGCGCTGCGATCGAAACACGTGGACGTGTTGAGAGCGGACGCGGCGAAGGGAGAGAAGTTGAGCAAGAAATCAATTATCGTGACGTCAAATTTAAGACGCGCGGCTCATACCGCGGCGATTGCGTTTATGGATAGGTTTGAACGCACGAAGGAAAAGTTGTTCGTGAACGACGCTTTGCAAGAGATGGCGAGGAACGTGGACGCGTTCGCGTTGGCGGGAGAGGCGTTTGACGCGGTACCGTACACTGGAATTACGAACGTGGCGAAGGATAAAGGGACGTTGAATACGATCGTAGATGAAACGGTGAAGTTTGACGTGGAGTCGAACGCCGGGAATAAGGGGATTGGGAGGCGTGGCGCGACGGATTGTTTGAGATTTGCGCATTGGGCGACGAGTCCGAGCGCGGTTCCGAAAGAGTGCGAAGCGATCATCGCCACCGGCCATTCTATATATTTCAAAGAGTTTTTCAAACTCTTTTTGCCGAGCACGAGTAAACACGACGCGAAATCGAAGAAAATCGTCAATTGTGGAGTCATCGCGTTCGAGTTGAAGAAATACGAACACGAAAAGAAGGGCGTGTTTTATAGCATCGACGAAAACTCGATCGAAACGGTGTACGGGGGATTCGTCCAGAAAGGGAAACATTGAAGGAAACTATTTATGTAACTAAGAGTAGCATTATATCATACAGCGTCTGTGCTACCTACAATGTGTGGCCTAGAATTATATAACAACGTTCAAACACATCTCTTACACATCAACCGGTTTTAAGCGTCTCCGCGATGTTTTCTAAACTCTGCGAAGTGAGCTCGTTTTGAGGCGTTAGTGAGATGCCGCTCATAGCGCTCCCCGTCCGTTCTATACCGAAAGCGGCGCCGGCTGGGGTAAACTCTGCCGGCGTCGCGTTAGTATTCAAAACGTCCAAGGTGACGTGTTCTTTGCTTATGCTCAATCTTCTGTTCATCTCCTCTCGCGTCGTTTCGTAGAGACTCGTTGAGGTCGTGTCTTTCGATTGATTGACGCCACCATTGTCTCCTTCGTTTGCTGCCACCACAGTCATTCGCTCGCACTCTTCGTCTATGCTTTCTTCGGTGATCGTTTCCCTTCTCCCGCCGTTTAATTCTTTCTTCGCTTGTTCTTCGCCGCCCCATTGCGCCAACAACGCGCACGAATTCACAATCGTTTCGCAATACTGATCCATGCGCAAATGGTTCGCCCTGTTCGCATCGAAAGGGATTTCGCATTCCATGGCCGCACCTTCCACGCCCATCAACGCGAACGTGGCAATCGCAGTCGCTGGTATTGTCGCCCAACCCCAATTCATCGCGTATACGAACGGAATCGAAAAGCAATACAAAATCAAAAACGTTCTCAAATGCGCGACGTAAATTTGCGGCAACTTTGTCGCTCGGAGACGTTCTAACGCGCCTTCTTGCGTGATTAAACCTTGTAAGTATTTGCTCAACTCGCTTCTTCCACTTTCGTCTCGTATAGTTTCGTGCATCTCCCTCATATCGCTCTTCTGGGAATGTCTATACGTCACGTAAATCCTACTCGAACACCTGCGCATCATCGAGTAACAAAACATCGGCTGATGCGGCGATTTTTGCAACTTGTTCACGTCTTCTTCAGACAAAACGCCAAGCAACTCTTCCTTGGGTAACGCGTCAATCCCTCGTAAAAACTGCTTCGAACTCACCGCGAACGCCGCGCACCACGCCACGCAATCGTCGCACGCCGCAACGATTTCGCGAGTCACCTCCTCGCTCTTGTTGCAATCCATTTGAACTTCCTCCGCGCGAACCATCAGCGCGTCCGCTACGCACCGACTGTAAATAACCATGTTCCCCCACGCTTGCCTGCAGTCCCAAAATCGAACCGCCGCTCTCGTCAGTCGAAACACGATTAAAAATCCTAGCGTCGAGAACATAATCAAATACACCGACTCGACTTTACTCAACTGTTCGCTAAACGTTTTCAACGGTTTCGGTTCGATGATTTTCGTAAACAGCACCCACAAAATGGTCACGAATTGGACGCACAACCACGGGTTGCGGATATTCTCGAACCCTCGTATGTTTCTCGGCGCGAAGACGACCGTTCGTAACCAATCTCGCGCGTCGTAATCCGGTTGTTTGGATTTTCCCGAAAGGAAGGATTGAAATCTCGCCCGTATGCACAAAGGGGCGTTCATGGTCGCGGTTAATCGATGAAGCGGCGATTTATCCATCTCGTCTTTTGCGGCGATTCGAGCGTTTCGTCGTCTGATCGAAGGGCTCGTTTTTGGAGTGGTGGTGGACATCTCCTCGAGAGTCTGCAGAAGATAAAGTGACGTGTAATTGGATTGGAGTTTTAACAAAAACGAGAAAACAACACAAAATATATTACTACTACACAAATAAATATTACTACGTACAATTCTAAATCCCGTATACCTCCCTCGTGTTCTCTCTGCACACCTCAAACACGTCTTCTACGGTACTTTTCTTAACCTTCGCGATGATTTCAGCAATGTGCGGCACCATCGACGGCTCCGCTACTTTTCCTCGAAACGGCACGGGCGCCATGAAAGGTCCGTCCGTTTCGAGCAGTATTCTATTCAAATCGGTCATTCGAACAACCTCGCGGACGTTCGAACCGTTTTTAAAAGTACAGACGCCGGTAAAGCCAAGTTTTAAGTTCGGAAAGGACTGTAATAATTCTTGAGCAAACGACGTGGTTCCGGTGAAACAGTGCACGTGAATCTTTTGCGCCGCGTCGCAGTGTTTTCGCATGATATCCAAACAATCCGATTCCGCGTCTCCGTCCCCGGCATCTCTCGCGTGCACGACTAACGGCAAATTCATCTCCTTCGCCAACAGAATTTGCTCTTTGAAAACAAACTGCTGATGTTCTCGACAATCGACAGGACAGACCCATTCTTTCGCGTTCGCGACGTCCGGATCTTGACAGACGTAGTAATCGAGACCGCACTCCCCTATCGCTTTCATCTTTCGCGGGTATTTTTTATGCAACGCTTTTAAACCATCCGAGACGGTCGTGGAAAAAGTTTTCTCTTCAAACGCGTTTGCATTTAACGGATGCACCCCGAACGCGCCGTACACTTCTTCAAACTGTAAGAAATGTTCAACTTTCCTCCAATTCTCTGGTTTACATCCGATTGTCAAAATAGACTCTAACGAGTACATTTGCTCCGATTCTTTCTCCCGAACAGACTCTATCCAGTGTTCGTATTTCGTGTCTAATTTCTCTAAAATCATCTCTAAATGCGCGTGGGTATCCACGTATCCGTATTTAGTTGTCGAAGGTGGGTTTGTTGTTCTTCCAGAGGTAGATGATGACGACGACGCGTTCACTTTCATTAGGGGAATTTTTGTTGTCGTAGTCGTCATCAAAAGACCTTTCTTTCGGATGCGCTCAACAGATGACGACGAGGCAAAAGATGACGATACGAAGGAGCTTCGCCGTCTCGCTGTTGTTCTTCTTCTTGTTGTTGTCGTTCCTGCGCGACGGAGAATGCGCAGGGCCGCGAGTGACATTTAATAAAGCGAAGAGCTGGTGCGCTTCTTTCCACAAAAGTGTGGAGAATAAAGAAGAAAGCAAAAGGGCGAAAATTTAGGCAAAATTAAACGACTACGTATTACGCGCATCATTGATTCACTCTTCATCGAGTATTATTCACTCACGCGAATAAATATAATTAATTGTCATACAACAACGCCTCGGGATTCGGGTACCCTTTTAACTGTCTCACGTCGACTACATCCATTCCGGCTTTCTTCGCGCTTTCGATGCCTAATAACGCATCCTCGTACGCGGTGCACTCTTTCGGATCTACGCGTAACTTCTTCGCGGCTAATAAATACAAATCTGGCGCCGGTTTCCCACGCTCCACGTCTTCGCACGTCACCACGCAATCGAATAAATATAACAGGCCTCTCTGCTTCAAATGCATTCGAACGACTTCGCGGCACCCGCTCGACGCCACGGCCATCGGTACCCCGTTCCTCTTCCCGTGCATGATGATGGTTTCCGTGCTCTGTATGATCTCCGGTGCGCCCATTTCTTCTGCTAATTCGCCACATCGTAAGGTCATTCGATCTAAATCTTCTTCCGTTATTTCTTCCGTTTTCCCTTGCTCGTCTCTCAATATTCTAAAAATCTCTTTTATCGGTACCCCGGCGAGTTCATAAAATCTTTTCTTCGTCAACTCTAATCCAACCTCTGAGCACGTTTGTTTATCCGCGACGAAGAATAACGTCATGGTTTCTAAAATAGTCCCGTCGCAATCGAATATTAACGCTTTTGGTGTGAGGTTTGTTCCGTGATATAAAGGATGATGTTCATCATCATTATGATGCTTCCTCCTCCCTTCCTTTTCGTGTTGGTTTGTCGTCGTCGTCGAAATCGTCTCGTGAAACTCTTCCTCGTTTCCATCATCGTTTTTTTCTAAACTACTCATATATATAATAAAACGAAGAAAAGAGCAAAAACACCCAAGCACACGCAACACACCGCGGATAGAGCGACTCTTTCTTTCTCTTTCTCTCTACCTCTCTCTCGCTTCCTTTCTTCGTCGTTAAAGTTCTCCAAACAGAGAAGTGTTTTTGAAACGTTCAATACTACTTCAAATATATTCCCCTACCAATGTAAAAAAGAGTAAAAATGCAGTTTAGGGTGCTCACATTTAGGGTAGGGTGCATACATTTTAGGGGAATTTATTTTACTCCTCAAAGTACTTCAAACACACATCACAAAAGGTCAACTCTCTCCTCCTCTCTCTCTTGTTCTTCCTCCTCCTCCACTTCTTTTCTCCGATGATTTTGATAACGACGATGCTGGAATTTCTACTCCTCCGCGTGCTCACTCTTTTATCCTGGATGTATTCTTTTTATTCTTTTTCTTTTGATGACGATGATGATGCAAAAACGGATGATGAGGAGAGAAAAAGTCATCGCATTATTCCCAAACACATCGCGTTCGTGATGGATGGCAACCGCCGGTGGGAGAAAGAACAACTCAAACGACTCAAAGGAAAAGGAATTAATAAAGGGGAAGAAGACGTCATAGAAAACGAGAGTAAGAGTTCAAAAGATAAAGGGCACGAAAGAGGTGCGGAAACCTTACAAAACGTCCTCAGGTGGTCCTTGAAACTCCCTCAGATTGAAACGATATCCGTCTACGCGTTTTCTTTGGAAAACTTCAACCGAGACACACGAGAAGTGGACGGATTAATGTCCTTATGCATCGAAGAGTTACCGAAACTGGCACGAAGCGACGCGGTGAGGAACGCGAACGCGAGGATTGTAATATCGGGGAGGTTGGACGCTTTGAGCGAGGAGGTCCGACAGGCGTGCGTGTACGCTATGGAGGAAACGAGGAGGACGAGTTGGAGAGATGAAAGAGAAGAAACAGGAGGACGAAGATTTAGAGGTGAAAAAGAGAAGACTGTCGTGTTGAATATTTGTTTGGCGTATAGCGGCGCGGAGGAGTTTGGGAGCGCCGCGTGGGCGGCGACGGAAGAAGACGAAGAAGAAGACGAAGAGGAAGAAGAAGACGAGGTTGGGAGGAGGAGCGGAGAGGAGAGCATAAAGAGACGTTTTTATTACGGTGGTAACGGTAGCGAGAATAGGTACGGTAGAGATAATAGTAGTCGTTTTAGCGAGGGGGGTGGTAAGAATGGTAGTAGTAAGAGTAGTAGTAAGAGTAACGGTAGAATTGGCGGCGTCGATGGCGGTAAAACGAGGAGGAGGCGAAGTAAAAAAAACGAGAAAAATAAATTGGAAGCGGTTATCCTCCCCGACGTGGATTTGGTCGTTCGAACGTCGGGCACGAACAGACTGTCGGATTTCATGACCACTCGATTGGAAAACGCGTTGATTGTTTTCGTGGACGCTCTGTGGCCGGACTTTGGCGTTTTTGATTTCTTTTCGGTGATTTGGCGGTATCGGAAAGCGAGTTCGATTTTACGAGACAATAAGAAAAAACGCGAAATGAAGAAGGAAGAGCAAATCTTCTAAGATAATTAGCAGCGCATTGTAATTAGGATGATGGTGTTATTATTCTCACCATCAGGCGCGAAACAAAGATGGTACAAACTGTTACTTGGAATTGTAGTGCTACTGGGCGTCGTAATAGTCGCCAAGAATGCTCGCGCTAACGGAGAAGAGTTCATAGCTCTGTTCGAATACGGCGAACGAGGCTCGTATTTTGGAAACACGAGGGAGGACATTTCCATTCCGAAATCGTCCGTTGGTCAAGCATCGACCAACAGCGGATTTGATAGTTATCACAGTGAATCAGGCGTCGTGCAACTCTTCTTCCCGCGAGGCGCGCCGGAATCTGTACGGACTAAGTTTCCGCTCGTCTATCTGTGCACTCCGATTCACGGTTTCACGTTCCGCCGATGGACGGAGATTATGCAGCCATCTTTGATTAATTTTTTAACGTCTCACGGATATGCCGTTGTTGTGCCGTCATCTATCGGCGAACGAGGTTCTTCGAACGAAGTTTTGGGTGCTATTATGCCCAACCTTGATTCGCAAGCAAACGGCGTGTCTTTGGAAGAGGTTGCGAAGAGATATTTGAATTTCACGGTGGCGAGTTTTACGTACTTGACGAACGAGTTTTTTGGCAGCGAGAGTAAGAAAAAGAACGACAATAACAATAATTACGTTCCAGGCGAGTCAGCTTTGGATACCGTTCGAAGGAATTACCGAACGCGAGTGTATACTTTATACAGCAGAGTTGACGTCGAAAACGCGGCTTTGATTGGTTTCAGCGTCGGAGGCGCTATCGCCGCGTATTCGGGAAGTATTTTAAAGAGTCGGAATCAAATGAATTTGAGAATGTCTTTCTTGCTCGCGCCAACTATTGGTGAAAGACCAGGCGCTGCGAGAAAAGTTGGTTTAGAGTTATGGAACCTCTATCATTCTGACTTACATAACAACCCGAACGTCATCGTAACCGGCTCGGCGGACGGGATGGGCGGCTTAAGTAGCTCTAGAGCTTTTTATTTCGAAGCAGAGAAGCTGGAAGCTTTATTGGTGGAAATACGGTTCGCCACGCATTGTCACTTCCCAGTTGTCATGTCCGAGTGCAATTTACTCAACATTCAAGAGGATATCGGGGGTGTTCGAGCGTTCGATTTAGCGCTCGCGAACGCCGCGTTCCGATATTACTTGCGAGGCGATCAGAAAGCCGGCGAGTTGATTTCTTTACAGCGCGGCGTAGACTCGTTTAAAAGTCCTACTTCGGTCTGGGACGTAGACGTGTTAACGTTTCGAAACGATACGAGAGGGTTCATCAAACTGTTCAATAACAACCGAGGTCCGACGTTTGAACGAAGTTCTAAAGTCAAGTTTCGCGAGATGAATGACCGGTAAATAAAATATTATACAAATTATTAATTGTCTACGCCAACTTTCCCGTCGAAGCCGTCCATCATGCCGCCCCACCCGTCACCCGTCGGTGGAAGCTCTGCAGCGAATCTATCGAACGGTGCCACGCCTTTGCCACTCGCTCTCACTCTCCCGTCCATCCTCAAACCGACGTATACGCCGACGTCGTCGCCTAGTTTTGCCATCTTCTTCTGTTCCAAAATCCAATCTCTCCACCCGTCTTTTTGGGAGACGTTCACCGCGGAACCTCGGAATCTTCTTTCATCTTTCTTCGCGTTGTCTGGTTTGTTTAACTTTGTCGCCGCTTCGTCGTCCATAGCCACGGGTACTAGAAAAACGCCTTTTTTAATCAACTCGTCTTTGTACTCCTCGGCGACTTCCAACGACTTCTCCAAATACTCCAAATCCCCGGCGAATAAAACGACTCTCGAAAAGCCTCTCAAACTTTGCATGCGCACGATTTTCCCCGTCGTCAGCTCTACTTTCAACCCACCTAAACGTTCCTCTCTCCCGATTCTGCTCATTTGCTTCTGCTTCGCCTCTTCGTCCTTCTTCCACAAAAATACAAACAACGCCGCGCACGCGCCGTCGATGCCGACGTTCGATACCGATTGATCAAACGGCGGCGAGTTCGGCGCGCCGGCGAGACCGGTCAACAACTGAATAGTCGCGATACCAAACCCAATCGTCGCGCTCAGTGCGCACGAGGCGTACAAAAACTGTCGCGCCACTCGAAACGGCGCTTGCGCTTCCGATCGAAGTTTCGTTTCGTTCGAGAATTTTTCATTCATTTGATACGACGAAGACGACGACGACTCTTCTCTCTTTTCTGACGTGGCGTCTGAACCACCAGAACCACTCGCTTTTGCGAGGCATACGAAAGAAGAATCTCTCGTCGGTTTCCTCGTTCTCCTTCTAAAACTCGCGCCGTTGTTGGTTTTCCTCGTCGTCAACGTTCTCGTTTCTGTCGTTGTTTCTGTCGTTCTCCCTTTTCCTTTTCCTCCTCCTCCGCGTTTATAATAATCTTCATCCATCGTCGTTAAAACGACGTCACGACGACATCGAGACAAAGAAGAAGAAATCGTGTTTCCTCTTTTACTATTATTAGTAGTATTCGTAGCATTCCATCCTCTCGTTCTCTCTCTTCTTAACTTTGTTGTTGTTGTTGTTCTTGTTTTCGTCGTTCTTGTTGTCGTAGTCCTCGATGATGATGACGACGACGAGCAGTAGTGCGCGATGATGACTGTTCGAGTCACAGACATCATCTGATGAGACGAGAAAGAGACTTTGAGAGATGTGATTTCTTCTTTTTATGTCGTCACCACACGACAGACAAAAGAAACAACGAACGCGTTGAAATCCGTCGTTCTCCTTTCTGCGGATGAAAAAGATGAAAAGCCGCACCAAAACGCTCTTCTTCTGCTCTAATAAAAAGAGACAAGAAAAAAGTTTTTTCGAGAAAATGCATGCAGACGACGAGGATTTCGAGGATGATTTTTGCAAAAACATCAATCCATGGACATAATGGACCATGGAGGAGAAATTTTTGGATAAAGATATCACACGAGAGAGTGGAGTCACAACAGCGCACACAACGTGCGCTTCAAACTCTCGTCTTAAAAGCGCACACAAAACGAAGACTTGGTGGCTTTACTCAAAAGTAAAGAGAGAGTAAAGAAGAGAGATTCGTTTATTTATTATTAAGAACGATACGAAGAACGCGTACGAAAACAGCGTCGTCGGTAAAGAAGATGCAACCCTCTGTCTCCTTCGGGATAAAAGCACAGTCATCATCGTTCTTTTTGCGATTGGAAAAGAAGACTTTCATTAGGACGACGAGAGGAGGAAGAGGAGGAGGAGAAAAGGTTTTTGAGAGAACACAAAGAGGAGGAAGAGGAAGAAGTGTTGATGTTGGTGTTCTCGTCAGAGGGTCGAAGGATGACGACGACGCGTACGAGAACGTCGCTCGACTTCAAAGAGAATCCGAAGACTTGCTTCGAAAACAACAACTCCTTCTGGAACAGCTGGAAGAGAGGAAGAGGTTACAGAAGGCTTTGCTGGAAAAGGTAGCCAGAGAAAGCGCGACGAGCGCGAAGGGAGTGCCGTGGAATAGTAATAATAATAATAATAATAATAATAATAATAATAATAGCAGTGGTGGTGGTGGTAATACTTCTTCTTTCGTGGATTCGGGGATACCGGGGGTCGCCGCGGCGGTCGCCGCCCGGGCGCCTCCGCCGCCGCCCCCACCGCCGATGCCAGTTGCGCAAGCACCTCCGCCGCCGCCTCCGCCTCCGCCGCCACCGCCACCACCACCTCCACCACCACCAACATCAATATCAATTCCGCCTCCTCAGCAAGTCAAAAAAGAAGAAGCTCCTAAATGTAAAGAAAAATTGAACATCATCATGGTCGCGAGCGAGTGCGCGCCGTTTTCAAAGACCGGAGGTTTAGGCGACGTCATGCAATCTTTACCGAAAGGATTGGCGAAAAGAGGTCATCGAGTCATGACCGTCGTTCCAAGATACAAAGAGTACGAAGAAGGTATCGATACCGGCGCGAGAATACGGTTGAAAGTTTTAGGCCAAGACGTGGAAGTTGGTTTTTTCCATCACTACCGAGACGGCGTGGATATCGTATTTGTCGATCATAACTCGTATCACCACGTGCGAGATTCCATATATTCCGGCGATCGCGAAGCACAAAACTTTCGGAACTCACTTTTGTGCCAAGCGGCGTTGGAGTTACCGTTTTGCATCGCGCCCGGGGACGTGCCGTACGGAGACGAAAATCTAATCTTTGTCGCCAACGATTGGCACGCGGCGTTGTTACCGGTGTATTTGCAAGGCTATTTCCGCGATTACGGCAAGTACGAATTTGCTCGATCGTGTTTCATCGTTCACAATATGGCGCATCAAGGTCGTGGTCCGTTGAATGAGTTCGATAGATTGGGTTTGGATGCCGGAAAGTACAAGGATAAATTTTACTTGGACGATCCGTTCGGCGGAGAGTGCATGAACATCATGCAAGCCGGTTTACGATTAGCGACAAAAGTGATTGCGGTATCAGAAGGGTACGCGTGGGAGATTTCCACCGATATGGGTGGCTGGGGGCTAGCTCCGTGTGTGAGAGAGTTTGGTGAAGGGAAGTTGTCCGGCATCGTTAACGGCATCGATTACGACGAGTGGAGTCCCGACGCCGACGAACACTTAATGTCGGACGGATATACAACGTACTCTCCAGATGCAAACGGAATAGATGGTGGAAAAAAACAGTGTAAACTTGCTTTACAACGCGAACTCGGATTACCGGAGGATGAAAACGCTTTACTCATGGGATTTATCGGCCGATTGGACGACCAAAAAGGCGTCGATTTAATCACCGACTCCGAGGGGTGGTTTCGCGACAACCACGTCCAACTCGTCATGCTCGGTTCCGGTCGAGAAGATTTAGAAAACGCGCTGAGAGGTATGGAGGAAAGGAACAAAGACAAAATTCGAGGCTGGGTTGGGTTCTCCGTGAAAATGGCCCATCGAATCACCGCGGCGTGCGATTGCTTATTAATGCCCTCGAGATTCGAGCCGTGCGGCTTGAACCAACTCTACGCCATGCGCTACGGCACGGTCCCAATCGTCCACTCGGTTGGTGGTTTACGAGATACGGTCCAGCCGTACGATCCATTCAATAACGCCGGCACCGGCTGGCGCTTCGATTCCGCCGAATCTCATTTGTTACGAGAAACTATGGGCTACGCCTTGGGGACGTTCCGAGACCATCGAGAGAGCTTCCGCGGAATACAAATGCGAGGCATGGAAAAAGATTACACCTGGGACGGTGCCGCGGAGAAATACGAAGACAGATTCATAGACGCCAAGTACTCCTGGTAATAATAACAGTTTGAGTAAAAGCAGATGATTATTATTAATATTACAGTTCCGTCGTTGCTAAAAAAATGTCATCGTACGTGTACTCTCCTCCTCTTTCGTTTTTAATAACTCTTTGAAAAATTTCTCATCTTTGTCCTCTTTAACTTCTTCACTCTTGAGACGGACAAGAAGCTTCTTTCTCTTCATAAAAAATGACCGAACTGCAAGAGCAACGACTCTCGCATTTGGCGCAAATACTTTCCTGCACGCTCTCCCCCGACAAACTCGTCCGTTCCAGCGCGGAAGAATGGCTGGAAACGAACAGCAACAGGGAAAACTTCTCGACCGATTTGTTGTATCTCATCGCCGCCGAAAATGTGACCGACGAGGCGTTAAAACTGAGCGCGAGTATTCAATTAAAACTACACGTTCGGAAACACTGGGAGCCGAGACACAAGACATTTTTCGCGATGATGGAAACGGATAAAGCGATCGTGAGGGAGAATATCTTAGAGATCATGTCCAATCCAAGTTTACGCGCGAGAGTGAGAAGCCAAATGGAAGAGTCGGTGAAAGATATCGTGAGAGAGGACTTCCCGGAAAAATGGGACGCCGGGAAGATGATGGAGTGGATATTGAGTTCCATGGACGATGGGAGCTCGGACACGAGGAAATTGGTCGGGATGACGGCAATGCACGCGATTACGAGGAAATTTGAGTTTAAGCGCGAAACGGAAAGGGAGGAGGTGTTGAATCCGTGCGTAGAAAGGGCGTTTCCGAGGATGTTGATTATGTTGAGAGGGTGTTTGGAGAGAATGATGCAATCGCAACAGAGAGAAGATATCGTCGTCGAGCAAATGGTAGGGGAGTACGCGAAGGCTATTATTAAGACGTTTTGGTCGGCGACGTATTTGGATATACCGAAAGCGATGAGGCAACAACACGCGGGAGAGGGCGGACAACCTTTCGAGGCGCTCGCCGGTTGGGTTCAGACTTTTTTACAAATTTTAGATTGCAAGACGCCGTTGAAAATGATCAGCATGCAAGATGCGTCGAAAGTGGTCGAATGCGACGTGACGGAGGACGAGTTAGAATTTAAGCAGTGGCCGTTTTGGAAGACGAAGAAGTGGGCGCAACACGTCATGGGTCGATTGTTCACGCGGCTCGGGAACGTGAAATTGGCAAAGGAGGAACACAAGGATCTGGCGAAATTTTTCAAAGCGCACTTTGTGGAGAGTTTAGTGAACATAAACATCAAAACTTTGGCAGATAGCTCGTTAGGGAAAAACGTCGAGACAAGGGTGCCAGACCGAATAGTGAATTTAGCGCTGCAGTTTTTAGTGTCCGCCGTGCACGTCGCGGCGGCGTACAAGGCGATGAAGCCGGTGATGCCAGATCTTATTACTAAAGTGTGTTTCCCGCTTTTATGTTACGATAACAGCGACGACGAGTTATGGAGAGACGATCCAAAAGAGTTTGTCAGACGGTCGGCAGATATTATGCAGGAAATGTATTCGCCGAGACACGCGGCGGTAAACTTCTTGTCCGAACTGAGCAGAGGCGGGAAACGCAAGACGGAATTTTTCAGCACGGTGGTGAATTGCGCGGTGGAAGTGTTGCAAGCGAACGCGCAAATACCGGATTTAGCGAGCAGAGATCGATCGAGGTTAGACGGGGCGTTATATCTGGTCGGGCAACTCAGCGGCGTGTTGAAACTTGAGAAGGGTTATAAAGAATCTCTGGAAGATATGTTAGTCGCGCACGTCCTGCCGTCGTTTCAATCGCCGCATGGTAATCTTCGCGCGAAAGCGTGTTGGACTGCTGCGCAGTTTGCGGATATAAAATTTAACAACCCGGAAAATTTTGTAAATTTGTTTTGGAACGTGTGTAACTGCTTGAAAGACCCAGATTTGCCGGTGAAAGTTGAAGCGGTGTGTTCGTTGCGCGCGTTTATCGATCACTCGGAAGATTTAGAAACTTTGAAACCAATTTTACCGCAATTATTGGATGAATTTTTCAAAATCATGGACCAAGTAGAAAGTGAGGATATCGTGTACACGTTGGAAACTATCACGGAAAAGTTTGGCGAGGAGATTGCGCCTTACGCCTTAGGCATGACGACAAACCTGGCGCAGGCGTATTGGAAGTGCATAAAAGAAGCAGAAGAGAGAGCGAACGCGGAAGACGATAACGAAGGCACTGGAAATGCAGATTATGACGACGATTTTCAAGCCATGCAATCGAGTGGGTGTTTGCGCGCGATATCGACCATATTAACGTCCGTATCGTCGCTCCCAGAGGTGTATCCGCAACTCGAACATATTTTATTGCCAATCATTTTACGAATGGAAATCGATATCGACCTTTTCGAGGAAATGTTAGAAATTGTCGGGTATATCACCTATTATTCACCACGTATTAGTCAAGAGATGTGGCAAGTGTGGCCGAAAATGCTCGCCGTTCTCAATAACGGTTGGGCGTTGCAGTATTTCGAACACGTTCTGATTCCGATGGATAATTTTATCAGTCGAAACACGGACATTTTCGTCTCGAGCGCGCAAGCGAAACAGGATACGTATAAAATTTGCGAGAAGGTGCTCACTCCGGAACAAGTCATGGAAGAAGACATGATGACTGCACCTAAGTTGATGGAGTGCGTTTTAGCAAACTGCAAAGGGCGCGTGGATGATTTACTTCCGTTGTATTTACAGTTATCTGTCCAATCGCTCATCGAGTTCCAACCGGATTCGAGATTTTTGCAAGACTTGTTGATGGGAGTCGTTATGAACGGGCTGATTTACAACGCAGACCAGACGGTGAAACATTTACAACCGGCGTTACCGATGGTTTTGGAAAAGCTCGTCGCTATGCTTGAACTTCGATCGAAATCGTCCAAGAAACGCAAACATTTTCTTCGCGTGCACGACAAGAAAATCGTCGCGCTCGGTTTGATGGCGTTGATGCAAAGCCCGGAGGCGAATAACCAAAATTTGCTCAACGAGCAATCGTTGATGCACTTGATGAAACATTTAGTTTCACTGTTGGAAGATTTACGCCAACAAATCGAATCGGAAGATTCGCGATATCAGGATAGTATTAAAACGTACCTCGAAAACGCCGCGAAATCTCGAGAGAACGACGTGTACGAACAGTACTCGCGCCACCGCGACGACGAAGACTTTGAGGAGGACGAGGATGCAGACGAGATGACGCCGCAAATGCGCTATCAACAAGCGTTGGACAGAGTCAAATCCGGCGGTAGCGCTGAGCCTCTAGAGTTCGACCAATCTAAATTTGAGGAGCAGGATTTCTCAGATTCGGATTCCGAAGGTTTCGCCGAAGACGACGAAGGATCGCAAAGTCCGTTGGACGACATCGATGCGTTCATAACGTTTGGGTCGTTTATGCAGGC
>Ga0302114_10001572_pt1 | contig 14932 bp, 7 predicted proteins | sample AG5_Surface_MG_FD_203107 | JGI IMG/M metagenome (GOLD analysis project Ga0302114, IMG submission 203107) | Marine microbial communities from Western Arctic Ocean, Canada - AG5_Surface | ecosystem: Environmental > Aquatic > Marine > Oceanic | place: Canada: Western Arctic Ocean | collected...
CGTAAATGCCGAGAACGCCCGCCATGACTGGCGCGATGACGGATTTCATCACGAGCTCTGGTCGCATCACCCCCATGCTCGCGATCCCAACGCCCGACTTGGCCGTCCCGTACGCCGCGCCTATGTTTGCAAACACCAACGCGCTCGCGGCGCCCATGAAACCAAAAAACGGCGCCACGGCGTCGCCGCTGGAGTCATCGTTGGTTTGCGCGAGCGCTCCTTTCGTCCCGCTCGTGCTTATTAATAATAAGAGTGCGAGCAAAATTCCGGATGAGATCTTATCAGACAAAATCATCATTTTCTTCTTCTTCTTCTTCTTCTTCTTCTTCACTCAAAGCTTTTCGACTCACGAATAATTCTGTGTGTGAAAACGATACACTAAAAGAGCAGTCACAAAAGTACTATAACAGCAGGCGTTTGAGATTCTCTTCTTCTTTAACTTCTTCTCAGAGAGAGACAAAGAGCGCTTTTGTGAAATGACGAAAATCTGTGAAAACAACCACAGAGAGGTTTTTCAAAGGTTGGTTTCTGCTTGAAAACTAAAATTTTAACGAACTCGCTTCAAAGCGAAAGAAGAGTTTTGATTCAACTCATCACAGAGAGTGAAAGTACTAATAAGTTTTTTCTCGCAAAGAGAGAGGAGGAGCGAGAAGAAACAGTTTCATTACATCTCTCGTTTGCCATCATCGTTTGAGACAGTCAGAGAGGAAGACGACTGAGAGAAAGAGAGTAAGAGAGAGAGAAAGAACGGCGAAAATGACGAGCAAACGGAGGGAAGTTTGTTTTACATTCTCTTCAAGTGGTGGTGAAAAATAATCGAAATGGAGGAGGAAAAGATGGAGACGTTTTTCTCTTTACCCGGCGGGAACGTTGATGATGCGAACGACGATACAGCGAGGAGCAGTCCTCGTCGCATGGATGGCGCTTTTCTTCGTGCGAGTTTAAAGGAGGGCGAGAAAAAAAAAAGTGCATTCATCGTTCGAGGGATAAATGCCACTTCGTTTGAGATTATTCGAGTCGTCGCGCCGGCGTCGTCGATTGGTGGGCAATGCAGAAAGAAGAACGTGTCGAGAGTCGCGATGCGTCCGAAAGCGTTCGTGAGTTGTGGTGGTGATGGTGACAGAAAGGAGACTTTTATTCAATGCGCGATAAACAAAGACGGAGACGCGATTGCGGTTACGGATGGTTTTACTTTAGTGACGTATCACCGAGTGTCGACACGAATGGATGGAGATGAGGAAGATGCGGAGAAAGAGGACGGTTTCAGCTCGTTCGAGGACGAGAACGAGGACGAACCCCATCCGGACGACGCGTGGGTGGAAACCGAGTCGATTGCGCTCGAGCGCGATAAAAATGGAAATTGGGGTACAGTTTCTGATATCGCGTGGAATAAACGTTGCGATGAGATTGCGATTGTGTACGCGAGTTTTTTAACGACATCTCAGCGATGCATCGTGCGCGTTGAACATATTTGGAACGAAGATGAGCAGAAGAGTTTACGGGTCGGAAGGAAGTCGGATTTGACGTATGGCGTTTTGAAAGATGATCAATACGCGACAAAGTTACGTTGTGGCGACACGGTGATCGCGTCGAGTTCTGCGGAGACCGTGTTCGTGTATTTCGGTACTGCTTGTGCGAGAATTGCACACCCAAAAGGGAGCATCGTGCTCGACTTTCTCGTATTGGAGGATGATGAAGCAGTCGACGAGGAGAAAAATATCTCGCGTTCTAGGGCGTTAATTGCTACGTTAGCATCCGACGATTGCGTTCGTTTTTGGAACGTTAGATGCACCACCAACGACGACGAAGCCGACGACGACAATAGCAGTGAACTCGTTTCGTCAAAGACTACATCCTCGCTAAAAGTGTGCGTTACGAACGACGAATCAACAAGCGGTGGTAAAAACGCTTTCGTATCGTTCGACGTGCACGAAAATTTTCTTCTCACCGTCGATGCAAGTGGTTTTGCCACGGCGTGGTTATTATCGAACATCCGGGGTGATATTAATAATAGAATAGCGAAAGCCACTCGCGTTCGACGGCGTTTTTCTATGTTCGGTTCGCCATTTTATAACCAAATCCCCGTTTCCGTGATGGCGAAGTGTACGCTGATTGAATCTCAAAATCGAGTCGCCGTAGAAGCGATCGCGTACGACAGCGAACGCATTGAACGTTCGTGCGGTACGTCCACATCTTCAGTTTCGACGTCTATTTCGAGTGGACATTCTCACGCGTTGAAGAAAATCGATTCAAATACCAAGGCGGATAAAATCGGGACGCTCGACGTCTCCGGCAAATTGAAATTTTGGCTGTCGAGCGGCAACGCGAGCTGGACTTCTTTAGGCGGGACAATAGAAAATATAGAATCGTTCGCCTGGTCGAATTTAGATGAGAACGTGGTATATCTTCTTCGTCGTTCGAATAGTAGCGTTGATGAAGACGGGGCGCTCGCACGCATCGCGTTCACGGACGAGAACGTTTCAGAAATGATCTCGATATCGCTTCCGAGTCATGCTTCAAGTACGTTCTGGAATTACGACAGTTTAAACGTGTTAAGTGACGACGATGTTTTGATTCTTACTCCGAGAATTTCTGGAAACGTCAAAGTCTGTTCAATCGAAGCTCGGCAGGGTGGAAATGATACCACTCTTTACGAGTGTAAAGAGATGTCTATAGCATCAAAGACGCCTCGCGGTACATTCGATGTTGTCAAAAGTACAGTTTCTGGCCCAATAATCGCATGCTTCGACGGCAACACTCGGACAAACTTCTGGCGATTTGATGCCGAACTGCAGATTTTTGATCTGCTCGGCTATGTCAGTTCCTCGAAAAATGTCGTGAGTCTTTCGGCGTGCGGCTCGAGAGCATGTGTGGTTGATGTATCCGGGAATTCTATTGAATTGCTCGACGCCTCTGGCGAGCGCGATGGAAAATTAACGAGCGTGGCAACCTTTCCGTGCAACAGTTTCGAGAGATCTGGAACGCCTACATCGGAATGGTTAGATATCGGTGGTGGTTCTCTTGCTTGTTTAGTCGCTGTTAATCAGAAAGTATTCGTCTTGGCACCGAACTCAAAACTCGGAGAATGGACTGTTGCTTATTCTCGCGCGTTTGAAAAACCAATCGCTCGAGCGGCGTGGAAGTCAAACGGTTCAAGTATAATCGTATCGTTCGACGATGGTGAAATACTATCTCTAGGAGTGCAAGGTCACGAATCATTAGCGCGCAAAATTGCGGAAATCTCTGCGCCGTTACCGTGCTACCATCCCGCAGTCTTACACGATTGGATCGTGCGCCGGAAGGCGCATCGCGCGAGAGCCGCGATTCGAAAGGTTGTCTCGCACCTGGAAACCGTGAACAACACCGATATGCCCACTGACTTGACATCTTCTGCGCGCAGCACAATTTCATCAATATTAGAACTAGAAAATTCAAACGCCGACGATCGGCCGTCGACGCCTCGTGGAAAAGTCATCTCCCCTAGAGGCACTTCAAAAGTGTCAGCGTTTAGCAGCGCACCGACGCCATCGCTCGCTCCAGAATTTGATATGAGCGCGTTTGGAGGTTTTGGTGGTGATAGTAATAGCAGTACTTTTACAACCAACAAAACGAGTCCAAATATGTTTGCTCCGGAAAATCTCTCGCGTCAAAACAGTTTAGCTTCCGAATCTACTTCGTTGTTTCGGCAAAATTCAAATAGTTTAGACGATTCGGCGTCCATGACGACGACGTATACGAGCACGGCTGCTGCGCCGGGTTCATCGGTTTCGTTCAGTGCGACCGAAGCAGAAAGTGCCGCAGATTTATTCTCTCGTCACGCGGATTACCTTGAACTGAGCTCGCAAGAAGCAATCGAAGTTCTCGGATGTCTCGACGCTTTGAGAGATAGTGATGTAGGTATCGAAGCGACGGTTGATCAAGCCGGGAGGCGTTTACACGCACTTCATCGCGTTCGCGAGTTGACTTTTGGACGACTAAGAGGAACCGATAACGCCGATGTTGATGTAACTGGAGAAGGGTTACTCTGGGCGGCGCATTGCGAAACCGGTGACGCTGTCATCGACGCCATCCTTCACACGTCTTCGTCTGCCCAAATTGCTTGGCGGGACTTGCGCATGCTCGGTGTCCCTATTTGGCTTCGCAACGAAACTACCTTGAAAACTATCCTCGATAAAGCCGCGCGCGCCTCGTTTGCAAAAACGAAAGATCCGGAATCGTGCGCGTTGCTTTTCGTATGTTTAGGTCGGACGTCAGTATTAGCTGGATTATACAAGGCGAAGCGGGACCAAAAATTGTTTGAGTTTTTATCGCGGGATTTCAACGAGAAGAGACACCAAGAAGCGGCGTTGAAAAATGCGTACGCGTTGCTTTCAAAGCACCGATATGAGCTCTCTGCGACTTTTTTTGCGCTCGCTGGACAATACGAAGACGCCGCAAAGATTTGTTTGAAGCATTTGAATGACGTTAGCTTGTCGATAGCTGTTTTGAGATGCGCGACGGGTCCTTCCTCGTCGTCTGTGATTGGTAAGGATGGTTCGTATTCGGTGGAGAGCGAAGTGTCCAAATTTATCCGCAAAGAGATTCTCGAAGACAAAAACGATGTTATCGATTCGTTCGATACAAAATGGCGACTCGCGGCGTTTTATTGGATGTCTGGCGATTGCGTGAAAAGCGTGGCAATGCTTTCGCGACTTGTAGGAGGAGGCGAGACCTTCACCAATGCTGATACTAAAAAAGAAAGTCATGCTTTAAAGGCGTCTGCGTCTGCTTTAGATCTCTTGACGCATATAGCATCGAGAAGGCGTAAAGTTGTTGATCCACGCGTCCTTGTGGCGTGTGAGAAAGCGGTGAAAACTAAAAGCGCGAGCGTTTCCCGCGCGTTTGAACTTGCGGGAATGCCTTTAGCAGCATTAGAACGTTTAACAAATTCTCGCGGTAAAAGAGATGGTCACGAGAATAGCTTGGGATTGAAATCAATCATTGATAACGAGGACGACGTGCCTGAATTTGAACAAGTCGGAGGCCTTTCTCCGTTGAAACAAAAAGATAGCATTGATCACGCGATGGAGCTCGCATCGACCGTGGTTGAAAATTTTGGTCTAAACGATGTGGTTTCGCCGTTGCGACGTTCAGTTTCTCAGCTCGTTAACACCGGTCAGTTTGATTTTGATGGCGCGTTTGGATGGAAGCTCGATCACAATGCAACAACGACATCAACGCCAGAAACGGAGGCGGAGCGAATCGATGTTCCCACAACTCCAGCGAATGACGAAGCGCTCACACAAAAAGGTTCTTCATACCTTCCGATCAAACAGAGCAACGCAGATGAAGAAGGAACTTCCGTTCAACATCTCAACGCGCTCAAACAAAAAGGCGTTCAGTTTGTCACGAAAAGTGCGGCGGCGCGTCTCGCTGCGAGTGCTCTTTTAGTCGCTTTCGATGAAAGTGGGAGTCACGTAGCCAAATACAGCGACGTCCCGGACGACGCGCACGCGTGCACGGAGATGCTTTCTAGAGCACCTTTCGATGTTGATGCGTCAATGCTCCAACAGAGCCTCTCGAGACGCGCGTTGTCGTTGCGACGATATGAAGACAATTTGAATTCAAACGCGAATAGAAAATTTTCTTCGGCAACAGCGAATGATGGATTAGCTGAATTCTTCCGATCTTCGGTGAAACGTAAAATTGCCAGTGCTGCTGCAATGCATATTCAGACCTCATCTACTAAACGCGCTGTTTCTAAAAAATCGGACAGAGATGCCTCGATGCCAGTTTTGAAGAAATCGGTCGAGCTCGCGCGTCTCAGCGGCGATGGATTCGTCGACTTGTGTTGCAATGCGAGAGAAACGACAGAGTTGGCTGTAGCTGCTGTGCGACGCGGTTTAGTCACGGTCGATTTGAAGGAACTCTCGAAATCGGGAGACAGTAAGCGCGCCCCGGGCATTTTATCTGCCGCCGAAGCTATGGGACGCGCAACGGCAGAGAGTAAAGCTAGAGAACCTACACGCTCCTTGATGGAACTGTTCGGCTTTTCAAAAAAGCAAAATCTTTGGGCAGAAGCGTCGGTATCGCTCGAAGATTGGAACGTGTCGTTCGCTCCTAAATATGCAAAACGAAAGAATCGAATGACCTCGTCCTCCAATGCTGCTAATGTCGCAGATAGAGAACCTTCATCTCCGGACGCGCACAGGCGTCCAGAGACGCCATCCTCGGCGCCAAAGACACCGCACTTACATGATTGGGGCCACGAACTCGGAGTCGTAATACCTGCCGCGGCGGCGTTGTCGCGTCAAGATTCTCAATCGTCTCCCGGTTCTTCGCCGCGATTTAGTCTTGCCGGTGGGAAAGAAAGCGAGTCACCCGCAGACGTTTCCGCGAGAGTCGTCGTTTCGCACCCATCGTTCCCGATTTTTGCGTGTGGCAGTGCAAATCGAGGCTTACAAATATGGAGGTTCGGATTCGAAGAGACGAAGAAACGATTTCAACTTGAAAGTTCGAAAGATAGCACGTCGAATGGAGGCAATTCGCACTCTACTTCATCGTCCTCTCCCGTCGCTCTCTCGTTTAACGCTTACGGCGAACGATTGGCGTGCGCGACTACTGACGGCCGAGTTGCCTTGTACGATTCCTCTTCCTCTCTGCGAGCGATGGCGTCTCGCTTGTGCGTGTTTGATAGCAACTCCAACAGTTCCGCTTTTGTTGCCGCTAAACCAAAGCAAGTTGCTTTCGTTTCAACTCTGGTTTGCGCGATTGCATGCGAATCCAAAGGCTACTCCAATGGCGTCACCGGCGGTATGATGCGTTCGGAAAAGGCGCTGGCAGATGGAAACGGCATTTTACTCTGGGATGCCGCACAACCAAACTCGTCGAGATGTGGTGTGTTATACGACACATGCGGCGTCACGAGCGTGTTGGATTGCGCGGTCAACGGACCATCGCTCCTCGCTTCAGGTAACAGAAATGGCGAAGTTGTTGTGCACGATCTTCGGAAGCTCTCTTCGTCGACGTCTGCGACGTCCACGTCAACCACGGCGCTCTGGCGCTCCGCCGCCAACTCCACCAAAATCACCTCTTTACTCCACCACAACACCTTCTGCTCCTCTCCTCCAACCTCGGAACGCCAAATTCTCCTCTCAGGCGACGACAAAGGCGACTTGCGCGTCTACTCTTTCTCAGACGGACGCCTCTTACAATCCGCGGAGAAAGCGCACGACAAGCACGCGTTCATGGCGCCGAGGATCGGCGGCGCCTCCGTCTCCGTAGGCTTGAGCTCGATGCGCAAATTAGATAAAGGCGTGTTAACTGCCGGAGGCGACGGCGCCGTCAAGTTGTTCAGATTTAGTTAGTCCTTCGTAGTAAACGTTGCTTAGTAATAATACTACTACTGCTCTCTGCGCGTATTTTTGCGAAGGATTTGCCTCCTCAGAGAACCTAATAAAGAGACTGAACGAAACAGTAAAAGGTCGAAAGTGTTTAGATTTATTAGTCATTCGTACTAGTTTCCTTGTTGTTGTCTTGTTGTTGTTGTTGTTCGCGTAATAATACTCCTACTCTCCGCGCGTATTTTTGCGAAAGCAGGAAGGATTTGCCTCCTCAGAGAACCTAACAAAACTCACTAAAAAGTCGTCATTTAAAACACCGATCAAATCAAATGTCCGCCGCTGCGAACTCCGCCGCGTACTGGAGAATCGCCGGGATGTCGTACTTGAAGTACGCCAACGCGTGCGCAGAAATCGTTCGAGGCGCGCTCAAGGAGCCGCATTTGTCCAAGGTATTATTATACTCGCTTCTTTCTCTTTCCGTTCGAGAATCGTTCGATCCATTTTCCTCTTCCCCGTCGCTTTCTCTGCTGACAACTCTCTCTCTCTCTCTCTTTCAAAAGGCTCGAGCGCGGGACGCGGTGTACTTTAAGGCGACGAAATACGTGAAAGGATCCCCCGAGGCTGCCGTGATCACCGAGGTCATACCCGCGGAAAGACCCAAGTAATATTTAAAAGACAATATATACGACTTTAAGGGGCTGTGCGTGGGGAAAATTAGCTTAGAAATGTGTAGTGTTATTATCGCGGTATTACAACGATAGTAAAGCGTCTCTCTCTCTCTCTCTCTCTCTCTCTCTCTTTCGCACAACAGTACGCATTACATGTTGCATCGTCGTACTTTTTATCTCTCATCATCATGATTGCATCTAAAGATCTCTTTTACACGACGTCAACAAGTCCGCGAAGGCTTGGCACTGCGCCACGTTGTCCGTGTTTTGTTCGAGACATTTCCCGAAAAGCTCCATCGGTCCCGCGCACGGGTTCGTTCTCGCGTCGACGACTGCACCATTGGACGACGATGATGATGCTCCTTCTTCGTTGTTCTGCGCGGATTCGTACGCGATCGTTCTCGGTCCCATGATGGAATCGGTCACTCGATGCCCTATGCCGGATCCAGCGCCCCACATCATCCCTTGGCCAATCATCGACGCCACGCCGCCGAGCAAGGAACCTCCGCCTTCTGTTCGTCTCGTCGAGGGTGGGGGCGCGCCGGAACCGCGCGCAGTCGGGGCCTTGCGGGAGAAACCTCCTCCTCCGCCTCGTCTTCTGCCCATTTTAATCGAAGAAGCTTTGTGTGTGTAAAAGTGAAGAAAAAGTTGCCTTTCTTTCCGTTGTTGTCTAAACATTTTTATATTATACATACTACAATACGAGTACTACCATTAATAACACTACGGAAAAGCAGGCGTCGGGAACTCTTCGGAGAATTCTTTGTTTCTGTTGCCGTTTCCGTTCGCTCGCTTTGCGGCTTCTTCTTCTTCTTTAACTTCTTCTTCGTAGGCGTCGTCGTCTGAATCGTCGTCGAAACCGTCTTCGATGCCGCCAAACTGCTCCAAAGGAAACGTTTTCTTTTCGGTTTTATTCGCCGCGATGATTTCGTCGCGAGTGTCGTCAAAGTCGAGCTGAATGGAGTCGCCGTCGTTGGCGAAGCCGCTCAAGAGACACTCGGAGAGTTGGTTTTCAACCATAGCTAGGACTGCTCTGCGCATCGGTCGGGCGCCGTATTTCGGCGAGAAGCCGTTGCGAAGTAAGGCTTTTTTGAAGGCGTCTGTGCACGTGATGACGACGCCTTTCTTTGCACATCTAGAAGCGACCGACTCGAGCATGTTTTCGGCGATTTGCGCGACTTCGAGTTCACCGAGCGGTCTGAACACGACGATTTCGTCCAAGCGATTGAGAAATTCCGGTCGAAAGTGCTTGCCGAGGTTTTTGCGCGCGAGTTTTTTCACGCGTTCGTAGGCATCTATTTTCGCTTGCGGCGTTTTCGCGCCAGCAAAGTTTTCTAATATTTCTCGCGAAGCTATGTTGGTCGTCATAACGAGCATGGCGTTGGTAAAATCAACAGTCCGGCCTTTACCATCTGTTAATCGACCATCTTCTAAAACTTGAAGCAACGCATTGAAGACGTCCGGATGCGCTTTCTCAATTTCGTCGAGCAAGATTAACGAGTGTGGGTTGCGTCGAACGGCTTCGGTGAGTTGACCACCTTCGTTATATCCAACGTACCCAGGCGGCGCCCCAATTAATCGCGACGTACTCACGGCTTCCATGTATTCAGACATGTCGATGCGGACGAGATTTTTCTCGGCGCCGAAATACACCGTCGCTAAAGCCTTGGAGAGTTCCGTTTTACCCACGCCGGTTGGTCCGGCAAAAATAACCGAGGCGACAGGTTTGCTCGCGTCGGCTAAACCAGATCGAGCTCTACGAACGGCACGAGCGACGGAAAGGACGGCTTCGTTTTGACCAATTACTCGTTTCGTCAACTCTTGTTCCAAACCGAGTAAATTCTTCGATTCTTCCACGGATAACTGTTTCACGGGAATACCGGTCCATTCCGAAACGACTTCTTGAATGTCCAACACGGACACTCGAAGCACTTGCTCACCATCGCCCGTCTTTTTATCTCTCAGTTGAACCAACGCTCCGGCTTCGTCTAAAACATCGATGGCTTTATCCGGTAAAAATCGATCGGTGATGTACCGACTGGACAACGCCACGGATGCTTGAATCGCGTCGTCCGAAAAAAACACTTCGTGGTGCTTCTCGTACGTTTCTTTCAGACCGGCTAATATTTTTAAGGTGTTTTCCGGCGACGGCTCGTCCACTCGCACCGGTTGAAATCTTCTCTCCAACGCCGCGTCCTTTTCGATGTATTTTCGATACTCGTCCACGGTGGTCGCGCCGACGACTTGGATCTCACCTCGCGCTAAAGCTGGTTTCATGAGGTTACCGGCATCTAAACCGCCATCGTCGCCGGTACCTCCGGCACCTACAATCGTGTGTATTTCATCGATGAATAAAATAATATCGCCGGCTGATTTTACTTCTTCCAACACCGAGCGCAAGCGCTCTTCGAAATCGCCTCTGTATTTCGTATCCGCGAGCAACAAACCGACGTTCAAGGATAAGACTCGTTTATTCTTCAATCTTCTCGGAACGATATCGCTATCTTCTGCGATCAAACTCGCTAACCCTTCCGCGATAGCCGTCTTCCCTACCCCTGGATCGCCAATCAAACACGGGTTGGATTTCCGTCTTCTCACTAAAATTCTCACCGCCCTCTTCGTCTCCTCGTCTCTCCCAAACACCGGGTCCAACTCGCCTTTCCTCGCCATCGCGGTCAAATCCACCGAACACTGCGCCAATATGTTCTTCACTTTCTTCTTATCGATCTTTTTCCCACCAGCTCCGACTAACTCTTTCTCGTCGCCGACGCCGTTTACGAAATCTCTCAATAAAGGCACGTCAACTTCAATCTCGTACTTCGGATTCGTCAACACGTCGTAAGCGGTGCACTGATCGTCCGCCACCATCCCAAGCACCAACTCTTTCATCGTCACTTCGTTTTTACTCGCGACTCGTTCGAATAACTTTTTCAAATCGTCTCCTAATGGTACCAACCCGTCCGCTTTCTTCTTCTGGTTCAACCCGCTAAACGGATTGACCAGGTCCACGTCCGTCACGCCCGCGCGATCGCACAACGCTTTCTTCACCGCATCTTCCGTCGCGCCGGATTTATGTAACGCTTTCGTCGTCGAATTTCGCTTCTTCGTGCACGCGTACAACAGATGTTCCGTGTTCACTTTACCGCTGTTGAATTTTTTCGCGTTGTCCATCGCCTCTTTCACGAGCGTGACGGATTCGCCGTCGAACGATTCGAACATGCCACCACCTGCACCATTTGAAGCGTTGAAAACAACGACAACGCGTCTTCCTTGTCGTCCTCCGTTCGTTTTCGTCGTCGTCGTCCTCTTTTTTGTTCTCGTTTTTAGGCTACTCGACGACGTGAACGACATCGACGCGCTCATCATTTGACACGTCGACATTTCTCTTCGTTATTGTTGTTGTGTAGTAAAAGACTGACACGTCGTTGTTTACGCAGCAGCGACGACAAAGAAGGAAAAGAAGATGAGAAGAACGTCAATGGCGTGGTATGCTCGTGCTGAGTATACAGACAAACGAGACGAGAGTGAGTGAGACGAGTGTATCTCTATCCTGTTTTTATGAGAAAAAATATGTCTGTGTTTTTTAGTGCGGACTGACTTCCTCCTTCTCGTTGTATTATTGTTGTTGTTGTTGTTGTTGTGTCATTCGCCGCTGTTCTCTTCCTAGAGATCTCGTTGCCGATACTCGACAAATTTAGCGTATTGTTCGTTCGTTGGTTCCGGGCACCCTTTTTCGAGCAAGTAGTTCACGCACTCGGGGTGCTCGTAGTGACGAGCGCAAGCGATGTCTCGCCAGTCGTGAAGAGGTACTTTCGCCTCTTCGACTAAGTATTTGATGCTATCGAGTTGGCCAAACTTTGCAGCGTTGTACATGCAGTCACTCTTCACCTTCTCAGATATCTTTCTTTCTTCAACGAAATACTTCATGATGTCCATGTGACCACGCAATACTGCCTGCAATGCCGCTTCCACTTCCGTCTCTCGCGAAGGTTTCACTTTGGCGAAAACAAATCGAACACAGTCGAGGTGTCCTCCAATCGCAGCTTGAATGCACGACTCTTTTTTATCACACGGGCAATCGTTAGAGAAGCAGTACTTCAGCATCTCGAGATATCCTTTAAATGCGGCCCGAATAATTACCGTTGAATCCCACTCGCAATGTTTCACTTCTCTCGCCCACTTGAGGAACTCGAGTTTGCTCGTTGCAGCAACTTGAGAGCAAAACCAGGCTTGATCCAACACATCTCCAACTCTATTTTTCTCTCCCCAGGGCATGCACTCCCACATCCATTCCAACGTCGAAATGGATGTACATTGCCAAACAGCCCATTTCAATTCCGATCCGTCTATCCCGGCGTACGCAAGCACATCATAACTCTCTCTATTCGCCATTGCAAAGAAACACCGATCCGTCTCGTTCAATTTCGGAAGCACATGCGATACAAAAATATCCTTGTGATGCAACACCAAACCCGTCCATATCTTGGTCGGTCCAAGCTTCAACCGCTCCATTTCCGCCGCAGCTTCCTTCACGGCCGCTTCTTTCTCCTTCCTCTTCTTCCTCTTCTGCGCGCCGGATATCTTTTTCCCCATTATTAGTATTCTTCTAAAGTCAACGTTCTTTTTCTTCTCTTTTTCCCGAAAAGGCGTTTTTGTGTGGTTAGTTGTCAACTTTTACTCGCCACTTGTTTGAGTAGTATTCGCATACATGTAATAACAATATGCAGACACAAACAACAACATCGTCAAAAGTAAACAACAACAATCAGTGTTATCGATGCGAAACCGTCGCGGTTCGATGCGATCGCGAATCGAAAATCGCCGTGGTCTCTTTAAACCGACCCAGGTATTTGAACGCGATCAACGCGCAAATGTGGCGAGAGATACCTGTCGTATTTGACACGCTTTCCGAGGATGAAGAAGTAAACGCGATCGTGCTCACCGGGGAAGGGAAACATTTCTGCGCCGGGATTGACGTGTCGAGTAAAGAATCCTTGTTTGAAACGCTCGGAGATGTAGAGAACGAGCGCGATTTGGGGAGGCGTAATGAGTATTTGCTGAGGCACATAAAGCGGTTGCAAGCGAGCGTATCGAGCGTGGAGAGATGCCGGAAACCGGTGGTGTGCATGATCAAAGGCGCGTGCGTTGGGGGTGGGTTGGATATAGCGGCAGCGTGTGACATACGGATTTGCGATCGGACGGCTTTTTTTAGCGTGAAGGAGGTTGAGTTAGGCATCGTCGCTGATATAGGCTCCTTGCAGAGGCTGCCGAGCATCGTCGGGCAAGGGCGGGCGACCGAGCTCGCGCTGACCGCGAGGACGGTGAAAAGCGACGAGGCAGAAAAGATTGGGTTAGTTTCCAAATGCTATGGCGATGCTGAGGAATTAGAACGTGCGTGTGTAGAGGTTGCGAAAAGAATGGCGAGTTTATCGCCGTTAGCTATTCAAGGGACGAAACGTTCTTTGTTAAACTCTCGAGACTCTGAAAGCGTTGAGAAAGGATTAGAATACGTAGCTTTGAAAAACGCGGCGCAGTTGATTTCGGACGATTTGAAGGAAAGCATGAACGCGCGGTTCGAGAAGAGAAAACCCGTGTATAGCCGTTTGTAAAAATACGATGAGTCCTACTATTTAAATGCCGCTCGCTCGAGCAGCGCGCTCTCCTAATCACTAATCCCCTATTTTACCAAGTTCCCCAAGTGCGGTTGTAAATACGCCAACGCGTGCGACGGATTGGCGACTAAATCAATCGTGATGAGTTCGAAACCCTCCTCGCACACCGCTCGGATATTCTTCGCATTACCACCGCTCCCGCCACCAACATCTATACCTCCCGAATCGACATCCAACGCGGCCTCCGTCGAACTCCCCCACGCTCTCATCGAAGCGCCGACGAGACCGCCCGCCTTCTCGTACACCTCTCTCACTTTCCTTCCCGCTTCCGTACACTCTAACACTTCCACCACAACTACGACAGCGTCGCCGTTAAAATACAAATCGTGCACGACGTGCGAGGTTTGGTGGTCCACGCCGTCCAAACTCACCGCATCCATCATCGCCGGCTTCTCGTTCGCCCCCGCAGGCGAACAAGTCACACACCTAAATCTCCTCCTGTACCTCTCCACGGACTCCGCGTCGCTCGCGTCGCACTCCGGATGCTCCAACCGTCCAAACATTGGCAACTTTACCTCTTCCATTGCTTTCGCCATCGCATTTCGCGTGAAAACCCGTCCGTTTCTCGTCACCTCGTTCACTCTCGCGACTTCTCCGGAGAGGAATAAGCGGTTTTGGTTTCTCTTCAAGGAGAGAATGAGACGCTGGTACTTTTGTTCGTACCCATCACTAGTACTACCATCTTTAACAGGAGATGATATAAATGAGGACGACGATGGTGACACCGTCGTAAAAGACGAGAATAAAGCGTTTCCCATGTGTTTGCTGGCATATATATATCAGAGCGTCGTCGTCATCTCTTTTCACTCTGGGGAAAAGTTCGTGAGATCTTCATTAAATTCATCACAAAGAAGAAGTTAAAGAAGTTAAAGAAGGCTGAGAAGAACAAAAATGACGACAAAAACAAGCAGCGGTGTTGTTGTCGGTGGTAACAAGTTGGTATTAGAATCCATCAAGTACACGCGAGGTTCTTTATTCGTCTTGGACCAAATTCAACTGCCATCCAAAACAGAACATCTCCCCGTGGAAAATTGCTCCAAATGTTTCTCTCTTATCAAAGATATGAACGTCCGCGGAGCGCCGGCGATTGCGATTACAGCCGCGCTCTCGATTGCGGTGGAGTTAGAGAGGGCAAGTTTTGACGGTGATGCGGAGTTGTTTCAATTCGTGAAGACAAAAGCGGAGTATTTGTTGAAAAGTCGACCGACGGCGGTGAACTTGGGGAACATGGTGAAATCTCTCATAAAGTATTGCGAAGAGATCGAGCACG
>Ga0302114_10001577_pt1 | contig 14904 bp, 9 predicted proteins | sample AG5_Surface_MG_FD_203107 | JGI IMG/M metagenome (GOLD analysis project Ga0302114, IMG submission 203107) | Marine microbial communities from Western Arctic Ocean, Canada - AG5_Surface | ecosystem: Environmental > Aquatic > Marine > Oceanic | place: Canada: Western Arctic Ocean | collected...
ACCACCACCACCACCACCGCCGAGAAGAAGAGGAAGAAGATGGCCCTGGCCCAAACTTTGAAATTACTTAGATTACGGTTCACCGGGGTCTTTTGGATTGTCGTCCTCTTCAACGTCATTTACATCGACGCGGCCGAACAACTCAAGGGAGTCCAGAGGATGGAGGCCACGGCTAATTATTACAAGGGGCGTGACTCGCAGAGAGGGAGGAGAACGAAGTCAACAAAGAATGCAAATTGGCGTGGTGGGCAGGAACAAGTACAGGAACAGGAACAGCAGTTTCATAGATTTTTGCCGACGAGCTGCACCACGGCGGGGGTTGCAGCTTGTTGGGCGAGTGCGAGCAACGGGGACGAGCTGGAGTTGTCGCCGGGGACGTTGAGCTCGACGGATGGAATTAATTCCGATACGCAATTATCGTTGTTGAACATGTACGCGACCATCGCATGCAGCGCGGACGGCGGGGCGTGTGTTTGGAAGGGAGCGACTGGGAAGCGCGTTGTGTACATCAGGGACAACGGCGGTACGTCCACTCTGAGCTACCTCGTCGTAAAAGATGGAGAAAATTCTGAAAGTGGTAATGGTGGAGGGCTGTTTGTGTGGAACTCCAACGTCGTCCTGATCCTCGTGTCGTTCGTTGACAATGCTGCTAATAATGGAGGGGCAATTATTGTTATCTCTTATGGCAGCAGCTCTGTAACCCTTCACGGTTGCTCTTTCGCTGGGAATACTGCGAATGGTAGTGGCCCCGACGTTCACAACCATGGCCAAACAGTGGTAATCAATACTTGCCCCGCAGGTTATGCTGCAACCCAAGGCTCCGCCCTGAGCAACTACAACACCTTCGGCAGCACAATGACCTCCCCCGCGTACAGCTACTCCTGCCTCAAGGAGTGCCCAGCCGGCGAGTTTGCCTTAATTTCTGGCCAGGACTCCTGCTACGACGCTTGTCCCGTCGGCTCCTATATTTCAGGAGATCAGGCTTGTACGAGCTGTGAGAACTCGAGTACGGCCAGCACCGGCTCCACTTCAATTGCCCAGTGCAATATTTGCGATGCCAACTTCTACCGCGACGGCTCGACTTGCGTGAGCTGTGGGAGCGGAACGACCACCTCCACCGGCTCAACGTCGGTCAGTCAGTGCACGTGCGATGCCAGCTTCTATCTAGGTGACTCCAGCTGTGTCAGCTGCGGAACAGGAGGATCCTCAAGCTCCGGCTCAACGTCGGTCAGTCAGTGCACGTGCGATGCCAGCTTCCACCTTGGCGACTCGCAGTGCGTGATGGAGTGCACGACGAGTGGCGTTGCGACTTGTTGGGCGAGTGCGAGCAACGGGGACGAGCTGGAGTTGTCGCCGGGGACGTTGAGCTCGACGGACGGAATTCAGTCCACTTCGCAATTAACGTTGCAAAACAAGTACGCTTCCATCACCTGCAACACGGATGGCGGGGCGTGTGTTTGGCAGGGTGCGACTGGGAAGCGCGTTGTGTACATCAATGACAACGGCGGTACGTCCACTCTGAGCTACCTCGTTATAAAAGATGGAGATGCTGGTAGTGGTTCTGGTGGAGGGCTGAAAATTGACAACTCCAACGTCGTCCTGATCCTCGTGTCGTTCGTTGACAATGCTGCTAATAATGGAGGGGCAATTACTGTTATTTCTTATGGCAGCAGCTCTGTAACCCTTCACGGTTGCTCTTTCGCTGGGAATACTGCGAATTTTGGTAATGGCCCCGACGTTGACAACAATGGCGAAACAGTGGCCATCAATACTTGCCCCGCAGGTTATGCTGCAACCCAAGGCTCCGCCCTGAGCAACTACAACGACAACGGCGGCACAATGACTTCCCCCGCGTACAGCTACTCCTGCCTCAAGCAGTGCCCGACCGGCGAGTTTGCCTTAATTTCTGGCCAGGACTCCTGCTACGACGCTTGTCCCGTCGGCTCCTACATTTCGGGAGATCAGGCTTGTACGAGCTGTGAGAACTCGAGTACGTCCAGCACCGGCTCAACCTCAATTGACCAGTGTTTGTGCGACGCCAACTTCTACCTCGACGGCTCGACTTGCGTGAGCTGTGGGAGCGGAACGACCACCTCCACCGGCTCAACGTCGGTCAGTCAGTGCACGTGCGATGCCAGCTTCTACCTGGGTGACTCCAGCTGTGTCAGCTGTGGAACAGGAGGATCCTCAAGCTCCGGCTCAACAGCAGTTTCCCAATGCTCCTGCGAGGCTGGTTTCCACCTTGGCGACTCGCAGTGCGTGATGGAGTGCACGACGAGTGGCGTTGCGACTTGTTGGGCGAGTGCGAGCAACGGGGACGAGATAGAGACGGCGCCGGGGACGTTGAGCTCGTGGGATGGAATCCAATCCGAAACACAATTGTACCTTCATAACAAGTTCTCGTCCATCACCTGCTCCAACGCTAATGGTAGGGTGTGTGCTTGGCAGGGTGCGACTGGGAAGACCGTTGTGGCCATCAGGGACAACAGCGGCACCACTTCCCTTTCCCATCTCAAAATAAAAGATGGAGATAGAAGTGGAGGTAGTGGTGGAGGGTTGTATGTTGAGAACGCCAACGTCGACCTATTCCTGGTTGCCTTCATAGATAACAACGCTGGCACCGATGGAGGGGCAATTTATATAAACAGCAGTGGAAGCTGTACAGTCGTATTTCACGGCTGCTCTTTCGCTGGAAATTCAGCGGGTAGTGCCCCGGACGTGCGGAGCAGTGGCCAAACCGTTGCCATCAACACCTGTCCTTCTGGTTACACGGCGACTCAAGGGTCCACTGCACTTGGCAACATTAATAGCGGAGGGACAATGACCACCCCCGCCTACTCCTACAGCTGCCTGAAACAGTGCCCGGCCGGCGAATTTGCCTTTTCTAACCTTGTCTCCGAGTGCTTCGACGCTTGTCCCGTCGGCTCCTACATTTCGGGAGATCAGGCTTGCACGAGCTGTGGAGAAGGAACGACAACTAGCACCGGCTCATCAATTGACCAGTGCATTTGTGAGGCCAACTTTTACCTGGGTGACTCAAGCTGTGTCAGCTGCCCAGATAATTCGAATAATTCCGGAACTCCTGGATTAATTTCCGTGGAGCAGTGCAACTCAGCTTGCTCAGCAGACGACGTCAAGTACACGATGACTGGATCAGGAACCTGTCTGCTTGACAACTGCCCAGCTGGCTCATACTTGGTCTCTGCAGATGTGAACCTTTGCCAGATTTGCGGAGGTGGAAAATTCTCGGCCTCAACCAGCAACCCATCGAGTTGCTCGAGCTGCCCTGCAGGAAAGATAATAGCCGACGACTCTGCTGACGCTACAAGTCACGACCAAGAGACTGCTTGCGTCGACTGCGTTGCTGGACGCTACGCAAACGCGAATGAGGGGGCGACGTCCTGTCTCGAGTGCGAACAAGGTAAATGGGTGGGCACAACGAGGTCAACTTCTTGCACTTCCTGCGCAGCAGGACAGTACAACGAGAACACGGCCTCAACCTCTATTGAAGCATGCGTCGACTGCGTTGCTGGACGATTCAGCACGTCAGGAGCAGCAGCAACATCTGCGTCAGTTTGCTCCGGTTGTCCCCAAGGTAAATGGGTGGGCACAACGGGGTCACTCTCTTGCACTTCCTGCGCAGCAGGACAGTACAACGAGAACACGGCCTCAACCTCTATTGAAGCATGCGTCGACTGCGTTGCTGGAAGATTCAGCACGTCAGGAGCAGCAGCAACATCTGCGTCAGTTTGCTCCGATTGTCCCCAAGGTAAATGGGTGGGCACAACGCGGTCGCTCTCTTGCACTTCCTGCGTCCCAGGAACCTTCAATGACCTCACGGCATCCACTTCAATCTCCGCCTGTACCGATTGCACTGCTGGTCGGTACAGCACGTTCGGCGAGGCTGCTGTTTCCGTTTCAGTCTGCCAATTTTGCGCATTTGGCCTATATAGCTTAGCTGGGGCAGCTTCCTGCACTAGCTGCCAACCTGGGACGTTCAACGATCTCGAAGGGCGAACATCCTGCTTCAACTGCGAGGCGGGGAAGTTTTCCACAACCGTCGGATCTACCACACCCTCCGATTGTGAAAATTGCGACGCCGGTAAATTTTCAAGCAGCGTTGGGTCAACCATTTGTCAAAACTGTTTGGTTGGAACCTATGCGAGCGGGGTTGGCTCCTCGTCCTGCCTTGATTGCATTCCGGGAACGGCGAATGACCAAGTTGGGCAGAGTGAGTGCGTTGCTTGCGCGGTCGGGCGGTTCCAGCTGACATCGGGAGGCTCCGGCACGTGCAGCCCTTGTGCGGACGGCTTCTACGCGGACCAGCTTGGCCAGCCAGTCTGCATTTCTTGTGCCGGTGGAAAGTACGAGAACGGCCTAAATACTGGCTGCATCAGCTGCGACCAGGGTAGCTACTCCAACCCTGGAGCTCAAGAGTGCGCCATGTGCGACCACCAGGCTGGCTACATCGCCACTGGAACCGGAAACCAGCAGTGCGAGTACTGCGGTCCAGGTTTCAAGGCGGACCAGGCTGCTCACGACTGCGTGGTTTGCGAATCCGGGAAGTACTCGATCGGAGGGGTGAACGAGTGCTTGACCTGTGTGGTTGGGGAGGGAAAGGTGCAGGGAAATATTGGCCAATCCAGCTGCGAATCTTGTGGAGCGGGAAAGAAGGCTGTTGCTGGAACCACCAACGCTTGCTTGAACTGCGAGGCAGGGAAGGCGAGTTTGGGAGGGAGCAACAGCTGTGACGATTGTGTTGATGGCGGTCACAGCGTCGAAGGGTCGCCGTACTGCATCTCCACGCAGCCGGGTCACTTTTACAATGTCTCCAACAACGTTGATGCTCCTTGCCCCGCCGGGAAGTTCAGTCAGACTGGAGCGTCTAACTTTGCCGGATGCGGAGCTTGTGATGGAGCAGGTCAGTTTTCAGGAGCTGGAAGCGCCTACTGCAGCGTTGCGTCCGCCGGACGAGTCCCCACGGATGACCGAACGTCCTCCACCCCCTGCCTGAAAAACCATTATTCCACCGGCGCGGTCAACACCTGCACGCCCTGTGCAAATGGCCACTCCCCTGCTGGCTCGGTTGCCTGCGTGTCAACACCTCTCGGTCACTACTACGAGGAGGAGACTAGTTTCGATTTACCTTGCCCTGCCGGAAAGCACTCCACCGGAGCAGCCAGCATAGAAGAATGCGAGATTTGTGAGGATGGCTTCATTGCTGCCTCCCCCGGCAGCGGTTTCTGCTCCGTCTGTTCCGCTGGCACCCACAGCAACACAAACAACACGGAGTGCGTTGAGTGCGACGTCGGCAAGATGAGTGGCACGGCCGCTTCAACTTGCGAGCTTTGCGAGGATGGAAAGTTCACCAACGCCCAGGGCAGCTCGGAGTGCACCCTCTGCACCGACGTCATCAGCAAATCGACCGGCAGCAGCAACCAGTGCTACTGCAAGCCGGGTTGGTACTTGGCTGAGAGTGGGATCGAGTGCGAAGAGATGATGGAGGGAGCGGCGGAGAACACGCCGAGGGCGACGTTAGCGGAATTGCCCCTCGAGGAGGGGTTTTGGAGGGCGACCGATTCCAGCTTGGAGGTTAAGTCCTGTATGGTGGCGGAGGCGTGCGTGGGCGGAAGCAGCACCGACGACTACTGCAGGGAGGGCCACACCGGCCCTTACTGCAACGTGTGCGAGGATAACTACAGCAAGGACGTGTTCGGGCTTTGTCAGAGTTGTGCCGGAGAAGGTGGCGTGATGAGCGTCTTGCTGACCATTCTGACACTAATTGTGATGATTGTTGCGGCGTACTTCTTCAACAAGAAGTTTCTGAAGAAGTACAAGAAGGAATTGAGAGGGATGAAGGCGGCCTTCAGGATCATGTTCGTGAGCTACCAGATTCTTGCGGTTTTGCCCAGGTGAGTGAGCGAGCCTTTTGGAAGAAGACAATAATATAATTTCGCACTTAATACTAATTCGATTCAATTCAATTCGCTCGGCGCAGCATCGTTCCGGAGATGAAGCTGCCGGAGAACTTCACGGAAGCCATGGAGAGCATCAACTTCCTTAACCTGAACCCGTTTCAGCTGATGAATTTGGGCTGCTTGTCCAGCGGCTTCAACTTCCATTCGCAGCTCGTGGTTATGACGCTCTTCCCATTAATTCTCTGCGCGGCTCTGTTCTCGATTGGGTTTTTGAGAAGGAGCTGGAAGGGTATGATGGCGACGCTTATCTTGGTGGTTCTGTATGCAGTCCTGCCAAGCGTGTCCACCACGGTGTTTGCTGCATTCCCGTGCGACGAGCTGGACACGGGCGAGAAATTCTTGATTGCTGACTATGCGATCAACTGCGACGAGGGTTCGTACAGTCTGTTCGCAGCGTACGCGGGGTTGATGATGCTCGTGTACCCAATTGGGGTGCCCGCCTTGTTTGCCTGGCTGCTAGCGAGGAAGAAGAAGCACATCATGCAGCCCGTGGCGGAGCGGGAGGAAGACGAGGAGCTGTCCGGAATCGGGTTCCTGTTTGACAATTACAAGCCGAGCTGCTGGTACTTTGAAATAGTCGTGACGGTGTTGCGGTTACTCCTGACGGGAGTGCTGGGGTTGATTGAGCCGGGGAGCGCAACCCAGTTGTGCGTGGGAATGCTAATCGCCGTCGGAGCGATGTTGCAGCTTTGCGTTTACTTGCCTTACGAGAATAAGCGGGACAACGTCTTGAGCGTGCTGGGGTACGTGCAGATCTTCTTGGTGATGCTGTGCGCACTGATGCTGAAAGTGGAAGTGTTTGCGGAGGGGGTAGATAAGGAGATGTTGGGGATTCTGTTGGTGTTGGTGAGCATCATGGTGTTGGTTGTTGCCGTTGCAGTGGTTGTCGTGAATTTCTTCAGGCAGCGAGAGGAGAGTTATGAGAGCAATGATGCAGCTTCAATTTTGAAGAGTGAGATTGGGAAGCATAAGAAGAAGGGGGATATTGGAGGAGGGGGGGGGGAAGGGGGGAGAGGAGAGTTTCGACGACGTTGGAATTGAACTCGGTGAGTTTTACACTGGGAGGGAGAGCAGTTTTGAAAATGCCAATCCCCTTGTGGCTGGGGCTGGGCGTGAAGGAGCGAGAGAGGCGAGCTTGGTGGAGAAGCTAAAGAAGGGGGTAAAGTAATTCCATATTTTTTTCACGATGCGATGTCAAATTAAATTTGTAAAAAATCTAAAAGTTGTGGGTTTATAAAATTCTATTTATGATGCGCAAACGGCGGAATCGAACCGCAAGCCACTACAGCTCCACGGCCAAACTCAAACAGCTGTTTGAGTTTGGCCGCACCCTCCACCAGGAAGGGGACATTTCCCGCTGAAAAAAAATAATTATGATAGTCACGTCCGACCCAAACGGGTCGATGTGATGAAATACAAGCAACGCGATAATAAGGACGATGTACGGACAACTAGCCAACTACCGCAAACTACCGCAAATTACAGCAACTACGACTACGACTACGGACAACGACTCGATTTTTTTTGTGTGTTTTTGTTTTTTTTCTTCACCGAATACTGAAGTTCGTGACCCCCCTGAGCCCCCTCCCTCCAACTCCCGCCACCCCCCCCACAGCCCCCTTCTTCTTTCCCCCCCCGTCCCCAAAGAGCTCCCAGAACCTGAGCGTTTCGTCAGCCGCAGCGCTGACGACGACGCCGCCGTCGGGGGACTGGTCCATGTGGAGGACCCGGGCTGTGTGACCGCTGAACTCCTTGATCTTTGTCATGGACGGGTACCTCCATAGGCAGAGCTGGTTCTCGGAGAATCCGTGGCTCGAGCAGATCTGCACATGCCGAGCAATGATTGGGTTAACAATAATGAACAATAATGATGAATATCGACCAAAAACCAAAAAAGGTCGCTCCCGCACCCTCTCAAGGCACCCTCTCAAGGCACCCTCTCAAGCTCACGCTCACGCTCACCTCCTTCTGATGCTTGCTCCAAAGCAAGCTGCAGACCTGACTCCCGGTATCAATCGAGTTAAGAACGTAGCCCGTATTGGTGTTCCAGAACTTAATCGTCCTGTCCGCCGTCCCCCCCCCACTGGCTAGCAGCCCCCTTTGGAACGGGCACCACGCCAGCGCCTTGACCGCGGCGCAGTGGCTCGAGAGCTTGAGCCTCGGCCCGACGCCGTTGCTGCTGCCGTTGCCGTTGCCGTTGCCGTTGCTGTTCCCGTGCGCGCGGCGGCCGCGGGACCGCTCGGACATGCTCGCGTCCCACAGGCAGAGCAAGTTCTCGTTGCCCCCGCTCGCGAGCGTTGTCCCCTCCGGGTTCCACTTGAGGCCGCAAACCTCCTGGGTGTGTCCAACGTAGTTCCCCGCTCCTCCTCCTCCTCCTCCTCCTCCCTCCGACCGCTCCCCTCCCCTCGTTCGATCCCTCACTCTCACGTCGTGGTTGACGATGAGCGAGTCCCTTCCCCCGGAACTTAGCCAGTTTGAATTCGCCCAGCTCAAGCTCCCAACCCTCGCAGAGTGCCCCCCCATCGTCCTAATTCTCTCGAGCTTCTCCGCGTCCCAGAGCTGAACCTCCGCCATGTTCGTCCCCACGGCGATCCTCGGCGCGCCCCCCGTTGCAGCGCCTCCGCTGCTGTGCTTGTCCCACTCCACGCTCGTGACGTAGTCGTCCGGCCCCTCAAGCGTCAGCAGGTGCTCGATCTCCGAAGTGGCGCTGTTCCAGAGGTAGACGCACTGCCCGAGGGCGACGGCGAGGACGTTGGAAGGGCCCCAGGAGATTAGGTTCAGGTAGTAGTCGTCGACGAGCTCAGGGGCGTCGAGGATTCGGGTGGGGGCGGAGGGGATGTGGCGGATATTGTTTCTGCTTCTGCTGCCATATCCGCTACCATATCCGCTGCCACTTCCGTTTCCATTTCGCCCCCCCCCCCCCCTTGGTGTCTGCGAGTTCGCGTCAGTGTTCGCGTCGGGGCTGCTCAGGGGATGCATCGCCGCCGTGTGGTTGTAGGGGGAGGTGCCGAGCCGCTGGGACATTGACGTTAGGGCGGAGCTCGCCTTTGCGTTTCGGGCCGCGACGGGGGAGGAGAAGTTGAAGAGCTTCGAGCCGCTGGGTGCTGACTGGCACTGGCACTGGCATTGGCACTGGCACTGGCACTGGCACTGGCTTGACTGCGACCATGGGTGGTGACTTGGGTGGTGGCTTGGGTGGTGACTTGGGTGGTGAGGGCCTTTGGCCATCGCCTCGTCTGCCATGTCCATGTCCATGTCCATGTCCATGTCCATGTCGGACTCGTAGCCGAGATGCACTCCTCCCCCACCCATAGTCTCCTCCTGGCCGTAGTCCCCTAGCGAAAGAGAAAGAAGCGCCCCCCGCATCCGCCTCCTGTACTCGTTCTCGACCGGGTTGAGCTCCGCCTCCGGAACGACCAAAACGGCGGAGGTTGAGGAGGAGGAGGAGGAGGTGGCTGAGTCTGCAGCGGAGGCAGAGGCGGAGGCCGAAGCCGAAGCCGAAGCTGCGGCAGCCCTCGCCCGGGCGGAAATTGCGCCCCTGCTGCGGAGGGAAACGCCGCCGGAAAGGGTCGAAGAAAAGTCGGTGGTTATCGTTGAGGAGTTCTCCTTGTCGCCATCGCCGGAGCCGGAGCCGCTCCGGTTCCGGATGTGGTGGTGGGCGATGCAGTCCTGAGCCATGCTCAGCTCGGCGCTGCTGTGCCGGTGGGGGATGAACCTGTCCGGCTCCCGGGAGGAAGTTCGAAGGCCGGAGTTGGTGTTGGAGGTTTTGTTGTTGTTGTTGTTGTTGTTGTTCCTGTTGGAGGTGTTGTTGCTGTTGCTATTGGTGCTGCTGCTGCTGCTGCTGCTGCTGCTCCTGACACTCTTGCTACTTGGGGAGAACAAGTTCCGCCTCACGTTCTCGTTCGAGTTCACGTTCTCGTTGTTCTGGCCGTGGCCAAACCCAAACCCAAACCCGCCGGCTTCCAGCCGGCGGGAGCTCGTTGGCGTCGACAGCCTGGGGGTGACAGGGTGCGCACCCTTCTTCCTCGCCGACGCGGAGGAGGGGGAGGTGAAGGGGCTGCTTAGTCTAAGGCTCGTGGGGGACGGGTAGGAGAAGTCCTTCTGGCGCTTTGTGTTCATCGAGTGGGACACGGAGGGGGGGGTTGAGGGGTGGGAACGCTTGCTGTAGTCCACGGGTTTGGAGTTGGAGTTGGAGCTGGAGCTGGAGCTGGAACTGTTGCTTAGCGCACCTTGAAGGGAGAAAGACGACATTTTGCTTGCAGCTTGATGGAAGGGGTGATTTTTAGAGGGGCAAGGTGTCGGACAGCAGTCAGGGAAAAGGTAAGCTGCTTGTGGTTCGTGTAGAGATTGTGGTACTTAAAGAGATTCTTGATTGTCACGTAGATCTAGGGCGGGAGGGGAGGAAAGGGGTCAGTATGTGGTTGAGGAGGTGAGAGATTATGGGTATAATAGTTCAGAGCCCGGTATGATGATGTGCCAAGGTCGATTCGGGAAAAAACCTTGGTTTTGGGTAGCTATTTAGGGTAGGGTTGCACTTACCATAAAAAGGATGTATGAAAGCTATTATTAAGGTGTTAAATCGAAGTTTGAAAATTCCAAACAACTCTTTTTCTCATTTTACAAATTTCGATAGGTGGCTCGCATTTCAAACAACTCATCCTCTCTACTACTAGTCATTCACCTTCTTGTATTTGCCCAACCCTTTTCCTTTTGCAACTCTCCCCCTTCTCGTTTGAGATCTTTTCACGAGCATAACTTTATGCCTTCCCAGTGAGCACCACAAGTGGCTCAAGAAGCGTGATTGGCCCGCGGTAGGATAAAAAGAAAAGTTTGATTATGGACGACTGCCACATCATTGGCTCGCAGTGAAAGCTCAGACACACACACGTTCTCTTGCCTTGGTGGGTGTGCAGTGGATTAACTTGAATCCAGAGGCCCTCATCACACGAGACAATAATGGTGACACTCCCATCGGCATTGCCCGTAGGAGTGGAGCCTGTGCTGAGATCATCGGCTTGCTCTCCCACACTCCCGAGGCAGCTCGTTCGTTGGATGTCAAGGAGATGCTTCGCTTGTACGCACCAGTGGCTTATTGGATGGATGAGATGGCTGGGTGGATCCAATCACGATCGTATGCAGACTGTCACAAGTTCATCGATGAGCACGATGACGAATTGGTGCTTGAAGTGCTCAAATTCAACAATTCATATCTTCTTCAAGAGGTTGCTCAGTTTAGTCAGGAACACAGCGACTCCCTCGTGTTTCTTGCTCTTCGAATGATCCATTGACACCCACTTTCCCTCTCCGTGAAGGACCCAGAACACAATGAAACGGCCCTCCAATGGGCACAAGACCCGCAATTCAATGCTTGCCGAGAAATCCAAAAACGTTCTCCGCCTCACCCCCGCCAAAATCTCCTCCACCCCCTTCCCCACGCTCCTCCGACAACACCTCCCCAAGCAGTTCGTCGACGAGGGAATCTTCGGCACCTACAACACCGTCTGCCAGTTCATCAAGCACATGAAGTACGACAAACGCGTCGGGAGGCTGATGTGCTCTCGGTGCAAACAAACCTTCTACTGTTCGCGGAGACACCAAGCAGCTCATTGGACGAAGCACAAGAAGACGTGCAAGGCGCCGACAAGTCCGCCGGCAACTGAGACCGAGCTCAGAATCCTCCACAAGGTCATTGCCCTTCTGAATATGTGTTATACAGAGGTCTGGGGTGAAGATGGATTAATCAGTGTGGTGGTTGATTTTCTATAAATAGAAAAGTTATTGGTTGTTAAATGATTCAATTCACTTAATTAAATAGATGCTCTTGATAAACAAAATCCACGTATGAGGTCCATCAGAGAGTTGCTGATGGAGTTTCCAGACCTCTCCCTCTCCTCAATAGCACTCTCCCTCTCCTCGATAACCCTCAGCCTCTCCTCAACCTTCTTTTCCAACTCCCCCAACTTCCTCTCCGCCTCACTCGCTTCCTTGGTATTGCAGATGTTGTTTTTACGCTTGGCCATGAGAAGAAGCTCAGCCGCGATCTCTTCCTGCAGCAAGAAGGACCTGTGGTGGAACTCAGCAATCGAGATTGGGGAAGCCTCCAGCACTATTTTGTCGAGCTTTGACAACTCGGAGGAGGACTCGGGGTCGGAGACGGAGTCAGAGTCAATGGATGTGGATAACACCATTGGAGGAACTCCAACGGTGAAATGTTCATCTTGAATATTGCTCCTCAACATTTGGAGGATTGTTGTAGTCCTCCCAATCGAACATGAAAACTCGTCTAGTATAGCTAGTCTGGTGAAGTGGTGCTGGGGATTTGAGGTGGGTCCTAAGGAACCAAAAGGAGCGAAAATTTACGAATACTTATTTAAAATTTTTCGCGGTTTTTTCCTTTTTGGTTTAAGTCCCCTTCAATCTCACCTTATGAGAAATCCCTTACACATTGCCCCTTCTTAAGTTTTTGGCCGCCCATTCCCTCCATTTTAAGCTTCTTCGTCGATTCCTGAAAAGTGATGATTTCAGGTGTCCTCCCTGGTGTCCTCTCTGGGCATTCCAGTCCTCTCAATTACGTGGCTTTGTCGCGGGACAACAGTTATGTGGTCTCTTGTGACGAGGATTGCACCATAATTGTCCATTCGACAAAGACTGGCATTGTAGAATATCGAGCTGACAGTGTTTTTGCTGATCGTGTCTCTGGTCTTTGCTATCTTCCGAACTCGGGACTTGTAGCTTGTGGCGGTGACGAGGATGAGGGTCCCTTCTTGAAGGTATTCAGCCCTTCCCTCGAGTTGGTCCAGACCTTGGTGGGACACGTTGGTCGTGTTAGATGCGTCACCGTCTCTCCATCAGGCTCCCACTTTGCTTCTGGTGGTTATGATAGGAAGGTGATGATTTGGTCGGAGCCGGGGGAGGGTGGCGAGTGGGCTAGAGTGCAAGTGCTTGAGGATCACACGGATTACATTTTTGCAGTGTGCTTCTCCCCCGACGGCAAGCAGCTGGCTACTGGAAGTGGCGACAAGTCCATCAAGACCGACTCCATCAACCTCTACAGCTTCAACGAGGGAAATGCCATCTTAGCGCACACGTTGGAGGGCCACACCTACGCCGTCAGTTCCCTCTCGTTCTCTCCCGACTGCAAAGTCCTTTGCTCGGGAAGTAACGATACATCCATCAAATTTTGGAACCCTGCCGATGGAAGCTTGGTGAAGAGCATCGACCAGGCTCACACCTCTTCCGTCTTTAGCGTCTCATACTCCCCTAACGGGCGTATTCTTGTGAGTGCCTGTTGCGGCAATACGATGAAGATCTGGGATGCTGAGACTTTCGAGCTCAAGCACACGTTCGAGCAGGAATTCATTACCTGGCAGCTCACCATCACGGCCGATTCCAACTTCATTGTTTCGGCGAACGAAGACCACACGGTTAGAATCACCCCCTGCCGAGAGTACCACCTCACGGGCCTCTCCACCATCCTCAACCTCATTCTCCACATCGTCTACAAGTGGGAATTTGTGTCGTTTTTGGAGCAAAACGAAAACACCTCACCCCTCGAGAAAGTCATGAGACTACTCGGCGAGTGCGTGCACAACGGCGGCTACAACGTCACCTCCGAGATCCTTTCCTTCCTCTCTCCCGCCCACCTCCCCGTCCAAATCACCCCGACTCGATGGAGCCGCGACCCAGAGAGTTTGATCCTCTTCATGCGAGATAGATTTGAGGAGAATAATGCTACTATCCTTCATAGATTTGAGTGCTCACAGGAGGAGAATGCAAGATTGCGACAAAGAATTGCCGAGTGTGAGCAAGAAGGCAGTGAGGAGGAGGCGTGACGATAACGAAGAGCTAACTATTGTGTTGTTGGTACATATCAAGAACATTGTTAGAATCACCCCCTGCCGCGAGTATCACCTCACTTCCCTCACCCCCATCCTCAACCTCATCTCCACATTGTCTACAAGTGGGAATTTGTGTTGTTTTTTGAGCAAAACGAAAACACCTCACCCCTCGAGAAAGTCATGAGACTACTCGGCGAGTGCGTGCACAACGGCGGCTACAACGTCGCCTCCGAGATCCTCTCCTTCCTATCCCCAGCCCACCTCCCCGTCTAGATCACCCCGACACGATGGAAACTAATCCAAATTAAATTCATATACTCTAAACGCCCCTTTTAAAGTAGCTTTTTCCACAAAATATTGTAACATGCCAATTCTCAATCAAATTTCTTCCTCCTTAAACGCCAAACTCCCAATCTGCCAAAGTCCGTTCCCCACCCTACTCCTCGGTCCATACGCCTCATTCCCCTCCCCCCCCACCCCCCTCAACACCCCCTGACTAACGCTATCGAACAACCAGCTGTAATGAACGAGGACGACGCTCCTGCTCAAGTCCCCAATAGCGTTCTGGAGCGTCGCGAGTAGAGGACCTTTAAGCCCGAGACTCGCGTCGCTGGTCGAATCGTCACAGACGACGTAGACCGTCCCCGTCTCCACGCTGCCGTTCACCGCTCGGGTCGTCTCCTCCTTGGTAAGGAGGTTCCCGCCGAGGTCCCTGATGAGGTCCTTCATCTCGCTGAGCTTGGGCTTCTTGTACTGCCCTGCGAGGAAGACGTTTATCCCGGCCGTGAGGGTCGTTTTTAGCGAGATCGGTGGGGGGGTTGGGCTGGTGCTGGTGCTGGTGCTGGTGCTGGTCGAGGCCGGGGCCGAGGCCGAGGCCGAGGCCCGCTGGAGCGAGTTGTGGTTCAGCTCTAGCAACGCGGCTGTTCTTGCGACGCCGTTGATTACGCTCACGACATTTTTGTTTTTGTTTATATTTTTGTTCTGCGAGGCCATTTCCTCCTCTTCGTCCTCCTCGCTGTCCTCCCCGTCCAGCTCCGCCAAGCTCGTCGCCCCTCCGAAATGCTGGCTCTCGAAGTTCTTCTTCTTGT
>Ga0302114_10001584_pt1 | contig 14879 bp, 11 predicted proteins | sample AG5_Surface_MG_FD_203107 | JGI IMG/M metagenome (GOLD analysis project Ga0302114, IMG submission 203107) | Marine microbial communities from Western Arctic Ocean, Canada - AG5_Surface | ecosystem: Environmental > Aquatic > Marine > Oceanic | place: Canada: Western Arctic Ocean | collected...
TACGTAATCTTAAATACAGCTGAAAATATGTTATTATTAGGGGAGAACATAAAAATATCATATGTTTAAAAATACCAAAGAATCAGTTTTAATCAGTATCTATTCTACAGAAATATAGTCGTATTTACGGTTACTACCAGAGCATTTTACCTAACGTAACCTCCAGATTTACGTATGACTTTAACAGGCAAACGGTTAGGCGACGCTTCGGCTTCCATGTATGAGAGCAGTATGGTCTAATAAATTCCCGATTTCTATGGGAGATTTAACTCGAACTTTTGGCGGTCTAATTATATTCGCGCACAGAGTAAACAGTCAGAGTCTCTATGTCATAGCTTCCATACATATATATACTAGATATATATATTTTTCCGATTTAATAATATTCTATTTTAATAACGTTCTATTTCACTGATATATATAGATAAAAAAACAAAATGGACCTTCATGATGAACTCTTTCAAATTGCATTCTCTTGTGCAAATTGTTCTTGTCACGTTCGTGTGGAGCACTTGAGCAGCATGATATCCGGCCAAGACACTTTTGCCGAAGCCCATCTTCAGAGTCTCGTTAGTTCTTTAGGAAGACGGCAGGATTGCCGCTCGCAGGACTCGCCCTACGTCAGGGACCCGCAGTGTCACGGTATTTCCATGTTATCCAGGGCAACCGCAACCTGTAAACTAAAGCGTGCACCATTCCCAGAGACGCTCCAGGACATCCTGCGTTTTCTTCGGCATGACCAGTCGCGCGAAAGACCTGTCACGTCCCTCTTACATTCTTGGGATTTCCTTGAAAACCATCTCCTTCCTTTGGTACTTACTTATCACGGTTCCGAAAGCTTGCTGCTTGATGCCGGTGAGGAGGTTTCGGTTAACGCTTGACTTCAAAATTCCTGAGTTATCACATCGTCTTGCAGTCAAATTATTAGTGTTCCTGACGTTGCCTGCTGATGTCAGTGCAAGGAACTTCATAGAACAGCGACGCTCTATTTATCACACGCTCGAAATCATGTTGGAAAAGCGGGAAGTTTTCCACATATTGTTTTCGTGCCTTGGCGGGCCTCTTGAACGACTTGAAAGCAGCAAACTTCAGCTCAAGGAAGAGGATGGAAAGATCATCCAATTGTTTTTGACATTTATACGAAATTGCCTCATAAGCGACGAAAAGCACAAGCAACTCGCAGACATGAAATTCACAATTTATATTAAGGTGTGTGTTAGACGTTACACAATGTTTGCAGGCCCGAGCCCTCGCCCAAAGCATGCTTCGCGAACAGACAATATCAATCTCCCGAACGGCATTAAGACCTCCTTCAAAGCAGGAAAGGATTGTTAAGGTTTTTTTTGACACCGGCATGATTGATGTGCTTACTCAAGTTGCAAAGGTGTTCTAAGACTGCACGCCACAGCTGTATCATAGCTTCTGAACAATGAAATCTGTCTTTGTCGATCGCAGGATATCAGAAAGAAACCGTTCTCTGATGATAGTACTTTGCTCACCGAAATCTTTCATTTGATTTTCCAATCTTGCACTCCACACCAACTGTTGCATGGCCTCGATGGTAGCTGCACGGCGTTTTCAGTTTTTGAATTTGAGAATAATTGTCATTTTGTTACTCATAGACAATGGCTTGAAGGACAATCAAACTGGCCAGCCTGATACATTCAAGGTATGCCGCGCTGGTCTGCGCTCATGAGAAATAGCTTGAAAGTACTTTTTTTTCTACAGAGACGCGGGCGTATTTTTGCAGTGGTCAGTATTAGTGGTAACACAACCCAAGGAATGATAAGAAATGATGTTGCTTATTTGTTTTACAGCGTCATGGTCGCTTCGGTGGACGAAGTTTAAATCCCATGGCTTCGCGGTCTACAAAGAATCTTTCTGTGATGATTTCAAGGTGCAGAAACTCGATCTAAATTTCACGAAGGTGCCTGAACCAAATATGTTGTTGTCAGAAAATATTTTGGAGAAGCAATCTCGTTTGATTTTCCAAACGTTGCGCTCTTCCAAGCCCCTATTCGCCAAAGATTGCTCGAACTCGCAAAATCTCTATTAAAGGGTGCTTTTAACGAAATTCTGCTGGCTTCGGTTCGTGATTCCTTCTTCAAACACTTTCATATCTTACAGACTCGCTGTTCTGTGGTCAGTGGATCTCCATAAGGCATCAGCAGCAAAATGAAAGTGAAGAGAAGGCGCTGCATACACACAGTCTTCTCAGTCTATCACTTTTTTTTGTTTCGTTCATACAGCTCAGCTGCGAAATTCACGAGATGGTTACATTCCGATTTTTATCAAGGTTTTAAACAGATCAATAGCCTCACCTTGATTCTTTTAGGATGCTCCAAACATTTCGGGTGTATCGAATCTTTTCGACAAAGAGGTGTTCAGCTGGCTCCACATGATCTGGACGCAGGCTGAGGATACCAAGGTACGAAGAACTCGCTGCTGTACTCGATTCAAATTTATTGTTCAATCTGGGCACAGAATACTCGAGGAATGGTGCTCGTGTCAGGTCTTGTTAAAGAAATGTTCGCCCTGATGACGACAATCATGTTGAGGGGAGTGCAATCTGATCGGTTTGCTTGTGAGGTGAGTAATCCAAGTCGACAATCGGGATATATCGAATCTTCATCCGAGCTTCACAGGCAGTACTATCTGAAATTCTTGTGAATTCCAAGATCGATGGGTACCTACAGCGTGCTAGCTCAGGCATCAGAGCATACCGAACAGGCGAAGCGCCTCTTATGTATCTCGCAAATGCTATCGAAGTAAGCAAACATGATTCTGAAGTTTGTGAGATCATTTTCATGTGCTCACCTCGCGACTCATATGAATTAAAACAGGTCTTGCACCTGGGATACCGCTTAAAATGCCTGGTAAGAGTCATCTCCTTAAACAGCTCCAACACAATTACATGATCAACTACAGACGGAACCAAATTTTATCATCGACGCAAAAGATATGTTCCATCAAAAGACTATCTCTAATCACATAAGGTATGGATTGCGTATTTGCTTGAAGGCTAGGATTTCTACTTATCAAGTTTCTACTGAATACAAGACTCTTGGCATTTTCGCGCCTGAACTCTAAGAGACTAAACCTCATGTTGATAAAATATGTGGAAGAAATAATAGGTTGTGGGATGGATAACATGATGCATGATTTAACCAATTTGCAAATTCTCTTTCAGGTAGCATTAGAAGGCAAGTTGTTTACCAAAAAAATCTTTGCGTACTTTCTAACCAACAAACTTCAGACCAAAACGAAGCACTGGCGCATTCTGCACCTTCAGGCGGGATCTCTGCAGTTATCACGAACTTCATGAAGAGCATCTATGCGGTGGAAGCAGGCGATCGCAGTGACTTCAAGGTAATAAATGAATCTTGCGCCATGTCAGCGTGGTTTTAGTATTGTCTCAATTTCGGTTTCAGAGAAGAAAGTACCTCGGCACAGTTTGCTCTTAAGTTGCTCACACATTGACGTGAGTGTGTCGGGTTCTTTGCTCAATTTGATGTCAGCACCTGCGTAAGATCTTGTTCGAGCACGCGCGAAATGATGCGCTGGCTACCCCCTTTCTCATGAAGAGTTACATTTCTGCTTTTATACTCGTTGAAGACTTGACTACATCTGCTCAGACGGCACTTTATGTCCGGGAACGTTGGTTCTGTGAATAAAATAATAACAATACTGGTTGCTGCCAGAGTTTGCACTTTGTAGTTTTTAGTATGGAATACACAAAACGAAGCGAGCCCCTTTTCCTTTTTCCCTTGTAACTTTGATGTGAACTGATCCAGAGAAAAGAGCGTGCCAAATATTATCTTTGGTTTGTGCGCACACTCTTCTGAGTGTACCTGAAGCACAAACAATTTTCAGAACAATGCGCAGGTTGCTTGAAGGCATCGCGGCGAACAGGACATACCTCCCCGGTTCCAGTTAACCAAGACAGGCTAAACAAATTTGCTCCCTGCAAAGACGTTTTTGAATAGGCGTCAGCGCTCATGTAGCAAGCCGAATTATACGAGCGCAAAGACGAACATTTTTGTTAAATATATGCAGCCCAAATAAAATAGGAACTTTGCGGCAGTCCACCGACATTGCCCAAGCTGATGCCCTCAAGGGAGCAAACAGTGAGCGTGTGCTGGTGCCAATCCAGGGCGTTGGCTCAGATAGCGGCGGGTGTACGCGCTGTCGACGGATGCAGTTGCGAATAATATGTGGGCTGCGCTCTGGTGGAAGAGAACGTTACACACGAATCGCAAATCCGCTCGACAACTTATTACTCGGTTTGTTAGCTGCCCGAGGATGTAATAAAAAAAGCTGTAACTCTTTTATTATATTACATGCATGCAATAATGCATGCATATATGATACATGTATGCATGTCGGTCGAAGCAATCAAGCAAGCAAGGTTATTATTATATATTATTATACCTTGATTGCTTGATTGCTTGCTTCATTCGAAGGTATTTATAAAATATTACGAAGATATCTATATATACCTTCGTAATATATTTAGATGAGCGAGCCTCGCTCCAGAAATTATAATTTTTTTACTTGAATTTCAGCGACGGAAACGATGGGTTATTACTTAAGGACCATATGCTGACACGTGCTAGGCGCTAGCTATTAGTCAGCACGCAGATTAATTATTACGTCACCGTACCCGTGACCTTATTCATATATAGCCGATCTTACGGGATTCTCACGAAAAAAATGTCGTACAAGTACTCACCTGGTCTTTGATCGTCTCCGCGGCCTTGATGATGTTGGCTTTGGGGTGGCTCTTGCCTTGGCGGGCCTGGGGTTGGCTCGCCGGGTCCTTAGCCTGGCCGATGATGTGTGTGATCGAGGTGTCGAGCAGGAGGGTTGTGGAGTTGGCGCGTAGGCCGTCAGCGCGGATGTCGACTCTCAGCTCGTGTTTTTTGCCTTTCGAGTCGATGCGCGGCTCCAGCTCTCCGACGGGCTCGGAGACTGTGGTGCAGCCGGCTCGACGGAGGATCTTCTCGACGGTGTCTCTCACGGCGTTGTGGGTGGTGTACATGGTATCGTTAATCAAGGTCGAAGGTCTATTTGCCCCATACATTGTCTCCATTTTCGACATCGTTAACTCAGGAACGTCGGTTCAGCGCTACATATAGTTGGTCCCTTCATTGGACGAAATAAACCAATTTTCTTGAGTCACTTGTTGAAAATTTGTCCGATTGTGTTTACTCATACGTTAGGGCATTTATATGTAATATAACTCAATTAATTCACATTTGAAATTAGACATGTCATTATATCATCAGATCATACCATCCGACCAAGCAACCGATAAATAAACGTGCATATGTCGCACGTAGTACCCTCATCATATCAGTAGTAGTCTCATCATGTTTTAATTAATAAGCCCGTATATGCCAGGGGGCTATGCCGATACACCTGGGAACGGACCCACGCAATCACGTCTAACGCTGTTTGCTCGGTCCCTGGAAGATTTTTATTATTACGTAATGTGATGCGTACCATACGATACGAAACTTTCAAAAATGCCAACATTGTATGGAGAAGTGGATTCACGATACCACCTCGGTTCTTGATTCACGATACCAGGTGAGTGTGGCATTTTGCAAGTTGGAGTCATGTAAGGTCGGCTTGCCGAATAATATATCACGACGACCACCACGGGGCCAACGCGGGATGTGTGGTGCACACAAAAATTATGTACAACCGATCCCGATGCCAACCAATCACTGAACGCACATGTTTCAATCTATACTAACCCCTAATCACAGGGCCAATAGTTCGGCCTAGCATCCGAATTTTAGTAAACATATCAAGTAAAGAGGCCGTCTAAGCGTGCAAAACAAATCTTCTGTTGAGATAAAATTTTTGAGGGTTGCAAGCAGGCAGGTCTACTCAACAAAGAAGATGTTGTGGTCTTCGTCAAGCACTAAAACGTCCAAACTACTGTATTCGTCGAGGCAAGCATCCAAAACCTGTATCTCACATAATAACATAGGGAAGAAAGCTGGTTGTGAAGGCGCACTCGTACCTCTTTCGGGTACCCCTTGCCGACTATTAGGGAGATAGCACGCTCATAGGAGACCTCCGTGGAAAAGTGGGCATCTGCCCATTCGCGAAGGGCCTGTCACGATTACAGCAAGGTTGGGTCAATTTGTCCAAGAAACAAGAGAGCACGATCCCTGCACACGTGATTTCGTACCGAGTATGCTGCCGTGATTGGATCGAGCTTCGCAGAGTTGCCGTTTGACTTATCCTCAAGGCTGACCTGTTTCGTTGCCATAAAAATACATTATCGCACAAACTGAATGCTGCAAGAACAACCACCGTCACCTTTGACATTTTCATGAGTCGCAAGGCCTCATTCACATCGTCTTCAACAACCTTGAGATTCAGGTTTCTCAGTGAGTAAGTTATAGGTGAAAATCGACATGCTGGCACGACCTGGTCAGCCCATCGCAAGCGAGCAAGAGCCTCGGATAAACGTAAAATTGATAACAGAGTACGTGCGGTGGTATAGCCCTGAAGTTGTTGATTAATTTTCAAACAATCAACAAAGAGGTCAGATGTTTTTTACCATTGCCATTTCACCGGCATCGAGCTCATCCTGACGCATTTCAGCATACGCAGAGGCTATAAAGTCAGCGAGTTCGCTTGGAACACTAGGGCAGAAGGTTCGAGCGTGCGCAATGTATGAACGAAGTTCAGTAGGTGCGATCGGATCAAATGATAGCCCCTGGAAAACACTTCAAGTTATTTCACCGACGAGGACATACAAAGAGAAACCCAACCGGTGCTCTGCCTTCTCGATGCACATGGATGACGTGGTGTGCAAGGGCCATATCTGAATCAGCACTTGCGGCGTCCAGAATGAGCCACATCAGATCAAAGCGGCTCAAAAGCGCTGCGGGCAAATTAATATTTTCTTGAGGCGTAGCAGCAAGATTGTAGCGTCCATACGCGGGATTCGCCGCAGCAAGAACGGATGTCCGCGCATTCAAAGTTGTGGTTATTCCTGCCTGCAAGAATAAAGCTTGTCGGAAAAGGGAAAAAAATCCATTTTTTCACTTTACACTAACCTTTGCAATGCTAACAGTTTGTTGCTCCATGACCTCGTGAATTGCTGTGCGGTCACTTTCGTCCATCTTATCGAATTCATCGATACAGCAAATCCCATTATCAGCGAGAACCAATGCACCGCCTTCCAATATCATTTCACCCGTAAGCGTATCTCGTTGGACTGATGCCGTCAAACCGACACCACTACTACCGCGCCCTGTAGTATACACGCCTCTGAAAACAAACAAGAGTTTAGGCAGTCGAATTTGAGCTTGAACAAGGCACATGCCGCAACCTTGGTGCAACCGTTACGATATGCTTTAGAAGCTGTGATTTCGCGACACCTGGGTCCCCCATGAGGCAAACGTGAATATCACCTCGTATTTTTATCCCGTCATTCAGCCTCCTTGAAACACCACCACAAAGCAATAGAAGCAATGCCTTTTTAACGTCTTCGTGTCCAAATATTTCCGGAGAAATAGACTGAGCGAGCCTGCCGTATATATCCGGGTGTTTGCGGTATCGATGGAGCGTGCTCATCACCTCAGCAGACGCGGAGGAATCTGAGTATCTGAACTTACTCCGTGTTACCGACATGGCCTCTACATATGTGTTTGCCACAAGTCCAGCGTTGATTGCCTGCAAAGTATATGGCGCATGTTTTAGATGACCTGAAGTCGGACAGAAGCATGTAAACGCAAGGCGTTTTTAATACCTTGAAACCAGTGAATGCTTTTGGCAAAAAGATTCCAGATACGACGACGACATCACCAGGGCATTTCGAAGGGTCCGCGATATTGACACGAGGACGAATTGAATGTTGCGAGCATGGCAAGTATTTGGAGTATTCAGATTCAGAAGAAGGGAAAAAATGTCTCCTTACCCCACTGTTCTGGTCAAGCTGCCTTTTACCTGCACAGTCATGGAACGAGGGATGTGTCCAACAGGGACATCCTCGGAAAGTTCTTGTACTCTCACTTCCTACCGTGCACAAAGTCGATCAATGATTAGCTAGGAATCATTCCATGCTTCCTTTGTATGGACAATACCTGATATCTGGTAAACTTTGAAGCTCTCGTCTCCAGAAAAAGATCTGCAAGAGAAACTACTAAGTAATCAAAGCGTTGCACCGACATAAAAACACTTAGGTATATCACCTTTAGTATTCGAAGAGCTTCTGCACATGCCAGATGGACATTTGTTGATGGGATTGAAAGTTTCGCCCAATATTTCCTGATGGATACAAATGAATTTGATAAAGTCCCTGAACAGCAACATTGGACTCGTCGGGTCGGGTCAGAAAACCTGATAAATTTCAAAACCACAACTATCACACGTCAAGCAAGCGACTTCTATTAATGGTTTCACATCCCCAGCGCGAGTGCATATGCCCTTTAAGGAGATCATCAATGCCGAATGATAACAAACAGGTCCAAATCAAGTTCCAAACCTTGAAAGTTACAAGATGTCCTATGTCAGCTGCACGTATGCTCCTAAGAATCCGCATTTCACTTTTTGTTCTGGGTTTCAAATAAACCCTAAACCGGCGCCGCAATATGCTGGGCAATCCTTCATTGGAACCATGCGCGTCATCCGCAGTTGCCTCAATATTTTCTCTCTGTGCACGGTTGTCAAGACAATATGTAGAATGCAACATCACCGTACATACTTGACGCAGAAGAACATCAAACGTGTCGTCTTCGTCCATTATATCTGACGTCCTGCGAGGCATGAGCTCGTCCGCTGCTTCGGCGAAAAAGGATACATAGCGGCGAGTGTTCGAGAGTACATCGTCGTAGAAACTGCCGAAAGCTTCTTCCTCTGCACAAAACTGGTGGCGAGAAAATGGAGCGTGTTTAATCGCGGGTAGCTGTAACATATTTTTTCCACGCGCACCTCGTGTAAATCATCCAGAGAAATATCGAGAGAATCACTCTTCCGGCATGATATTTGTTCCTGGCCGACAAAATAAGCGTGATACCTGGCAGCGTGAGATCGTGCAGTCGTTATGTACCCACCAGCATGTTCACATACTTCTTCACGCCAAGGGTAGAAGGCCCGGTGAAGGTTTTCAGGAAGAGTACGCATTTTCCTGGGGCAAATAAAATGAATGAACAGATATGCAGTTTATGAGCGTTGACTCGGCTAACCTTTCTCGGCTGCATAGTTTGGATTTGACATGAGAGCTGTGGAGAACTGGTAGTTCACAAGTTTTCGAAACGAACTTTGCTTGTAAATCGAAATTTTAGTCCATCTTGGTCAACCTCGCTCGCACAACCGGTTGATTTGTACGAATGGAACTTGTTCCTTCGTATCAAATACAGCAATTTACAGCTAGCTGTTTGTGTTACCTTCGAAGGTACGAAGGTACCATTCTTTTTTTTTTTGGCACCGGGCGGGACGAGTAATCCTTGAGTTAATTCTTCCCATACATATCCTGAAGCGCGCCACGCGCTGACAGGAGCGGTTTTTCACATGAGCAAGACGCGCGCTCATGTAGCCGCTGACGCGCGAGTAACGAGCGGTGCGCTGTGTCTTTAGGGTCCGCACCGTGTCTTTAGGGGGTTGGGGAGGGGTTTTCAGGGTTTAGAGATTAAACGGCCCCGAAGCGGCTCTTCGGCCGCTCCCTTTTGACATCCTGAAGCGCTGCAAAAAAAAACAAGAATGGCAACACAGATGGAATTTTCACATACATGATGCATGGTTATTAGATGTTATTAGGTTACTTATTATCATATCATATTAAATAATAATGTCCTTTATTTACTTTATTTATTTATCGATATCTTCAAATAAACTGATGAATGATCAGCAAGTAATAAGATTATTACATACATATGTCACCCGCTCCCGAATCAGCTCCAAGTTCGGTTCCTATTATTACGAAGGTATTTATAAGTGGTATTAATACCTGGTATTATTATTGTTAACTACGAAGGTATTAAATAATCGTCACGTTAACTCATAAATCATGGTTGACCCCTTCCCACGCACAGGTAAGAGTTATAATAATATAGTCACTACTGCTGTATAAATAAATAAGACTACGCGACTGTCGTACGCGCGTGTTAGACCCCGGGAAGCCTGCTGAACTCTGGAAGTCACCGAACTGTAAGTGCGACACGTCTACTAGGATAACTTGATCAATCATCGAACGCGTCGTGGAAAACCTTGACTTCGAGGACATGCAGAAGCTTATTGCAGGTGGCGCGATACGGCCCCGGAGTGCTGAAAGCCAAACACGGATAAAAAGCATCCACGGACTACCTGGTAGTCACATTCGAAAGTCACGCTCAGCGACGTGCGTCAAAACCGGCTGCATGGAGCCTCGGCACGATGACGTGGAATGCGATAGTCAGTATTTGTGCACGCGGAGATGCGCCGTCGCTGGTTGCTCGGCCGTGGCAGTTTATACTTCAAATCAGTCCATCCCCTTGCATACGTTGAAGGAAGATTACGCAACTCGACATTCTGTATTGGGGGCTTCGGCAGAACAAATCTCCACCGCTTGGTCGTTATCAGACGGCGGATCGATGCTACTTGTACGGGAAGATGGCACAATGACACTTTGTATACCAGAAATCGATACAAGCCGACAAAATCTCGCTATAACTCTTCCCAAATACGCCGCCGAAACACCTGCTCGAGAACTCTCATCATCTTTGGGCGCCCCTAAAGACGCGGCGCTTTCTTTGTACTGGCCGGGCGGAGTTTATCTCAATATTTGGTGTGTTCCATCCTCTCTCTCGCACGGAACCAGAGAAAAATTTTCTGGATGGACTGGTGGCATTGATCAAGGTTACCTGTTAGAAATTATAATTGAAAAACGGCCTCTAGAAGACCAAGCAGGTCTCAAAGGCGCCGAGCTTGTTCTAGATCTGTCTCGAGGCGTCCACTGGTTTGGTGGTGCCCACATGTTGCGTCAGATCTGGCCACTGGATCGAGCACAATGGGAGGTGGGCCCCCTATACCCTTTTGATCATGGTCCAAATGGTTTGGGATCGATTGTTGGTTGTCACTGGTTGAGCAGCGCAGGGTCAATTGTCATGGTAGATCCCAAAACTCCTGTGCTTCATTTCGGCCTAAATTCTCCAACAGAACTCACTGATTCAAACCCAAGATACTTTGGTGTCGGGGTTCAGCACCTTGCTCAACCTGTGCTTCCTATCTTAGAACACGGAAGTTCAGCGACGGAAGGAGATGGCAAAATGCGCATACAGACCCGTGTTGATTGGAACGACAAAAAAGTTTTGCACCCTTGGCAGACCATTGATGGACCAACAAACCATGTGGTCAGCCACGATGACTCAATGGGAGGTTTCGATGGAATTATAAAGCCCAGGTCAACCGATGGTCATGTAGTTCTTCGCGTTGGACTGGCAGCGAAGACAGACATACGAGCCGCAGCGTGGACTGCTCTTGGCTCCCTCCCTCGTCCGAAACATCCACCGCCCGACGTTCTTTTCAGACGTTCAATATGGACAACTTGGGCAACTTCACATGCCGATGTCACTCAAAGGCAAGTTGTTTCGCTCGCCAATGCCGTGATAGAAAATGGATTCATCCCGGGTGTGCTTGAGATTGATGATCGATGGCAGTCTCATTATGGTGAACTCGAATTCGATCACAAAAAGTTTCCGGACCCGAAGAAATTAGTTGACGAGCTCCATAACCTTGGATTCTTAGTCACTTTGTGGGTAATGCCATTTCTTCAGGAGGGCTCAGCAGCCTGCGAAGAGGCCCGCAGTCATGGATATGTGGTGGCAGGGAATGAACCCCCTTCAATACGGGAAGAAATATCTATTGGTGGTGCTGGACAGAGAATTGGTTCGACTGTCAAGGTTCTGGTTGATAAGTTTGATTGGCCCCCGGGTCACTGGGAAGGAGGAGGAGGAGGCGGCAGGTTGCGCGCAGGTCAGGTACGATGGTGGGGCACTCAGCCTGTTTGGGTACTCGACCTCACAAATGACATGGCTGTTGATTGGTTCGTCACACGTTTGAAACGGTTGCAAGATACAATGGGCATCGATGGGTTCAAGTTTGATGCGGGAGAGCCATGCTTTCTACCGAGGGGTTCAGAAACATCACGTCCTCTTGAGTATCCAGGAGAATACACACAAATATGGGTAAACAAAGTTGCGTCTCGGTTTCCAATATCTGAAGTTCGAAGTGGATACCTTACCACGGAATATTCCGGTCTAGTGCGGATGGGCGATCGTGATTCGGTGTGGGGACTAGATAATGGTTTGCAATCTTTGATACCAGCATTGCTAACATCGTCAGTCTTGGGCTACCATTTTTGCTTGCCTGATATGGTTGGCGGAAACGCATACTGGGGTCAATATCCAGACACTGAGCTCATCGTTCGGTGGGCACAGGTGAGCGTCATGATGCCATTTGTGCAATGGTCAATTCCCCCATGGGATGTAAGTGAAATAGCGAACGCACTCTGTTTGGCTGCGGAACGTGATCGTCAAATAATTTTACTTCCGCGGCTTTCAGAGCTTACTGCCAAAGCATCCGCTTCCCTTTCGCCTATTTGTCGTCCACTTTGGTGGCTCGATCCATTGGATGAGGAAACCTACGCCATCGACGATCAGTTCGCGGTAGGTGATGATATCATCATCGCTCCTGTTGTAGAGAAAGGCGCGCGCTGGAGAAGGCTTTACTTGCCAGTCGGTGAGTGGTTTGGATGGGAACGCGAAATGCACGGCAACATTCAGGATGACAACACGTATTTCGATGTATCTGACACAATCATCGGACCATGTTGGATTACCGTGGATGCTCCACTCGAAAAGCTTCCAATTTTCATCAAACTATGACATAGTTGTTTTTGGATTGAACAGTGAGTAACATGCTATCGCTATTTGCTTCAAGTATTTTCCTCCACTGGGTATTTTCCTTCAAAACAAATCTATCTCCGCCTTCCAACAGACCTGATCCCGTGTGTGAACTCGCTCATAATCTCAGATTCGTGTGTTGCATTCGTCAAACTGATGTTATTATGAAATATTTCATTTTCCATGGTACTGCAAAAGACACGTCTCCTGTCGTCAGCAGTGTTTGGCTTCTTGTGGCGGGGGGTGGCGGCTGCAGTATCCGCTAAATCAAGGCGTGGTTTCATAAGTTGTTTCCTGAAGCAAGACGTCCGTGTGTTTTAGTCGTGAAGGTGATATGTTGTCCTTGGCAGAGTTCTTACCCCTGTTGAACATCATCACTATCATCGGGAATGCCAATTAATGATGGCAGGATTTGGGGCTATTAAGTCAAGCAACATTTTTATTGAAGCAATCCAATTTAAGCATTCTGGACGAAATGAAACCCAATACCTTATCATCAACATCGCTCTCCGCTTTGCGCTTGCACCTTAAATTTATTTTAGATTTCTGTGCAGAAAAGTTGGGATGCAATGTTAAAAGGTCTTGCATTGTTAAAACAAAAAGAGCAGGCTTTGGTCATTTGCTCTTTATTCAAGGTGGTAGATTAGGTCTCGATACCTCCATATCCAGAGCCGTCAACTTTTGACTCAACAATCCGAAACTTGATTTCGTGAGAATTTGGGTTACGCTGTGATCTGATTGTGGAGGTTCAGCGATATGCGTCATTCCTGCGCGTGGAGCACGTCCCTAGAAAACCAAGTCAAGTTCTGTTTCCTCATTGACAAGGTGGCCAATACCTGGGTCATCTCAAAAGATTTGACATGATTTTGTGGATCGGAATGCCCAAGGCGGGAAATAGTAACCGAAAGGTTCTTGCAATCAGAACATCTTTGTAGGTTCGTTTTAGTGCAAATACTGGTTAAATATCAGTGGTGCAATGAAGTGTTTGAACAAACCTGCAAATATCTGTGCAGCAAATTTTTGCTTGGAAACATTCACAATACTTCTTCAGGCAACTACTCTTTTTGCAGTGACAACCCTGTTATCGTCGTGCAATTATGTGGCAAAACAACCACCGATCAAACACAATCTTACCTTGTTGTGCCTACTGTCAAACTGCACCCGTCCGATATTATTCGAGGCAATCTTGGGACGAAACGCATTCAAATTGCGCTCCAGCACGGCTTCAACAGCTTCTTGACGTGCGTCGGTACTCCCCACACTATTGGAACAATTCGTGCAATTACATCGTTCGCAGTAGAGGCCGGAAGAAAAGCATTCACAATATCTAGAGAAGTAGAGCTGTTCAGGCAACGTCGACCACCCAGAACTCTGTCTCAACAAAGAAAACGCGGACGCACAACTTCAAGCAACGCGAGTTTCGACAGTTGCAGCTTTTTCGTAACATCGGACCGCAAAAAAGACGCTTCCAACTCCTGCTGCGATTTATTACGAAAACGAGAAAGGGAGACCGAATGCTTTGGCAGCCAGCGCATGGCTTCCGAAACTCGATTATTTAATGACAAAGCGCAAATAAACCGTGAGCTTATGATCTCACATCACCTCTTTTTTTTAATATTTATTTGGTAATAATATTCTTAACTTGAATTATCACCGTTCGTTTCGAATGATTGGGTGAAAACGCCAAATAAAATGCCGTTATTATTACCTCGAAGGTACGAAGGTACGAAGGTACGAAGGTACGAAGGTACGAAGGTACCTTCGTTCAACGAAGGTAACATGCAATGCAATGCAAAGAAGGACGCTTATGACATCTTATGACGATATGGATTAAAGATGATCAGTTTGGAAATTTCTTGCTTGAAAGGCACTTTGATCGCGAAAAAGATTCTGAAAAATATCTGAAGATTTCGCTTTCAACCGATCGCTTTGAAAATCGCGGCTTAGAAGGAAGGTTGATCGAGAATGCCTTAT
>Ga0302114_10001586_pt1 | contig 14859 bp, 14 predicted proteins | sample AG5_Surface_MG_FD_203107 | JGI IMG/M metagenome (GOLD analysis project Ga0302114, IMG submission 203107) | Marine microbial communities from Western Arctic Ocean, Canada - AG5_Surface | ecosystem: Environmental > Aquatic > Marine > Oceanic | place: Canada: Western Arctic Ocean | collected...
GGGTGGGGGAGAGGGAAGGGGGGGGGGGGAGGGGTTAGTGGATTGGCTGGGGTGGGGGTGGGAGGGGTGGCAAGACTTACAACAAAGGCTGTCATTGAATCAGATACAGTCGGTATGTCAGCTCCAGCAAACTTGCCAAATCTCTTGGCAAAGTCGGTGTTAGCACCACCAGGTACATAGCCAAGGTCTTGATTAGCCACGGCAGAGGCTATGTCATTTGGGGTAGAGTGAAGGGAGGAGGAGGTGGAAACATATCTGGTGAAGGCTGTGGGAGGGGAGGAAGGTGTGAAACCTGTGGTGACAGAGATCCAGGTGGTTGCTATCAGGGCACAGACTGTCGTTATGCAAAGCATTTTGTTGGGGGTACACCTGATTTAGGTGTGTTAATTGTTTATTGGCTCTTCCAACATCAAGTGATCAACATGTCAAATAAATCTCAATAAAGTGATAACAAACCAGGAGTATAGCAACAATGCATGCTATGCAAAGAGTTGCTTTTCAGAGCATGAGAGTAACATCGCAATTAAAATTAGCATCACACTCCCTTTCACTCTCGCAAACCCGAACCTACAACACCTCCCCCTCCAACTTTGACTCCCACTCGGACTTCGAACCCAAGCTCAAACACCCCGTTGGGCAGTCTCCCGAGACTCAAGACATGATTAAATCCCACGTAACCGAGAACCCTGTCATGCTCTACATGAAAGGATCCCCCAATTCACCTCAGTGTGGGTTCTCAGCAAAGACAGTTCAAATTTTGAAGGAGCTAAAAGTTGATTTCTCTTCCGTTAACGTGTTGCAATATGATGAGATTCGGGAAGGGATAAAGACATATGCTGGTTGGCCAACAATTCCGCAATTGTATGTGGGCGGAGAGTTTGTTGGCGGGTGTGATATTATCACGGAAATGTATGAAGATGGTTCGCTAAAGGAAGAGTTGAAGGAATATGTATCTGAGAAGGAGAGAGCTTAGAAATTCAGAGCTTGAAATTCTTTAAAAAATCAACAGTACCAAAGGTTCAAAAAAATGGAGAGGGTTTCTCTCCTCCCTGACCGAGCTTCTCCTTCCTTCCGCACGATCTTCTCCTCCAAAACTCTCAAGCCGAGGCTGCCGCTGTTGCTGGGACGTAGCAGAAGTTCTGATGTAAAGCTGAGTGGGGAAAGAGAAAGACGATTGCCTTTTGGCCATTTTTTCGCGTCAAGCCAACCTGTGCATTTGTCAACACTGCGTGAAATTCGAATTGTTTGGCAAACCGTGGGTCGTCTACAATAGAGTTGTCATCGTCGAGAGCCACCCAATTTTCTATTTTATGCTCGTTCACGTATTCCATAATCTCATGTTGGCGAATTGAGTGATTTTCAACCGATGTCGTCTTCATAACCTTCTCCGCTACAGCTTGTAGATTGGGTAAATTGCTGCCCCTAAACTGATTCATTACAATCTCAATATACCGAGACTCCACTCGCCAAGTGGAACTCAAAACAATTTCGCAATTGCAGTTAGAATGAGTAAGGATATGTTCAAGGGCAACAAGACACCTTCGTGGAAACTGATTCTTCCCCTGATTGTACCGGATGTTCTTCGAGTCCGCGCACGATTTGCATACCTGAGCAAGTGAATCACCCTCTTCTTCCAAGTGAACGAACGTTTTTGCTGAGGCATCTGAGGCTTCTAGGGAGCAGTGTGGGCATATTTGATACACCAAAGGACCATGGGGGAGCATAACTCCGTCGATGTCTAAGAATATCGTTGCATTTATCGACATCGTAACAATGAACGATTTTGCTTACGTTCCATCAGGCGAAAACATTGTAATTCAGTAATTTCGCTACGTATACATTCACTTCGCAAAGTCTTTGTGTATTGCTTCAACAACCGGAACCGTTTTGAAGTTTAAAAACAAAGAAATATTTTATTTTTGGAAACGTTAACCCACGTGCACGTTACAGTTCTTCTCCCCAATAAAAAATGGCTCCCAACACAACAACAATAGCTGAAAATCAGATGGACTCACCGGCACTTGTAATTGAACGGGAGGAGAAGATGAAGCAATCAAAAGAATTCATTTGGTCATATTCGGATGAGCCTCACGCCACCCGACGCAAGTTGATCACTACAAAGTACCCAGAGGTGAAGAAGCTGTTTGGTCACTGTCCTAGAACCAAGTACAAAGTGGCCATTTCAGTGGCGATTCAAATTCTGTCGATTCACCTCCTTCGAGATGCTTCGTTCTGGACCAAGGCTTTTTGCTGTTACACCCTGTCAGGATCGATTAACCACATGATGACTCTTGCCATGCACGAGCTCTCCCACAACCTGGGCCACAAGCGTGTTGTGGTCAATCGTCTCCTTGGCATGGTGAGTGAGCGAAGACTGTTTTGGACCGTGCGTGAACAATCGCTATTTACAACCAGATGCGCTTGAGATAACTAGCCACCGTGTCCAATTTTGAGTGGCCGAAGAGGTTGTGTGACGGAGTTTGGGGTGATTCAGTGCTTCGCCGTTTTTTGCCTTTTTTGTTTTTTGTTTTGTTTTTACATTGGCATGCGTGCCCCTGATCTGGACCGCCCCTGAACAACCTACTCGCACAAAATAATGCGCCTGTCCGAAACCGCCACCGTGTCCAATTCTAAGTGTCTTAAGGCGTTGTGCGTTGGAGTTCAAACCGATTTAGTGATTCACCTTTTTTTTGCCTTTTTTAGTTTTCATATTGGCGTGCACGTGCCCCAGAAGACGAGAATACTCGCGATGAATCCCACGAAATGGCTACAGACGGCTACATCCACTGCTAAACTTACCCACTCTATTCATATTCGTTTGGCTCGCTCGCGCCTCCCCCCTGCTCCATTAAAAATGCGCCTCGCTCCGCTTCACTTCGCTCGGCGCCGGCGCAGTTTGCGAACATGCCCATGGGAATTCCCGCTTCTGCCTCCTTCAAGCGGTACCACATGGAGCACCACCGGTTCCAGGGCGAGGACGTAGTGGACGTTGACATTCCCACGGCCGCTGAGGGTGCGATTTTCACCAATTCTCCCCTCAAGGTTGTCTGGTGCTTTCTCCAGCCTGCCTTCTACTCGCTGAGGCCCATGATTGTCAACCCGAAAGAGCCGAGCTTCTGGGAGGTGAGCGAGCGAGCCTTTTGGAAGACGAGCATACGAGCCGAGCCACTACTAACCTATCATTATTTTTATTCCACTTAATTCGTTTTCGCTCCTTCTTCGCTCGGCGCCGGCGCAGTTCGTTAACTACGGTACGGCCATTGCGTTCGATGCGATCATCTACAAGTTCTACGGCTTCTCAGGATTGTTGTACCTGGTCATTGGCACCCTGTTGGGGATGGGCTTGCACCCTGTTGCCGGCCACTTTATTGCCGAGCACTACGTGATGAACGAGGGACAGGAAACCTACTCCTACTACGGGCCGCTCAACTGGCTTTGCTTCAACGTAGGTTACCACAACGAGCACCACGACTTCCCCTTCATTGCTGGCACCAAGCTGCCCCAAGTGAGGCAGATTGCCAGTGAGTTCTACGACAACATCCCCCACTACCACTCGTGGACAAAGGTGATCTACGATTACATCGTCGACGAGAACGTTGGGCCTTTTGCCCGTGTTAAGAGGGTGACAATGGCACAGAGCGAGGTTGACGCCTTGAAGGCGAGAGGTGGTTTGGTCATGTAAAATTGGGAAACAAAGTGGAGAGAGAAATTAAAAAAAAACATAAAACAAACCATCAACATTCTACATATCTAATGATTATCAGTTGTTGATGTGTTTATTGAGGATGTCGATGTTTTCCATGATGATTCTGAGTCCCCAACTTTCGATTTTTTGTTTTTCAAACTTGCCCCAAAGACTTTAAGCGACTTCAGGGTGACCATTTGCATCAAAATGTATTGAGCTGCTAACAGGTACGCCCACGATCCCTGCAAAGATGTGACACCTGCGAAAAGGAAAAGTGTCGTGCTCATCAGGACAGAACCCACCTTGGCGCTTTTGGCCAACTCAAACAAAACCTCCTTCAATTTTGCCATCTTCTCGTTCATCTCTTCGTCGTCCGAATTTCCGGTTCCACTGAACGCAACCTCGCACGCGTTCGACATGCTGAAGGCCTGCGCAATCACAGCTAATTGAGTGAGACCGCGATATACGTTGAGCAAAACGAACGTAAGTGAAGAGTCGTTTATGATAGTAATCTCCAGAACAACAACAAATGTTATGGCGACAGTGTCGATATAACCCTTGGTGCTCAGCATTTTGACGGCTTGCTTAAGCGCAGCCATATTATCGCTGCCAATTCCATGGATTGCAAGAAGAACCTGGTGCTGCGAAATCCGAATCGTGGTCCAATAGAAGACACATGTGGTGAGGTGGAAGCTCAAAAGGCCAACCATAGACTCATCGCCAATAAGAAAGGTTGTCGGGAAGAAAACCTTTCCGATTGGCATTATCAAGAAACACAGCTCGAGAAGGAGAAGATGACATATGATGATAAAGACGCCAGTATGGCACCTAGTCCTGCGATATTCCTTGTCAACAGTCTTCTTAAAGCTGTAACCGTTTTTGCTGAGTTCATGGCTCATAATCGGTGGGATTTTCACTATCACGAGGCAACCCAGGAATAGGAGAATAGCCCAAAGAAACGTTGAAAGTGTTATCAACATTTGACAATCAAATCCTTCCAAGTTAACCCAATCAGAACGACCAGTATAACCCGAGTTGCATTCGCAGAGAAACGTTACATTGTTGCAAGTTCCTGCAGTCGCCCCCCCGCAAATTCCTCTATTTGAATTGTAGTCAGGGTAATAGCAATGTGCATTCAAAGCTAAGTTTGCAGGAGGTGCCATTTCTCTACTTGCCTTAAAAAAAAGAGAATCAAGAACTATGCTATAGCATATTATTTAAAAAAAAAAAAAAACGTGTTTGACGTAGTTAAAATATTCAGGTGCCCAGGGTGCCTGTACCAGATGACGAAATATATTTTCAAAGTTTGTGAAAACTATGATGATTAGGTGATGAAGAGGAAAGAGTGTACCCTGGCAACAACAGTATTAAACACAAAATTTTGGTCTTATTTGATCTTGATCTATGAACTCCTTATCAATATTTTTCTAATCAAGGTATAGGACCGTCACTACTTTATTGAGCTCTTTCGCTTCGTCTGTTGCCTGTATTACTGTGTTACTGTCATGGAATGCGAAAGCAACGAGACAGTTTGTTCGACTTAGCAAGTCGCTGTTGCAAAGACGACTTGCCACATCCAAGGTCATGTCATCATTCCTTGCCATGGGTATTATCTGAACAACCTTAGACAGGAGCTCCTGAGACTCAGTTGGCTGTTTGCTGAGGGACTGAGGCAAAACCACCGTAAGTAGATCATCACGCTCAGCTCGTAACGCACCGCGAATTGCAGCCGCATTCGTTCCTCCAGATCCGCTTGTAAATACATGATTACCACTCAAAACAAGCGCATAAGACAGCAGTTCAATTATCTGCTGATGCAAGTAGCTGCAATGACGCGTCCCCAAAATGCAATAGAGTTTTTTTCCTTCCTTATTGATTTGCGCCAATTCTTGCATTATCGTTTCGATGGATTGCGTTTTCTGAGGCTTCAATTGGGGATCCCCAACAGTGATTACCTTGTCTGGTATTTTTACGGTCTGGGTGGAGGATGTGGAGGAGGAAGGAGAAGTGCAATAGGAGGATGTTGATTGAAACCGAAGAGCATGATTCGGTCTGAACCCATCAACGTGGTGGTTTGATAGATTGAGCAGGCACAGCAGGCAGATGATTGAGGAAATAATCATAATATGATGAGTTTACGTATGATTTTTGATGCATTTTTCTTTCTGATTTCCATTTTAAGTTTACGACTAATGTTTACCCTCCTCACTTTGCAGAACCCAGGAACTAAGGAGGAGACGATAGCTACGATAATTTCCCTCACCAATTTGCCAAAAACTCCAACAACAATTAACAAGCTCCTAATCAAGTCATATTCTCGACACCCTTTGCACCTATCCACTTCCAGCCCGAATACTGCCCAACTCAGTGTTTCACCGGCCACATCAAAAGGATTAGACGGTTTCCTGTCTTATCTTCGGGAACGAAAGAAAGCGGCAATAATCGTTGTTGGCAACCTAACAATTGCAATCCCTCCCCAAATTCCCCTTTCTTGCACAATCGTGCTGGTGTATTCCCTTCCTCCAGCTCCGGCTCCAGCTCCAGCCTCCTCCTCCTCCTCCTCCTCCTCCGCCTCGTCCTCTTCCTCTTCCTCCTCCTCCTCCTCCTCCTCCTCTTCCTCCTCCTCCTCCTCCTCCTCCCTCTTCGGAAACCTATTAAAAAAAAGTAATCATACCGCAAATGCAGTTGCGTCCCTCCCCAACTTCCTTCCTGACCAGCCTAAACAAACCTCCAACAATCCACTTCTTCCCCCCAACTCCTACTCCAACTCCGACTCCCAAGCCAATCCAAACCCAACCCAATCAAACGACAAGGAACTTCTAAACAGTTTCCGCTCGTCAATCAACTCACAACTCACAACCTTTAAAAGTTCCAACGACGAGGCAGTTCTCCTGAAAACGTCCACCGCGTTTGTTGAGCACAAGTACGAAGTAGAAATACTCAAATTTATAATCTACGAAGAATGCGAGGACATTGGGCAGGGCAAATACGTGACCCATAGAGAAACGACCGATTCGGACTACGATCTTCACATCACAATTTACAGAGACGACGATTGCGTTCCCAAGGAAGTTTGCGAAGAGCTCAACAGCTTCGACGTGACCGAGGAGCAAAAAGCTAGAATTCTCCACGTCAACTCTCAAATGAAGAAGACCCAGAAGGTGAAGACGCAGCAGCTCAGCGACAGGACGCAAATCAAAGATGTCGGGGAGGAGGCTGTCGAAATTCAGACGTTGAACACAAAAAAGCGCGATCGACGAACGATCGAAGAAATACAAGAGATGCAGAAGCGTAGAAAAAATTGAAGGAAATTTTTATAGCACATTTAATAACGCTGCCGCTCCACAGGCTTCTGCAACCTGTCCAGAAACTGCAGCATGCTTTGCTTCTCCTTCTGCAACAATTTCATTGTCACTGATCTCTTCACTCTAAATCGCACCAAAACCGGTGAAACTGCCCCCTGCCCTAAAAACAACCGCTCGCTCGTTTTCTTCTGTGCTGCTAGCAATTCTTTCTTCTGCTCCAGCTCCCAATCGCTCAACGCGTGAAACTTTGCGTCTGCCTCGCTCCTTGCCTTTGTCTCTGGCTTTTTCGCGAACCTAGCGAAGCGAAGCGAGACGCATTTTCAACGAAGCACGAGAGCAACGAGCGAGCAAAATAGTTGAGAAGGTTAGTGTAACCCCATTTTCTAGTTGTGACTAGCTCGCTTCGCTCGCGGCCGCTCACCTGTGCATGTTGCTCTGCTTCCTAGCCAACTTTTTCTCTCTCCTTTTCGCAATGGCCTTCGACTTTAAGCTCTTCTTGTATTTCAAGTACATGTCTCTCAACTCGGCTGTGAAGCTAGGGTCCGAGAACTTTGAGATATTGCTATCGTTATCAGGATCACCGTTCTCGGCGCCATTGCCGCTGCTGCTTTTGCTGCTGCTGTGAAATTTGTTGTTTTTCTCGTCGAAAATCTTTAAATTAAAGTTCGTTTCAGGTTGCTGTTGCTGTTGCCGTTGCTGTTGCTGTTGCTGTTGTCGTTGCTGCTGCTGCTGCTGCTGCACTCGGTGGTGTATTGAACTTGCAGGAACGCTCAACCTTCTGCAAAAATCCGCTTGGTCCCTCTTCGAAACCGTCGTGTTCGGCGTGACTGGCCGGGTAGCTTGTATTATGCTCAACTTTCTGGTGTTATGCGTTAAATTTGGAGTTCCATGGGGCGAATTAGATTGTAGCTCCTTCGCAGACATGTTCTCCTTCCGTTCTTGCTTCATTTTTTGGAATTCAAGCAGCGAGTGCTTGTCCCCCCCCACCATCCCCTCACCCAGCATCTCGTCGCTGCCATTTCCAAGCGACGCATTGCTGCTGTTGCTCTCGTCACCACCCCCTTTTGTCTTAAAGCTCAAATTCATGTAATGCATGTTTCTGAACGAGGCTGATTTTCGCCGCCCCTTCTCCTCCGCCAGTTTCTTCGCAATCTCCTCTCTCTCTGTAACCACCTTCTTCTCCAAGTAGTGCACTCTGTTGGCCTTCCGCCGAGCTGCAAAGTTTCGCCAGTTCTCAAACACCACCAAGTTCATTATTCCCTTCACCTCCAGGTTCATTTCAAAGTTGTTCCGCAGCGTTAGCTGCTTGATTTCGAGCTCCTTGTCAAAACGTTCGTCCTTTTGCAATTGAGTTACGTGATACCACATCAACAAGTGTGTTCGTTTGCACACAGTTTCCGTGTCTTCATATGTATACAGGTTGCCTCTAGTATAGTTGATCGTTGATGGTGATGGCTCGCGAGTGTTAACCTCGGTCATGAAGGCAGAGCTCATTTTGAAGGGGGGTTACGAAAATCAGTTTCGGCAGACTTCCAGATGGTTATAAATTTTCTGATGGTGCTAAACAGTCCTTAAGGGGCCAGTCGATGGTTTTAGTGACTATCAGTCTTATTTTGGCACCGGTTGCAAGTTAAGAACCCGATCTTCATTTTCCTGCGTGCTGCTTTCTAAAATATATTTTTTTAAGATCTTCTTCAACGATATATTTTGTAATGTACAACGCCCTAACGTTCATCAGCCTATTGGTTGGTGTCAATGCAGATGTGTACATGTAAGTTTTAATTTTGCCTCACTCGCTCCCTTCTTTCAAATTTCATCTCAGTCTCAGTCTAAATCTAATACACCTTTCCACAGGCACAACCCCCGCGGTTCTAACGACCGTAACTGCGAACGAAACGCAAACCGTAACAACGGAAACCGCCTCTTTGATTCCCAGGTGAGCGAGCGATGAAGTGCGCGAAATGAGCTACTACATCTACTAACTATGTTAACCCACCCAATTTCGTTTGGCTCACTACACTCGCCTCCCCCCTGCTTCATTGAAAATGCGCCTCGCTTCGCTCCGCGCAGAACAATGCCGCTGGTGGGTATGCCTGCCCCAGGGCTGTTGGAGACGAGACAGTCCAGAACGAGGATGGCATTGCCCAGTTTGGTGCTTTCACTCAGGACAAGAAGATGTACTACTACGAGGGCTCAATTTTGCCCATCGAGTGGACTAACCAGCACGGATGCGGCCCCAATTCCAAGGTGAACTGTGAAATTATCATCCAGTACATGTGTGAGGACACCGCCGATCCCCAGAAGAACAACTTCTGGCCTTGGTCTGACGGGAAATGGGGTCCTAACACGGCTGGAGCTGGTACCAAGGTCGGTGCTCAGCACTTTCGGTCCGGCGCAAACATTGCAGCTCCCCGCGATGGAATCCCTCGCGATGCCAATGATGCGGCGACCGAGACAATTCCGGATAACGAGGCCACCGCCATCCCCGACACTGTCGAGGACCGCAGATTTGGCATGCACGAGTCCTTCGATCACTATGACAGGTGCCAGCACACCGAGAGGAACAAAGGGCTGTACACCGCCGACCAGAACATGAGGCGAAATGATCAGCGCGGCACAAGGCAGAACCCCAACGGAAATAGAAACGGCTTGGAGTGCCCGGAGGAGCGGGACTACTACCCGTGGTGGCACCCTTCCCCTTGGATTGACGTTGCCGTCCTGACCAACGAAGGACCAGTGGATGGGGCCGGAAACCGCGCCGATCCCTGCGTTCGGGTCGAGTCCGAAGCCTGCTTCTCGGCAGGTGAGCGAGCGAAGCGAGCGAGCCTTGATGAAGACGAGAATACGAGCCACAACTAAACTAAACTAAACTAACCCACTCAATTTACTTCGCACCTTCTTCGCTCGGCGCAGCAAACCAGCAGGTTTTCTCGGAGCGTTGCGCGTACTACTTGAAGAACAGCGGCAACAAGAATGCCAAGGGCTACTGCGACGCCAACCACGAGACTGGAACCGTTGCCGACAAGACTGGATCCACCGAGTGGAACCAAAGGAAGTGGCACAACAACCGTGTGGCGTGCGAGGCTGCCGGTTTTATCTGGTACGAGGTTAACCTGTCCGATCAGATCAACGTTGACTATCCCGTTTGCGGGTTCACGTCGTTCTCTCGTGTGAACCACTTGGGAAATGCCATGGACGACGCCAACATTGACGCGCAAAACGTCTTCGAGGATGGAGGTGAGCGAGCGAGCCTTTTGGAAGACGAGAATACACAGACGAGAGAACGAGCCACTACTAACCCCTTCGCACCTTCTTCGCTCGGCGCAGGAAACACATACTTGCCCGCCACGAACAACGCCAACCGTTTCGTGTGGACGATCCCCACCACCCCGACAAAGAAGACTGCGGGAAGTGACTATTTCGGAGCCACCAGCGAGACGCTGGAGGCCCCGTACCAGGCCTGCACGCTGCGCATCAGGTACAACATCAGCACGAGCGACTTCACCCAGTGGCCTGACGAGGCCCAGGAGACTGCGATGAAGAGGGGCAAGATGGTCACTGCGGCGAACAACACCAAGAGGAACGGCGACGAGGCCTTGACGCCGTTGACGCAGGATCCCTACGTGACAATTGGAGCTGGAGATGCCGCGAGTATTGGCGAGCAGGTAAATTAGGTTTTGCAAGTTTTTGCACAGTCCAACAGAAAATACTAACAAATACGCAGTTCATCAGTCTGGCGGCCAACACCAACCAGTACGGCCGCACCTTCCAGGACCGATCGTACAAGTTTGCCATCAAGAAGAGGCCCACGGGCACAACTTGCGCCGACTGGAACGGAGACGCGGCCTGCAAGAACGCCGACAAGGCGAAACTCAGCGCCATTGGCAACAACGCAAAAGTGTTCAACGTCAACGTCAGGGGAAAGAGAGGAAACATCGTCCAAACCTACCCCTCGGTGGAGTACGACTTCGTTCCCAACAGGCTTGCGTTGTCCGCAAACGACTACGTTCACTTTCAGTGGACTGGCTCGGACTACAACCCAAGGCGAGGGTGCAACAACGGAGGTGAGCGAGCGGAGCGGGGGGGGGGGTTGAAGAAGACGAGCATACGAGCCACTACTAAACTAACATTATTCCACTCAATTCGTTTGGCACCTTCTTCGCTCGGCGCAGAGGGAGGACCTCCCGACCCCAACGATTTCATCAGCAGCGCGAATGCCAACAAGAACAGCAGGGCGGATAGAAGCAACCTGATCTTCATGAACACCATGGCTGAAAACTTGCCGATGGACATGCTCGGTGTGGGAGATGGAGTTATCAGCAGCGACTTCACTGCTGCGGTGAACAGCGCCAAAAGTGCCATCATTGCAAACAGCCCTTGCGGAAACGGCGATGCCAACGACTGCTACGGGTTCGTGAACAGGTTGGCCTATCTGAACCAGCAGAGCGACGGGGGCAGTCTAACGCTCAGGAGGGGCAAGGCTTGCTTGACCGAGACGGAACTGGATGCCATCAAGAACAAGAACGAGCGGGAGAACCACCCCCTGAACTGTGCCAAGTTGAACGCCAAGCCCTACCCTTACTTCGACGCGGGAGTGATGCAGGTCAACAAACCCGGAAAGTTCGCGTACTTTGGCAGCAGGAACAACAACTTCAGTAACAGGGACCAGACAGGAGTCATCTGCGTCAGGGGAGCGGGAGAGAACTGCGCTGACGACAACGGAGTTCTGCAGGACCAGAACGTCATGGTCAGCACCGCAATCGTCAAGACCAAGAGTTACTGCAACGACGAAGCGAGCAACTACGAAATGAGCAACGAGTTCGGAGCGGCCAGCTGCATCACCATCGACGAGACGTTGTTGAGCGCGGAAACGTTGGCCACCACACAGGCGGACAATGACAAGATTGGAGACGGAAACGCAGAGCCATGCGACCCCGACCCCTTCGTCAGCTTCTTTGCGAATGCAAACACAGAGCAGAAAATCGGACTGGCGATTGCGCTTTTGTTCGTGGGCATGGGTAGCGCATGGGCGGGCTACTACGGCTACAACAGGTACGAAGCACACAAGAATGCCGGAAAGAAGTTCGCAGGAAATACCAAGAAGTGGAAAATGAGCAAGGACAACGATATGATCTAAATAAATGTCATAATAAATATGGTGGGGAGTGGGGGGGTGGAATGTATGTGGGGTTGGGGATTTAAAAAGGAATAAAAATTGAAGAATTAAGGGTTCGTCGTCGTCGTTACAAGGTCGCTGTATGCAGAAGTTCAGGAGGGCGATCCCCCTTATGCGTGAAATCCCGCGATTCTGCTTTCTTTCCTAAAATGCCAAGAAACTCAAATATAAAATAAAATCAATATGAGCCAAAAATCCAGAATTCCGACGTGTTAATATCTCCGTTCCTTGTCAAGTTTACAATCCAAATATCATTTGAGCAATAACTCGATACTGTGTCGTTTCTTTGAGACCGAAGTTTATATGCTGCCGTATCAACTTTCACCATTTCTCGAAGGTTAACTAAAATTGAGAATTACATGGGTTCTTTATGCACCCATATCATTGTAAGTGGTGTCAACGTCTTCGACCTCGACTCAGTACACTAACTTTTATACAATTCAATTCAGCGGTATGACGACAGTTCCAACCTCTCGCCTCCTCCAAAAAAGAATCGAGCATACAGCTTTGACCAGCCAGTGCACGATTCCACTATCAAACAGCTTTATTCACCCGAGCACAATTTTATAATGTCACCCGTCGATCCAACCCAGCGATCTCCTAAGAGCTTATTAGACTTGTGTGTGGATTCGATATGCCGGAATGCTACCGAATATGAAACTCTTCCTCCTGGTCTCCCACGCCAAATCACTGAGAAGATTATGCGGAATTTGCAGAGCCACTCGGCTCTCAACGAAACTACTCTCTCCGTCCTTTCCAACAATTTAAGTGAGATTCCGTCTCTCTCTCTTGCCGGCTGTAGAGGCGTTAATGACGACTTTCTGCGATCTCTCGTTCCCTCCTCCCAACCTTACAAATCTCTTGAATTCGAGGACCCTTCCTCAATTTTCCAATCACGTCAAGTTGTTCCGGTGAACAGTTCATCAGTGTATCCTCCTACCCCCCCTTCACCTCCATCTCCTCCACCCTCCCTTCTTTCATCCTCTGACACCTCAACGACAAGTTCAGACAGTTTTAATTCGGCATCATTCAGGCTTTCAATTCCCAATCCCAAACCCAAACCCAACCCCTACCCCTACCCCTACCCCTACCCCAACCCCAACCCCAACCCCAACCCCAACCCCAACCCAACCTCCTCATTGACCCTACTCGATCTTCGAGGCTCCCACCGCCTCACGGACAATGGACTTCTCCAACTCGCCTGCCTCCAATCGTTGGAGATTGTGAAATTGGATAATTGCCACTCGCTCGTTGGACGAGGCGCCCTCGCTTTCTCGAGTTCTACCCTTCTTCACACGCTGAGCTTCGCAAACTGCCGAAGTTTGCAGGACCAGGCGGTGATCAACGTGTCGCACCTGACCTCACTCACAGCGTTGTCGTTGGACGGCTGTCGAAACATTACCGACAAGTCGTTGACTGCAATCGGAAATTTGCGGAATCTGCTGAAGCTGGATTTGTCGCAGTGCGACCAAGTCACCGATGCTGGCATTTCTGCCCTGAAGACGAACGAGTGCTTGCAAGAGCTGTCGCTGGGGTGGTGTAGGGGAATCACCGGAGTTGGGATTACTGAGTTTTGCGGTCAAGCTGAGCGTGGATCGCGGCTCACGATCTTAAGGTGAGCCTTTTGGAAGAGCATACTCGCGATGAAGTGCGCAATATTTGCTGCAGACATAATGGCTACACCCACTACTAAGCTCTCGCTCGTTTCGCTCGTCTTTCATTAAAAATGCGCTCAATCTCGCTTCGCTCGGCGCAGGCTCGCGAGGTGCAAGATCACAGACGACGCTGTGAAAAGTTTGGGGAAACTGAGCATGCTCGAACTTTTGGATCTGTCAGGTTGCGTGGGAATTTCCGGAGAAGTGTTGGGGGAAACACTCGGCGAGTTGTTGTGGCTCCGGAACTTGGACGTGAGTTATTTGGAAAATATACTGGAAGAGAACAGCTGGCAGGGCAAGGTGGACAGGTTAAAGTCGCTAGAGCTGCAGTTCAGCAACGTCGGCGATACGGAGTTGGTGGCGTTTAGCAATTTGAGCATGTTGGAAGAGTTGACGATCGATTCGTGTCCCGTCGGTGACTGGGGAATCGCGCACCTTGCGAACAATAACGTGGTGCCGAATTTGACATCTTTAGACCTGGCCGACACAGACATCACGGATCTGGGCATGGCATGCTTGCCAAAATTCAAGAAACTCTCGAAATTATCCCTGTTCTACTGCTCCATAACTTCCTCGGGGTTGGAGAATATTTCGGACATGACGAATTTGACGAGTTTGAATTTGGATAGCCGGGAGATCGGCGACGATGGCATCGAGTTCTTGAAGAATTTGGTCAATCTCACCTCTCTCGACATTTTCAGCGGCCGCATCACCGATGTCGGGTGTCAGCACTTGTCTCGGTTAGTCGCTCTCGAGTCGTTGGAGCTCTGCGGAGGGGGGGTTGGGGACAGGGGATGTGCGTTCTTGGCGGCGGGGTTAAAGAACTTGACGAGCCTTAATTTGTCCCAAAACGAACAAATTACGAACCGGGGCGCGTTCGCCTTGGTTGAACTGGTGAATTTGAAGGGGTTAAACCTTTCCAACACTCGCGTCAACTCCGGCGCGCTATCTGAGTTGCAGAAACTCGTTAAGCTGGAGAGCTTGGCGTTGTACGGCTGCATCAGCGATGAGATGGAATTGGAGAGCAGCCTGGGGTGG
>Ga0302114_10001591_pt1 | contig 14841 bp, 11 predicted proteins | sample AG5_Surface_MG_FD_203107 | JGI IMG/M metagenome (GOLD analysis project Ga0302114, IMG submission 203107) | Marine microbial communities from Western Arctic Ocean, Canada - AG5_Surface | ecosystem: Environmental > Aquatic > Marine > Oceanic | place: Canada: Western Arctic Ocean | collected...
GGCGCAGGAGCAAAAGACGCAGTGATGAGGACGCAAACTTTCAACGGATGAGTGACGGTCGAGGCGCCTGAGCAAGGCGCGAGCCCGGCGGATGCGACGAACCACGTTCGGACCATCGACCGCGGCCTCTTCGTCGACCTGATGTATTTACTGTTTTATCTTTATTGTGTTCCGGCATCACGCTCTCGGGCGCGGCGTCGATGAACACCAAGCTGCAAGACTGTGTTTTTATAAAAATATTATCAAGGCAAAGTACTCACAGCGACACCTCGCGCGCGCCGGCTCACAGTTGCTGTCGTGAATTCGCGAACACGCGCCACGCGATGTCGTCACTAGCGATGTGTGCGTATCGTACCAGCGGAATCGTCGCGGCGAAGCGCGCGAGCGCCGGCGCCGCGTCGTCGAGTCAGCGATGGCGCGATCCGGGCGGGGCGATCGCCTCGCCGCCGCCCGCCCGCCCCGGGGGACCGGCTCGTGCCTCCGTCCCTCGACGCGACGCCGCGGAGCCGACGCCGAATCTCGACGAGACGCCGAGCTGCTTCGCGTGTCCCGTCTGCCACGGGGCCATGATCCGCCGCACAAGCGGCGGCACGACCCTCGCGTGCGGGTTAGGTCACTCGTTCGATGTCGCCAAGGATGGGCACGTCAACCTCATGGGACGCGGCGCGCGCGCCACGGGAGACACCGCGGAGATGCTCGCCGCGAGGAGAAGGTTCCTCAACGCGGGACACTACGCGGACGCCTCGGACGTCGCCAGCGCGTTCATCACCCGCGCGCTCGAAGGGGCTGTCCGCGAAGCAGCCGCCGCCGACGCCGACGCTTCATCGCCATCGCCATCGGCGGCGGCGAACCGACCGGATGTCGAGCTCACCCCGCGGCGCAGACGCATCGCCGCGAACAAACGCCGGTCCCGCGCCGCACGCCCCACGCCCTCGCCCTCGCCCCCGCGCCCGCTCATCGTCGACTTTGGTTGCGGCGAGGGATGGTGGCTCTCGCGCGTCGCGGCTGCGGCGGCGGCGGCGACTGTCGAGGCCAGGCTCGCCGCCACGGACGCGTCCCCAGCCGCCGCACGCCTCGCCGCGCGCCTCCTCCCCGACGGATCCGAGGTTGCCGTCGCCGACGCGCAGAGCGACGCGCAGCCCTTCGCGGACGGCTCGGTGGCTGCCGCGTTGAGCGCGTTTGCGCCGAGGAACCCGAGGGAGATGTCGCGGGTGCTCGCGGCGGGCGGCGGTATCGCGGTGGTGGTATCGCCCGGGGACGATCACCTACGGGAGCTGAGGGAACGCAAGGATGTCGTGGGCGTGCTGGACGTCGCGGGGGGTAAACGGGAAAGGGTCGTCGAGGCGTTCGAGTCCGCGGGGTTCGTGTCGGACGGCGAGGAAGCCGTCGCCGGCGAGATGCTCTTGGATTTGGAAAACTTGAGGGACCTGGTCGGGATGGGACCATCCGCGTTTCACAGGACGGAGGAGTCCGCCGCCGCGCTCGACGCGTTCTTCGAGGAACACGCGTCGGCGGTGGGGGAGGACGGGACACGAAAGGTGCGCGTGACGCGGTCCTTCGTCGTGCAGTGCTTCCGAAAACCCGAAGCGCGATGACGGGTAGTAGTCCGTTGAGGCAGATACGAGTAATATTACATCTAGGTAGACGATGATACCCCGTCGTTCGTCGTCTCACGTCGCCCACTCGTCCCCGGGTAGCGTCACCCAGCAGTCCTCGCGCGGCACCGCCACGCGCGGGACCCGTGTCAACCCTTCGAAACACCCGCAATGCGCCAACTGGGCCCACCCGCCGAGCCTGTCCCAAACGCCCGCCGCCGGCCGCCGCGTCATCGCCACGATCATACCCTTCATGTCCTCCGACAACGCCGGGTCCGGTCCGCCCTCGTCCGCGGCGGGGAAATGAACGCGCGCGGACGCCACGTGTACGCGCGACGAGAACGGGTGCCGACTTTTTGGCGATCCAAACGGAACGCGGCCGTGGACGCACTCGTACGCTACGACGGCGAAGGCCCACCAGTCGGAAGCGGCGTCCCGCGGATCCCCCGCGATGAGCTCCGGGGACATGTACGCCTCCGTCCCCGCGACGACGACGCGGGTGCCGACTTTTTGGCAATTTTCGTCCATCGCCGGGGACCCCACGCGTTGGACCCCACGGTCGCCGAGGTCGGTGGAGAGGTCGAAGTCGACGAGGGAGATGTGGCCGGTGGCCGAGCTCACCGCGACGTTCTCGGGCTTGACGTCGCCGTGCGCGAGGCGCGCGACGGTGTGCACCGCGTGGAGCGCCGCCGCGAGCTCCGCGAGGTAGAAGCGCGCCTGGGACTCCGGCAGGCCGCATCGCCCGCGGTCGCGCGCGGCGCGAAGGTACGCGCGAAGGTCCCGGTTGCCCGGACACATCGAAGACACCAGATGCGCGTCCCATCCTCCGACCGGCGACGACGACGGGGCGAGGTAGAAATCGTGGAAGCGCGGGAAGAGCGAGCGCGATGCATCGACGTCGTTGTCGTCGTCGTCGTCAGTGGGGATCGAGCCGCCGGTGCCGTCGAGCGCGCGGAGCGCTCGAACCTCCGCGGCGATGCGTGAAGCGGATCCCGCCGAGATCACCATCGTCCCGCCCCCGTCGGCTTTGGACGAGAGGGACACCACCTTGACGGCGAGCGGAGCGGCGTCGTCCGCCCGTCGACACACGTGTACGCTGTGTATCGTGGATGGGTAGGAGAGGAGGTTCGAGGTCAGGTTCACGCGGGGGATGGGTGGGTGCTCGCGGGGGCGACGACGGGAAAGGGGCGTTCGCTCGATCGCTAGGGATGGCGCAGTGGGCATGGATGCGACCAAACGACGACGCACCCGCCGAGACCGCCGCGAGCCACGAGCTCGCCAACGTCGTACGAACCCGCCGCGCACGTCTCGAGCCGACGCAGCTCGTCCATCTCGACAGACATCGCGCGCGGCGCGCGCGCCGCGCGCGTCCAGAGAGTGAAGGCTCCAAAGTTAACAATACGTTTTTGTCTTTCAATACTGTTCGTTTTTTTTTACCCTATACACGGTTACTTCGCTCGCTGCTCGCGTTCCTTCTTCTCCCGCTTGCGCTCCTTCCGTCGCCGCCGCCTCTCCTCCGCGTCCTCGTCCGCGTCCATCCCAGCCTCGATGTCCCCTTCAGGCTGCATCGCCATCGCCGCGGACAACCCCCCGCCGGTGATGCCACCGAAAGCCTCGCCGACGGCGCGACCGCGACCGTAATAGTCGTCGTCGCCAAAGTCGACAACCTCGTCGTCCATCCCGCCGAGCGGCGCCACCTGCGAGTTCTTCCGCCTCGGCACCCTCTCGGCACCCGGCGACTTGCCCTTCTTGTCCTTCTTGAGCCGCTTCTTCATGGCGTCCGGCATCTCGCCCGCCGCCTCTGCCTGAACCTCAGAGGCGCCGAACAACGACTTGGACGCGCGCTCGTTAGCCTTGCGCTGCCGCTCAGCCTCAGCCTCTGATTCCTCGCGGTCAGCCTCGGCGAACGCGGCTTCCCACTCCGGGACGGCTCCGTTGGGCCCGCCGCACGATTTAGTCGCGGAGGACGGGACGATCTCGTTGTACTCGGGGTTCTCTTGTATGAGAAACGTGGTGAGACCCTTCATGATGCCGTCGCTTCGCGCGATGGACAGCTCCGGGGTCATGCTCACCTCCTCCTCCTCCTCTTCCTCCACCAAACCGTTGGGGAACATCCTCGCGAAGAACGCCCGGAGTCCTTTGCGGTAGAACGTCAGAATCTTAGTCACGAGGAGGCAGACGATGGTGAGGATGCAAATCGCGGCGTTGGTCCTGTCGAACCGGGCTTTAAAGTCAAACTGCGACCCCGAGCTGATCGGGCTCGTGGCGACGTCGAACGCGCCATCCGCCAGGTAGGACGGCACGTACTCGTACGAGAACATCCACGTGGAGATGAGAATCTTCACGGTGGCGGCGAGCGGCATGGTGGCCCAGAAGATCTTCGCCATCGTCTCGTCGTAACTCGGCGGCATGCGGCTGGCGCGAAGCAAGGTGTACTTTCCCTCGTAGTACGCGATGAAGCAAAACAGCGCCGCGACGGGCAACAAACAAGGCATGCCGCTGCTGAACACCATACCAGTGAACACCATCTGCATCAGCTGCGCGTACCGCTCGGACAGGGGGAACTCCACGCCCTCGTAGAGGGAGTTGAGAGCGCGTTGCGTGGCGGCGAAGGGCGCCAAGCACCCGCGGGTGATTTTTGGGGTGAGGCCCTTGCTCAACGCGGACATTGGGTAGACGACGCCGTTGATGAGCAGCGTGGTGCTGATGAGCTGCCCGACGTCCTGGTACCACCCGACTGAGAAGTCGGGGTACGGCCCCTCGAAGAGGTACGGCACGAACGCCAGGGATGGAATGTCGGCAAACACCAGCAGCGGGATCACCGCGCTGTTAATCGTCAGCAGGAGGAAGAGCTTGATCATCACGGAGGACTCGCGGCCAGACTTGGTGTGGTGCCGTTCGAACCCCGCGAACGCCCTGACGAGGATGGCGAGCACGATGTTCGTCGCCGCGGTGAACGCGGAGACACCAGCCTCGATCACCTTACCCTCGAAGTAGGCGCCGCACAGGGTTTTGTACCCGTCGTCATCAGCCGCTAGACCCACGTACATCATCGCCACGTCCATAACCTTCTCCTTGCAGATGCAGTCGAAACACGCCATCGCGGCGCACTCATCCTGCTTGGTGCTCGAGTCGAACCCGCCGGTCCACTCGGCGTTGGCGTCGTACAGCGCGGCAGGGGCGGTGGCGCCCTCGTACGTCGTGGCGTTGCCCGTCCACTTGCCGCGGACGATGAACTCCTCGACGAGGCACTCGGTGGCGTCAACCTGCTCGGAGAACTCGAGGAGCGTCGCGAGGGTGCCCTTGGATGCCTGCCCGGTCACGCCGGTGGTGGTCCAGATGTTGTCGCAGACGAGGGAGCCGTCAGCCTTGGGCGCGTCGCACGAGATGGCGGGCGGGAGAGAGTTTTGGAGCGATTTGGTGTACACGACTGCGGCGCAGGTGATGCACAGCACGATGATCATGGCGAGCCACGCGAGCGCGCGTCGGATCCACGCCTTGGCGCCGATGATGTCCAGGTTCTCCCAGATGACGTCGGAGCCCTCGGGGGCGACGTGGACCCACATGCGGTATCCGTTGAACCGAAGTTTCTTGGGTCGGAAGTACCACGCCCAGAGGTTGTTTGGCTTGTACAGCTTGACGCACTTTTCCTTCGCCGTCTCGGTCTCGTAGGTGACGAACGCGGAGGTGTGCCGGCCGTGCTCGCCGGAGCTCATCTCCTCCTCGATGGTATCCTCGATCGTCTTCACCTTCTCGCGGAGCTTGCCAGCCTTCTCTCGAAGCTTCTCGGTTCCCTTCTGGACCTGTTCCGCCGGGAGCTCCTTCTTGGCGGCGAAAAACTCAGCCTTTGCCAGTCGTTGCTCAGCCGTCTCCGCCGCGCGTTCCGCCGCCGCGCGCTTCCTGTGTAGGCCCAGCACGCCGTCGATGTCGGTCCCGATGACAACCTGGTTAACCTTACCGAACCGGGCAAAGTGTGTGCCGATCTCCTTCGCGTCCGCGTCCCGCGGCATGTAGTCCACCTTGACGGCGTAATCCTGCAGCGAGATGTTGCTGACGTCGATGTTCTCGATCGTCTGCTTCTGCTCCGTGGAGAGCCACCCGACGAGGAACATGAACGTCACCGCGAGCATGCACTCCAAAAAAGAGATTCCCATCATCACCGACCGATCGTCGCCGTCCCACGTGGTGTTGGACACGAACCACAAAAGTCGAAACTCGTTCTCGTGCGCCCACGCCACGGAACCCAGCGTCGGGATGGCAAACCCGGTGAGCTCGCCGCCCGCCTGCTGCTCGTCGAGCATGCCTGACTTGACGTAGGTCATGACGGTGAAGAACCCGAGGAAAAACATCCCGAGCATCACGCGCTGGCCCCACAGCAGCGACTGGAAGTACAGACCGATACCCACGGATAACTCCCCGAGTTCCTTCGGGCCGGTGTCCCAGTAAGGGAAAGCCTCGTACGCGGGTCCATTCGCGTCGCGATCCTCCTTGGACGCGTCGCCGTAGTCCGCGACACATGCGATGCGCACGTTGTTGATGCTCACGCCCATCGCCTCCAGGTCATCCGCCATGGAGAACGCGATGTCCTCTATGACGGCGTGGTGCTTCGACTTTTTCGTCACTCGCGTGATGATGATGCCCTTGCGCTCGCACTCGTTGTAAATCTGCGATAAGATGTCGTCGTCGTCGTAGGGTTCTAAGACCTCGGACTCGATGTGCACGTCCACGCCCATCTTCTGGCGGAACACGTTGATGTGCTGCGCGTGCGTCTTGGCGTCGTCCCGCGCGGGTTTCACGTACCCTCCCGAATTGTTTGGACCCGATCCCCCACCCTTCTTTCCCTTCTCGACGTCTCCCCACGCCGCCTTGGGCTTGGCGGCCGGGGATTTGGACTTGATGGGTGACTTGGCAGCCTCGGTGACGCGCCCGGGGGTGCCCATCCCGTCGTCCGATGCGTCGTCGAGGTTGGCGTCCGAGATTATGCCCTGGACGTCAGCGGACGCCGCGGCTTCCTTGGCAGCTTTGCGCGCGCGCCTCGCCTCCTTCTCCTCCGGGGTGCGGTGCTTCTTCTTGTCCTTGTCCTTGTCCTTGGATTTCTTCTTCTTCTTGTCGCGGTACTCGTCGCCGCCGGCGCCCTCCACGTCGCTCATCTTCCCCGAGTACGAGTACCCCGCGTGCTACTGCGTACTGCGCTCTTGCGCTCCGATGGAAAGTAGCCGAATGTTCGTTCGTTGGGCGGAATCCAAAACGGGTTGACCAAACAGAGTCAAGTCACCGGACTGCGCGATGTACCCGGTCGACGCACTCGCGCTTCACTGGTGCGCGGGTGAGGCCGATTCGAGTGGTGTGTGGGTGCGCGCGACGCTGGGCCAGCGATGGCGCCTCGCGTTGTGAGCGCGTTAGACGTTGAAATTGCTGACGAATATTTTTGATTGTTTACCTCGATTTCACAAATAGCGTTAACGTTTCATTTGTCACACCATTTGCTTGTAATGATTAATGAATAATTACCTTGAACGCCACTTGTGTCGTATGGAGACCAGTTGACCGCGGCCGATTCACGCTTCGACATTTTAGCCGGCGGTGGCGGTCCACCATCGAGCCACTCCGAGACGCGCGCCGGCACCCAAGAGCACCCAAGAGGCAGCCATGTTCGGAGTTCAGCAGGCCAACGCCCCCGGGCACGTGCTGTGCTGCATGTGCGGCTGCGGCATAGCCCCCAACCCGGCGGGCATGTGCGTCGACTGCATCCGCACGCAGGTGCGAACCCGCCACCCACGCCCCGCCCCGCCGACGTTAACGCCCTGCCGCCGCCGCATTTTCCCAACCGGACCCACCGCGCCCCGACCCGCCCTCCTCTCCCCTGACCGCCGCCCGCCCACACCCACACGAACGCAGGTTGACATCACGGACGGTATCCAGAAGCAGTGCACGGTGGGGTACTGCAACCAGTGCGCGAGGTACCTGCAGCCGCCGCGGCACTGGATCCGCGCCGACCTCGAGTCCAAAGAACTCCTCACGTTCTGCATCAAACGAGTCAAGGGCCTCGGCAAGGTCAAGCTCGTGGACGCCGGGTTCATATGGACGGAACCCCACAGCAAGCGTCTGAAGATCAAGCTCACGATCCAAAAGGAGGTATTGAACGGCGCCATCTTGCAGCAGACGTTCGTGGTTGAGTACGTGGTGGAGTGGCGCATGTGCGAAGCGTGCTCCAGGGCAGCCGCAAACGCCGATCAGTGGACCGCGTGCGTGCAGGTGCGACAGAAGGTGGAGCACAAGCGAACCTTCCTCTTCCTCGAGCAGCTCATCCTGAAGCACGGCATGGAGGCTAACACCATCGGCATCAAGTCCCAGCCCGACGGACTGGACTTTTACTACGGTTCCCGATCGCACGGGTTGAAGCTGCTGGACTTTCTGCAGCAAGTCGTCCCGGTCCGCGCGAGGCACGACAAGCAGCTGGTGAGCCACAACGCGAACAACAACACGTACAACTACCAGTACACGTTCATGGTGGAGATCGTACCGGTGTGCAAGGAGGATATCGTGTGCTTACCGTACAAGGTATCCCTCGGCATGGGCGGCGTGGGACCAATCATGCTGGTCACCAGGGTTGGCGCTTCTTTCCAGCTCACCGACGTGGCGACCCTGCGGCAGATCTGGGTGGACGCGCCGCAGTACTACCGGTCCCCGTACCGATCCGTGGGCAGCGCGAAGATGATGACGGAGTACATCGTGTTGGACATCGAGCCGGTGGATATGGGCAAACAGAGGGCGGGCAAGTACCTCTTGGCGGATGTGCAGGTTGCGAGGGTCAGCGACTTTGGCGTCAACGACGTCATCCTGCACGCCAAGACGCACCTGGGCCACCACCTGCACGCCGGGGACACCGCGTTCGGGTACGACCTCGCGTCGTTGCAGATCGTGGACCCGGAGTTGGAGAAGTACAAGCACGGGATTCAGCTCCCGGACGTGTTGCTGGTGAAGAAGAGTTACCAGGAGAAGAGACGCAAGCGGCGGCAGAGAGGCGTGGACCGCGCGTGGAAGCTCCAGCGGATGGACATCGCGGAGGAGGAAGGCGCGGGTGGTGCGAGGGGCGCGCGGGAAGAAGATCGCAGGGCCAACGACGAGGAGGCGTTCCTGCAAGAGCTCGAGGAGGACGAGGACGTGCGAGCGCAGGTGCAAATTTTCAAGGCTGCCCCCGGAGCCACGAACCCCGGGGTTCAACAGCACCAAGACGACGACGAGTCCGACGACGACGTGCCGGAGGTGCCCATCGAGTGTCTCCTGGACGAGCTCTCGCTCAACAGGCAGGCCCAAGTGACGGCCGGCGACGAGTACGAGGAGGAGGAGGGCGAATACGAGGAGGGCGAGAGCGGCGACGACATGGCTGACTGATGTTTTTTTAGTCGAATGAAATTCAAACGTGCGTTCGGGTCCCGTGCACATCGTGCGTCGTGCGTGTTCATCACTCGTCCTCGTCCACGTCGGCGGGTGTATCCTCCATCGGCGTTTCCTCCGCACCCTCGGCCTCCTCGAAGTCGTCGGAGTCGTCCGATGAATCGTCCGCTTCGTCCGAGGAGTCCGGCTCATCCTCCTCGTCGAAGAATTCCCCTTCGTCGTCGTCGTCCATGGACCACTCTTCGTCATCGTCCTCCCCACCGCCGCCGCCCTCGTCGTCGTCGTCCTCGTCTTGTCCGTACATGAGGTAGTTGAGGAGCATGTAGTTCAAATTGGGGTTGTCGTCCACCTGGTCCATAAGGTTCTCAACCTCCTCGTCCGTCATGCCCTCGCCGAACATCTGCCTCAGCGCGTGCCGCCGTTCCTCCCTCTCACGCGCGCGGAACGCCTTGTCCTCCTCCGCCTTTCGCTCCTCGAACGACGGCCCGTCCAACGTCATGTTCTCACCGAACCAGTTCCACCCGCACTTGTTCATGACGTAAAAGATAACCTCGTCACCGAGCCGGCTCAGCTCGCACCCGGGCCGCCTGGCGCACAGAACCATCGCGACAACCGCTTTCCTGAACCCGGCGGGGAACCGCGCGTGGCACGCCGGCTCGGGGTTCCACAGCAGCCAACGCACGCCGTACGCGACGCGGCCGACGAAGAGCCGATTGGATCGCAACGCCTCGCCGCCCCAAGGCGCCCTGTGAGAGTTAAACAAAACACGTCGTCAGTCATATAATCGCCCACACGAAAATAAAAAATAAATACGTAAATGAAAAGAATCTCTCACCTCTTTCCGAATGGCCGGGCGCTCAGGTGCGCCACCGCGGGCCAGATGACCATCCTCCCGTCGTCCACCACGCCCTGTGTGCCGTACCGCTGGTCGTCGTACACCAAGCTGCGGTCGCCCGGGAGTTTGCTGTGGACGTAGAAGCCCGTTTTTTTACCGCGTTCCAGCCGAACGGGTTCGTCCAGGGGCATCTGTTTAAAAGAAAACATCGTCCCGTCATACTAATTGCCCATACTGATATAAAAATAAATAAACGCACCTCGACGAATTCGTCAAAGGATGGGCCGTGCTCGCGTTCGTAGACGCATCGCCAGGCGTCCTGGTCGTATACCTTACCGCCCCTGACGCCGCCGTGGCCGTCTGGGGTGGTCCAGATGGTGCACGGGCCGAGGTCGCCGCGGACCCACAGGGAGGTCACCTCGACGTACGAGAGGGGCAGCTCGTCGGATGGGGAGAGGTCGAAGTACACGCCGCAGAAGCTGTGGTCCTCGCGGTCCTGGGTGTCCTGCGTGAAGGACTGGTAGTCGATGAACTCGGCGAGTTCGCCCTGTTGGAGTTGGTGGGTGGCGGTCGTGTCAGACGGGTGCGCGGGGGCGAGGGAGTGGGGCGAGATGGGACAAAACGACGTGATTATCGCGTTATAACAACGACACGTCCGCGAGAATCGCTGGGGGGCGGCGCGTGGGTTGAGGCGGGAGGGTATCGCACCCGCACGAGCGCGTTGACGGGCGGTGGGGCATCCACGGGCGTCGCAACCTCGGTCATGGCGCTCGGTTCGCGATGCGGAGATGTGAGTCCCGGCGAGAAGCCCCTGACATCACGGGTTCCGGAACACGTGGTTTTTTGCCAAAACGAGATCTGATGTTCGATGACGACTGAGAAAGTCAGGTCCAAGGAAAACTGCAGGGCGTGCGTCAGAGGGCGGCGTGCTCTGCGCTCGACAACCTCCAAAAAATCCGTTTTCTCGTGTCGTGAAGATCTTCACGGGAACCCTTAGGGTATGGCCTTAGGGTATGAGTTGAGGGTTGGGGGTAGGGTACGGTGTTTAGGGTTACAGAGGTCCAAAGGAGCTCTTTTTCAGCTCGTCGCCCCGTGGCTAAGTGTTCAAGCGTTACAATCAGACTGCTTTCGTCCGTCTAAGCGATGCGTCCCTCACACGCACTACCCCCGCGTCCCGAACCTCCGCTGCCGCCCCGCGTACCACCCCAGCGCCGCCGCGAAGTCCTCCTCCCCAAACTCCGGCCACATGACGTCGGCAAAGTAGAGCTCAGTGTACGCCAGCTCCCACAGTAAAAAGTTACTCACCCGCCGTTCCCCCCCGGGCCGCACCAACAAGTCGGGTTCACGCAGGTCCGCCGGTAGTGTCCTCGACGCCAGGTGCTCGCCGAGTAGGTCTTCCGTGATGTCCTCCGGGTCCAGAAGCCCGCCCGCGGCTTCCGTGGCGAGCATCCGCGCCGCGGCGACGATGTCCTGCCTGGCGCCGTACGCGAGCGCCACGTTGAGCCTCAGTTTGGTGTTTGCGGCGGTGGCGTCGACGGCGTTGGTGATCGCGGCGCGTAAGCCGTCGTCGATCATCCCCATGTCGCCCATGACGGTCACCTTGACGCCTTCTTCCACGAGCGACGGGAGTTCGGCGACGAGCGTGCGCTCCAGGAGGTTCATGAGGTGGTCCACCTCGTTTCGAGATCTGCGCCAGTTCTCGTGCGAGAAGGCGTAGACGGTGAGCGCGGAGAGGTCCCACGCGCCGGCGCACCGGACTATCGTGCGTAGGGTGTCCACGCCGCGCTCGTGGCCCTCCGCGACGGCGACCCCGCGCTCCGTCGCCCACCGCCCGTTGCCGTCCATGATGACGGCGACGTGCCTTGGGAGGTGCGCTTCGTCGAGCTCGAGCGCGCCTATCGCGGGCTCGTCCTTCCACGACGGCGCCGACGTGGATGCCGTCGTGGACGCCGTCTCTAGCGCGCGGTGTTCGACCGCGGATCCCTGTCGCCGCCCCGGCGCGGCGCCGAGACGCCACGACCCTTTCCTCTCCGCGGCTGTGGGAGCCCTCTTCGATTTCGCGCCCACGTTAGCGCCCGAGGAGTCCGCGCCGCCCGTCTCGTCGACGGAGGCGGCGCGCGGGTGGGCCGCTCCGCGGACGGTGCGGACCGTCGCATCGCGCGAGGACGACGCCCCGGGGTGTAGACCCCGAACCGTCGACGCTCCGAGCAACGACGCCGCGCGCATGACTCTGTCTTGAAGGAACCCGAAGCGAAGGTTCTTTTCATGATCTGGACCTTTTTTGTGGCGCTCGGTGCGCGAGATCTCTGACTGTTTGCCCGTGTGGATATACTAATTTTAATTGGCATTAAGCGGGCTATTTGATGATATTTCCGTGACTGCACCTCTCCTCGTCCTCCTCGCCCTCCTGTGGCATCACGCGGTCTTCTCGAGGAGCACCAGGTGCTCCCGCCGAGCCGCGTTCCACACCCCACCATCCGCCATGTCGTGAGTCAGCGCCATGGACACGCTCGCCACGTGCGTTAAACCAACGACGGCGCCCGCGTCGATGGTGCTCTGCCTGGTGTCGACGTTGGCCCCGTCCCCGATCATCACCGCCGCCCGTCCGCCGGGCACGAGCGCCCTGGACACCACCCCCAGCCACGCGCGCTGGTCCTCCTGCCACGCATCCTTGAACGCCCGCGGGTCCTGGCGCAGCTCCCGCCTGGAGCCAAACTCACCGGAGTTCCAATCCGTCGGCCAGTTTCTGTCGTCGGGCACCGCGGTGGCAAAGTACCGCAGCGTCCCGTGCCTCTTCGCGTCGTCAGTCGTCTCTTGCGAATCTGAACCGGCACCGCCGCTCGATCCATCGTCCGGTCCGTCCACGAGCGCGGCGCCGCTCCCCGCGCGAACCTTCCTGGCGAACGAGAGGTAATCGTACACACCCGGGTATGGGGGAGAAGTCAGAGCGGAAGTCACCGATCCGTCGGGTACCGCCTCACTCACGCTCCGTACGTCCCCGTTGACGATGACCGGCGCGGGGGTTGAACCCGGGGTGTGCTCACAGAGTTCACCAACCCTATCGCAGTACTCATCCACGCACTTCTGGAAAGAAAGGGCGCACTCCACCTCAGCTTCGATCGCCGCGCCCGTCTCGATGGCAACCTCGAAATCCTTCTTGGTTCGCTGGCGTTGGTTCTTGTACCCGCGCTTCTTCTTCCCCCGCCCCTTCTGCGAGCGCTGCAGCGCGACGGAGAGGCAGAACCACAGCGCCCCGGCTGGCGTGCTCCCGCCGAGACCCGGCGATGGAGGCTGTGGGGCGGTCGGGTCGTCGAGGGCGGACGCGAGTGAACGCCTCGCCGCTCGCCACGCCCTCGGGACCCCCCCGCCTTTCTTCGCACCCTCCCTGACGCCATGGGTGCCATCGTCCCCTTCAGCGCTCCCCTTCTCAGACTCGGACTCTTTGGCCGCCTTGGCGTCGGCGTCTTCGTCGCGGACAGCCTTCGCGGCGTCGTCCAGCCCGTCCACGACCCTCGCCGCCGTTGCACGCATCCACTCGAATGTTTCCTCCTCGGCGCCCACCCCGGGTCTCCACGTCCTGTGCGTGGCGACGAATGCGGCGAGCGGGCTGACGTCGATACCGACTGTTCTGCGTCCTTTGGTCATGCCGACGACGAGGCTGGTGCCGCCGCCGGTGAACGGGTCGAGGAGTGAGTCGCCGGGGAGTACGTCGAGGATGCGGTCGGCGGCGGCGGCCTGCATACCGGCGGGGTACTCGTGGAACCCGTGCGTCGTTCGTGGGTAGCCGCGCGGGGTGTGCGGATACCCGTGACTCCATTGGACCCGCATAGCCTCCAACAGTACCGTACAGACGTCCTCGGGGCCCCACTGCGACTCCTGGAAACGTGAAGGTCGCGACGCGCTCTCCAGGTACGTCTCCTTCTCCCTCTCGGCGGCGGTGTCCATCTCGACCTCACCGGACGCCGACGCCGAGCGGACCAGTTGGACGAGGCGTCGGACGCGACGGGGAGCCAGGATGGACGCGCCGCATCGCGCCGCAGCCGACACACCGGGTGCGGGCATCGTCGACATCGCGATGAGGGGTTATGAGAGACGGACGCGTAGTCGTTATCCGTTTTATAAATTACAAAAGAGAGCCTTTGGCAAACGAAAGTTACAGCACCGCACTCACGAGGCCATGAGGCCGGACTGCGCGATGACGTCCCATCCGGCGCTGGGCTCCGGGCAGAGCCTGTTGACCGCCGCGAGCGCCTCCGTGGGCCCGTACGAGTTCCCCGTCGGCCCCGTAAGTCCCTCCCCTTCGTCGATGTAGTGCTGGTACACCTCCCGCAACTTCGAGTTGCTCTCGTCGCACATGAGCTGAAGGCCCTCGATGGCAGTCGGGTCCCTGTCCACGGCGCTGGCGAACGCCCACGCGCACACGCACCAGTGCTCGCCGTGGCCAACGACGGACGACAGGTCGTTACCGTCCATCGTCGCGCTGTTGGCCAGAAACTGTGAGTCCATCTGGACGCACACCTGCGTGGAGTCAGGGGGGGAAGCGTTGGGTGTTCAACTTTTTGGTAAGAGCACTCGTACGGGCATTTGGTCTCGGGTAAACGGTGTCGACGTGTGTGTGTGGGGACGGACCTCGTGGTAACCGGAGTCGGTCGGGTCCCAGGCGCAGCTTCCGCTCCTGTCCCACCCCGTCGCCTCCGCCTGGTCCGGTCCCGAGCACGGCTTGAGCGGCGTGCCGATGAGCGACGTCTCCCCGCCGTAGGACCCGAGCCCCGCGACTGATGAGAGCGACGCCTTCTTCTCGCCGCCTTTGCCTTTGATAACACCCCCTCGATGACGATCTCCGAGCCCGACCGACGTGAACGCGCGTGTCCTCCGCGGACGATCGCTCGACACCTGAGGGAGCCGAACGCCGAGGCGCATGGCGAACACCGGCAGCAGCGTGCCGATGATGCCGAAGAGCGCCATGGCGAGGAGGACGCGCGTGGCGGTGGACGCGCAGAGCTGCTTGGTCCA
>Ga0302114_10001593_pt1 | contig 14838 bp, 9 predicted proteins | sample AG5_Surface_MG_FD_203107 | JGI IMG/M metagenome (GOLD analysis project Ga0302114, IMG submission 203107) | Marine microbial communities from Western Arctic Ocean, Canada - AG5_Surface | ecosystem: Environmental > Aquatic > Marine > Oceanic | place: Canada: Western Arctic Ocean | collected...
AAGGTGATTATCGTCGCGGCATCAAGAACGGTCCTCGTCCTTCTAGTGTATCGTATTCTCGAGATTTCTCTTGGTTCTGGAAACGGTAAAACCAAAGTGCACCTCGAATAGTTGAGCCGTTTGGTAAAGTACCATGGACAGCCAGCAACTCGCGCGACTAAAACGAAAACTCGACGCCCTCGATTACGATGGCGACTTGGACCCAAAGTCAGCCCATTTAGTAGAGATGGTATGTTTCTGATGATGCCACCCACCTTCCCCAATTTCAACCTGAGAACAATTTCAAACCGCGCCGCGCTCTTTCAAAACTTGGCTGTGACTTTTGACCAACCCAACCCTTTTATTACGCCTTGCCTGTGATAGCTTGTCGATGATTTAGTCAACGCCACAAACAGCTATCGCTCGCTCAAGCTTCGTACGACTAAGCAGAGCAAAGAGATCGAGAACTTGCAGTCAAAGGTGTGTTAAACGTTGTCAAAACTTTCCAAATTTGCTGCAGTTCGGATATGACTCTTCTTGAGCGAGCAATCTATTTTTATTGGTGACTCACGTTACCAACGATTATGCTTCCTAATGTACCGTGCAGATGGAAGCTATACGGCGGGAGAACGGCGCTGTCCTAAAGGAAAATAGCCTCCTTCATATGGAGCTCATCAAGAAAGATGAAACTTGCAATGAAAAAGTTCGCAGAGCTCTTGCTGAAATGCACAAGCTTGAAAGCACCGTATCTGAGCTTATTTTTTGGAAGGAACAGGCCAGCCAACGTTACATCCAGCTCGAGAAGCGGCATGATGATGCGAAAGATAGACTAGACGCACTCACTTCTGGCAGTTGTACACTGACAATGTCAAATACACACGATCCAGCAGCTCAAATGGATCTGACAACCGTGCTCGGCAAATCTATCGGTCAGTTCAGTCATGAGGAAACTTCATCCAAAGCCTGTTTTAACGGTGCAGACGATCGCGCAGCAGCACTTCAGGAACGCCTTGTCGGAGCCGAAAGTGAGCTAATGCGCATGCATAAGGAAGTGGCGGCAGCAAACACAGCAATCAAACTTCGAGAAGGGGAGGTTAGACGTCTTCATTTTCTTCTCGATGACGTTGTCTGCACAGAAAAGTTAACGGACAAGATGCACGTAGAGACTAAAGACAATCTCATCGCGTCTCTTTCAGAGCAAGTGAAGACTCTGACCACACAGATGATGCTCATTGAGTCAGGTGATCTGAACACTGCCAAAAGTGATCATACGGAAACAGAACAGATTGAAGGATATGATACTCTACCATGGCAGTCGGGAACCATGCGCAAAACACCGGTGGAGCTTGATGTGAGTCGTGCGGAAGCTGAGCGAACATGTCACGAATGTGACGAGAAGCTCCGATCTGCCTTGAATGAGGCTGCTTCATTGCGAGAGGAGATCGCTAGGTACATTTCAGAGCCAAGTGTGACTTCACTGCACCCTGAACTGTCATTGAAGAAAGCTGAAGAGATTCATGGTAGCCGCGTGGAACATACGTCCGATCAACATGTCACTTCACGCGATGTGGATAACAATCGTACACGAGAAGCTGAACAACTTCAAGGAGAGTTGCGAAGGAAAGTTGCGGCAACCAATCAGGCTCGGCATAATACTGAGATGCAATCTGCCTTTGCAATTGAAGAGGCAAAACGAGCGCAAAAGCTGATCATCGAGGCAGGTCAGGAACTTGAACAGGTGCAAAAATTCGCCGAAAGCTGTAATAAACGACGGGAAGAAAGTCTGTCTGCAGCCAAGGAGGCTGCTGAGTTGCTTGCAAAGCAAGAGGCGACAATTCGTGAGCAAGCTGCAGATCTTGAATCTCTGCAGCAGAGGGTCATGCTCGCAGAGACCGAGAAACATCGATTACAAAGTATGATCATCCTTTCGTCAGAAAATACCAATACACAGAGCTCAACGCAGCGAGTCGGAGATGTTGAAGTGCACACCCTTGTTTCAGCAGCAACTGGGCTAGACCCAACTTCTGCGAACGCCAAGACTTCCCGCAAAATCACACCCGACGTTGAAGAGCTGAGAACAACATTAAAACCAGCGAATGAAAGCGCCGTGCACATTGAATCGCACCTGGCTGTGAGCATACGGGCTAATGTTCGCTTGCAACATCTTAACAACGAACTCGTGCACGAACTTGAAGTTGAGCGTGACGCGCGAAATCAAGCGCAAAGATCATTGCGAGTCGCTGAGGCTGCAGCCACTGCAGCTTGCGCCGAACTAGAAAAAGCATTTTCAGATAACCGACGAAACATTCTTGAATTGAAAATGACTGTCGTTGAACGCGATGATGCACGTTTTGATTTTGAGACAATCGCTGAGGTGCTCCGTGTTGAGCGCGAGACGCTCCAAGCTGAAATGGAAGCTGCGCTAGGAGCGAACAGGGAAACCGAAAACTTTTGCCAAGAAATCGATAAACTAAAGACCGTAGTGCACGGCTTGGATGCTACGCGAGAAAAGCTAATGCTGGAGCTTAAGAAAGCGAACACTGAGAAGCTATGCGCTGAAATTTGCAGCAGCAATGCAAATGTACTCACAGCTGCAGAACGTGCAAAGGTCAATGACGCCAATGCAGAAATTGCGCGAGCTAAAAGTACTATCGTGTCACTGAATGCTGAAAAGGATCGCCTTGAAACCCTCCTTGATGCACGCACAGAAGAGCTTGCCGCCGCCAATGCACGCGCCACACATCAAACACAGGCAGCGGAAGATGCTCTCGGTGCTGTTGCTGCTGCTGAGGCACGATGCCTCGCTGCTGTTGAGGTGGACAGCGACATGTCTCGTCGTATTCGCGTTGCAAATGATAAGTTGCACCAGATGAGCCATGCAGAACATGATCTCCGCAAAGAGGTTAACGCTTTACGGGAAGAGCTCCGGGCAGTTGGTGAAGACTTGGCAGCAACGACGCGCGAACAACAAATGATTAATGATGACCTCGTCAGCTGTGCCAGCGAACGCGATCAGCTTTCCCTAGAACTGAATGAAGCGAGGGCATCAAACGCAAATTCCGACGCCATGTTCAAGGCTGCCAGAAGAGAAGTGGAAGATGTCATCGCAGCATACCAAGAGCTGGGTAGTGAAAATCATCGTCTAAGTGCTGCTGCCTCAACGCTCGAACGGGCTAATCAGCGTGCAACCCTCGATAGGGACGCCAGCGATACTGCGCTCGAAAAAGTGCATGCCCGGGTTAGAGTTTTGGAAGAAGAAAACCGGCAGTTTGTTATTGACATCCAGGCATTCGAACGGCAGGTTGAAAGCCTTTCCCGCGCACTGGCAAACACTGAGCACACTGGTGTTAGTGCAAACCAGGAAACGTCACAACTGAATACACAGCTTGCAGCTGCGCATGCACTAGCAACAGAACTCGGACGCGCACGTGATCAATTGCAGAGGGATCTGGCCGCAGCAGATTCAAATCTGCATGTCATGCGCACAAGGCTAGCTGATTCTCAAGGTGAGAGCGAGACAGTCAGCCAACGTTTGCGCATCGAGACAAAACGTGTGCACGAACTTGAATCATTGCTCGCTGCAAACAGAGCAAGAGAACACATCATCGATGTTTCTTCTGTAGACACCGGGCAACAAATGTCACTGCTGAAAGAAAGAAATCGCGCTCTTGAAGAGCAGATCCATGAACTCGAGAAGCAGTCCACCACCCTGCAGTCAAATTGCCAAGATATGGAAACTCAGAGTGAACAATTTCGTGGATCAGCCGTCCAAAAGGACATTTTGCTGAGCTCAATAGATACTACTGCGGCGACGGTCTCACTCCAACAATCAACAGATTTACATTCCAAACTTATTGACGCAGACCGAAGAGCTGAGGAACAGTCCAACACTATAGCAAATTTGTCAGTAGAGGCAACTAGGTCGAAGCAGGTTATGCTCGAGTCGATTGCCGAGGCTGCAGTTGCTCAGCAGCAAGCCAGTATGACGCGCCGTGAACTTGCAGCTGCTGTGCACCGCGAATCAGTTCTGGTAGTCCGTGCAGAAGAGGCAGAAGAGATCGCACTGGAATTCAAGCGAGCGCAGCAGGAAGCTGAGGAGGAAAAGGAACAGAGGAACAGTCATTCTTGGAACTTATCAGAGCACATGTCTCTTTCAGTTAAGGAAACTTGTCTGGATGATGCCGATCTTCGCGCAGTCGCGATCAAGGAAGGAGACAATCCATTCAGAAAGGAGACTGAGATGCTGCGCGAGAAGAATACGGAACCTCAACTGCTTCAGAAGGTTTATGGGCTTCTGGATACCGACTCATCGTCATCGGCAGTTCTTAAACTGAAGGCAGAACATGCCAATGCAATCGAGCGGCGAGTGGCGGTCGAGGCTGACTTCCAGGCACTCACTCACTCTGCTGAGAGCCTCAAGGCGATGTCTGTAGACACGGTCGACCCCAGACAACTATCTATGGCGGGGCAGTTTGAAGAACGAATAAGTGAGTTGCATCAAGAGAACGCCCTCCTCCGCGGCAATTTAGCTGGTACTGAAGAAGCTTGTGAGAAGATGGAGAAAGAACTCAAAAGAATCCAGAAGGAATACAATGACCTTGCCCAAAGCTTCGCAAACACGTAGATGGGCCGTGTCGGAAACAACTAACATATATTCTTCCTTCGGAACACATACATGCAGAGGAGACCGTAACGCTGAGGAGACCGTAACATCATTACAATTAATTGAAGTGTTTTTTTCCTTCATATATATTAGACGTAGTGTTTTGGTAATCCGGAATATACAAATTTGATTCAAATTTGATAGGTATGAAGGTGGTAGCCTTTCGGGGACTACCAGATCATGTCCGGTCTGAGGTTGAGCACGGGCTCGACGTTGACGTGTTTGTTTCGCGCTTTCACGATGCTTTCGATGCACCACTCCATGTCCTGTCTGTGGAGTTGGAGTTGGGCTTCGGCGACGTTGTAGTGGTACTTCCTTGTGGCCTCGGGCTTGTTGGTCAACTTAATTTCTTCCCTGCCTTCATTTATTTATCCCCCAGGAAGAGCCTCGTCCACCTGGCTCCCTATATCGTTGACTTTCGGTCGCACTGTGGACACCAGTCGTATATGTTGCAAATACTCCCACGCGCTGCACGCCAAACATTTAGGGTCGTACGTGTTTATTTCCATATGGCGCCCAGTCAGGACGGCGAGCGCGCTGAGCCGCTTGCAAAGATGCTGCTCGGCGCCAAACACGGAGGGCGACCTCTAATCAAATCCCGCATTATTATCCCTGAGCATTGCGCTCTTTGAGTGTTCCCAACATGTTCTAAAGCGATGTTTTGTCATAAGTCAATGTACAAATTACAGATATTTGGGCTCTTTGGATCTGTGTTGCCAGTTATTAATTTTTTTTGGGCACCGGGGGCGGGGATCTGGCATGAGGGAGTGGCCGACGAAACTCTAAACTCTAAACCCTGAAATCCGAACCCCAGCCCCCTAACGAGACGGCGCCATGCGGAAAAAAAACACGCGCGACCCAAAATCTATTACAGCCGACCAAAATTGGGTCCGACCGAAGGTCAACGATAGGGTGCGAGGTCCATATTTGTGTGTACGTACGGTTTCGAAACTACGAAGATATATATTAATAAATACCTTCGGAAGGTACCTTCGTTCGTTCATTCGTACCTTCGAAGGTACGAAGGTAATAATTAAAAATCTTCCAGGGACAGATAGAGCAAACAGTTTTAAAAGTGATTACGAGGGTCCGTTCCCAGGTGCATCGGCATAGCCGCCGTGCATGCACGGACTTCTTTATCACTAATAATATTCTTTTACGAGATAGATATTTATCTATTTTACTAAATGTGAATTAATCGAGTTATATTCCATATAAATGTCCTCACGTATGAGTAAACATAATAGAAATATATGTAACGCTGAACCGACGTTCCTGATGAGTTAATGATGTCGAAATTTATGACAATGTATGGGACCAGTAGACCTTCGACCTTGATTAACGATACCAGGTGAGTACGACATTTTTCCAAATATAGGAAGGAGGAGGAAGATCGGCTATGCCGAATAAGAGTCTTAAGAGTTATGGTAAGTTTCATATTAAATACCTTCGTTCGTAACTTACGTACACACGGTATTCTTGCAGGCCTCGACTGCTGCTCGGGAAAAGTTTCACAACAAGTTCGTATTTCCATTTACGGAAAATGCTCACTAAAGTTTTGCCGACCTGTCTCAAAATCGGGTCCCAGATGGGGCCTGACTAGAGACCCTACCCGAGAATTTTGAGCTTGAACGTCTGAAAAGCAACTTGATGTATCTGCTTTTGTAGAAGGGAGTCGCCGTACACAAAGGGCGGACCTGTACCACTCACTCAGCAACACAGAAAGGGGAGCGCGATGAGCAAAGGGTATGCTCGATCCGTTCGTACTCTAGACTCTACTGTGCGCTCACCAGAGACTTTAAGTCAAGGGACGCGTACAGTGCCCCGTGAAGCTTCAAATCCCATTGAAACTGGTCCTCTGAAAGAACTAAGACGCCAATTAGAGTCACTTTCAACCTTGGGTAGCTCCGACGCTCTGGGCGATCTAAGCACAAATGCAGCAGCTGCTGCTGCCGCCGCTGCCGCCGCAGTGGAAGCCGCTCTTGAGGGCGGAAGTGCAAAGCGGGATAAATCCACCCGCGTTGAGCGTCTGCTGCAAGAAAGACAACGGTCGATGCAGCGCATCAAGAGTGCCACTTTCTTGTTGAGCAATGTTGAAGATTACGAAGAAACATGCCCTTCAGAGGACCATGAAGGAGAGCCCGCCCGTAACAAACAGCGCCTTATCATTGCGGCGAATCGTCTTCCAATCTCTGCACAACGAAGGGCAGATGGAAAATGGGGCCTGAACCAATCCGCCGGCGGGCTTGTGAGTGCACTTTCTGGCGTTGGAAATAACTATGAGATGCTTTGGGTTGGGTGGCCAGGTGTATTTGTTGAGGAAGGTCCAGATAGGGATGCACTCACGCAGCTGCTTCTCCGTCGTGGATGCCTCCCGATTTACTTGTCGCGCAGCGAGGTTGACCTTTATTATAACGGTTACTGTAACAACGTATTGTGGCCGTTATTTCACTATGTCCCTCTTTCTTTTGAATCCAAATTGAGCGAAACAAAAAACATGGTTTGGAGCCTTCAATTAAATGTCAATTGTTAACCCTGTCTACATCCACATTCACGTTTTCTTATACATATATTTCTAGCGTTTCACGTGATGTTCCAAATGTGTGTCGACAAATAATAAAGGGTTTGCAGTGGTCTGCTTACCAAGAAGCGAACGAGTTGTTCGCTCAAGTTATCCTAAATGCGTATCAACACGGTGATGTGGTCTGGTGTCATGACTACCATCTCATGTTGCTTCCTTCGAAATTAAAGGAAGAACACCCTGGGATGAAGGTTGGATGGTTTCTGCACACGCCCTTTCCTTCCAGTGAGATATATCGCATGCTTCCAGTGCGGGAAGAGTTACTCTTGTCAGTTCTCTCTGCTGATCTTGTCGGATTCCATACCTATGATTATGCACGCCATTTTGTTTCTGCTTGCTCGCGCATTTTAGGATTTGAAGGAACTCCTGAAGGTGTAGAGGACAACGGGAGTTTTACCAGGGTAGCAGCCTTCCCCATCGGAATCGACCCAAGCCGTTTTACTCGAGCACTTGAAACAGAACGAGTGCAGGCTCACATAACTGAGCTACGACAGCGATTTCAAGGGCGCAAGGTCATGCTCGGGGTGGATAGACTCGACATGATTAAAGGAATCCCACAGAAATTGCTTGGCTTCGAAAAGTTCCTTTCAGAACACCAAGAATGGCGCGATAGGGTGTTGTTGGTGCAGATTGCTGTACCTACAAGAACAGATGTCGCTGAGTACCAGCGCCTAACATCTCAAGTGCATGAAATAGTCGGGCGAATCAACGGTAGATTCGGCACTCTTGGATCTGTCCCTATCCAGCACCTGGATTGCTCACTTGCATTCACTGAACTGTGTGCACTTTATGCCGTCACAGATGTATGCCTAGTCACATCACTCAGAGATGGCATGAACCTCGTGAGTTATGAATTTGTCTCTTGTCAAAGTAAAAATGCAGGGGTGCTTGTTCTTTCAGAATTTGCTGGCGCTGCTCAGAGCCTTGGTGCCGGAGCACTACTGGTCAATCCGTGGAATGTCAACGATATGGCAGCGGCAATCGAGGATGCCTTGACTATGCCCGACTCGGAAAGACGTGAACGCCAACGGCAAAACTTCACACATGTTACCATTCACACGGCACAGGCATGGGCGGACACATTTGTCTCAGAGCTCAACGACACCCATGTTGAGGCCGAGCTGCGTTGCAAGCGCATTCCACCACAGCTTTTGCCCATTAGTATCATCGATTCGTTTGTGTCTGCTCGGCATAGACTCATCATTTTGGTAAGGGGATCTTTTGGATAATGAAAACACCAACACTTGCTTTCTTTCTCACCTAAACTGAAATTATCTTTAACAGGGTTTCAATGCAACACTCACCGTTCAAGCTGATAGTTCAAAGAAACAAGTTCGTTCAGGAATGCTCCCTATGAAGCCTATTAAGACTGCCACCCGTATTCATCCAGTTTCGCAAGAATGCCTGCAAAGACTTTGTGATGATCCCACCACCACGTTGTGTATCTTCAGTGGATCTGAACGCAACAGACTAAGCCAAGCTTTCGCCCACCTTCCAAAGCTTTGGATCGCTGCAGAAAATGGCTGTTTTATACGACCTCCACTCGAGGGAAAGCATTGTCAGCTTGGGACCGGTGGTAATGGCAAGTGGATAACAATGGTAGAAGCAACGAATTTAGATTGGATCGAGAGTGTGCAGCTGGTTTTTGATTATTTCAGTGAGCGGACTCCTCGGAGTTATGTGGAGACACGGGAGACTTCCCTTGTCTGGAGTTACAAATATGCTGATCCTGATTTCGGACGACAGCAGGCTCGTGATCTTTTGCAGCATTTGTGGACAGGTCCAATTTCCAATGCAGCCGTCGATGTCATTCAAGGAGCTAAATCGGTAGAGGTTAGACCAATTGGAGTCAGCAAGGGCGCTGCAGTCGAGCGAATTGTCTCAATGATGGGGGAATGTGGGTCATCTTCTCTTGCGAAAAGGGAAAAATATGACCAGCACGATGAAACTCACCGAATAACAAAAGTTGAAGGACCAGAGAACAGCAGGAAAGAAGCGCAACGTTCAGACAGTCCAGGTAGACTTTTTAAGGAAGAGCAATCTCGGATACACAATGATGGCAGTGAGGAGGAGACTGCTGTCACAAAAACTGGGGACTTATCATCAACTATTGAACATCGGCAGGTAGACTTCGTCATGTGCTGTGGGCATTTTCTTGGTAGGGACGAGGACATCTTTGAATACATCAATCGCGGCTCTTCTGCCTTAATTCGACCGCAGCACATATCAACAGTTCAGTCTCCAGGTAAGCAGAGAGGCAAGGGTGAAGAGGATTTACTGGACGCAATGAATGTACAAGACAAACGCGGTATCCCCACAGGCGATGATGTCAAGATGCGAGAAATGAATGGAAAGAATGTTTCCATCAGCAATGATGGAGAGTCAGATATCGCTGCGGATAGCAGCACGTCAGAAAAAATAAAGCCGTCCATTTTAACCACCTTCGGAACTCCAATAACCTGCACCGTCGGTCGGAAGCGCTCCGGTGCTGGGTTTTATGTAAACGACTCTGATGATATCGCCGAGCTATTGGCAACGCTGACGAACAGCCTCGACGATGGAAAAGGCAGGGTTGAACTGCTTCAGTTTGACACGGAATCTAGCCTTGGCTCGAACAGGTCGCTTGCGGATTTAGCTAGACAAGGCAGCGCGGCAAATATTGCGTCGATTTCTCGACAAGGGTCCCTTACTGATGTAGCGGCGAACCGGTTGGCACAAAATATATCAATCAGCAACATCAGTGACAGTTCTTCACTTGAGATTTCGAACAGATGATGTGAATTGCCGCCCAAATAAATGATTGTCGTGTGTTAATAAGGTCATCGAGGGCACTAAACTTCATTTCATGTGCTATCATCTCTCAGAGCAGAAGCAGATGCATTCCCTGATGATGGACGAGGGCCACGTCTCATAACTCTCTGCTAGATCGCAATCCTAAACCTCTGCAGGATATCACAAATTAGACTTTTCCATCTGAAAGTCCTCTCCCATACCGAAGAGTAAAGAAGTCGGCAAGGTATCTGACCCAGGAATTGCGCCTTGCTCCAAAAGTTTACGTCGCTTTTTTTTACGGGCACTTTTGACAGCACCCCTGGGTGCATTGGCGGAACTTCGTAAGTGCGCACGCGGTGGTATTTGTGCATTATTACCCATGCCAGAAGATAGTTCTCTGCAGGCAACAATATCAAATTTGTGATTCTCCTTCAGATAGCCTTTTGTGTCATTTTTGACACCCTCTAGGATCTGACGAGATGTGCCTTCAACGACGACATTCCTGCTTCCACAAGCAGATACGGGCTCGCACCCCAAGTCGGCTGTGCGATTGTTGTTCTTGGTTTGCCTGAGAGGTGAAACATATCCACTCAGACTGAGATGATCGATAACGTTCACGACGGTCTCCTGAACAGTCTGGTTTTGCAAAGGCCTTTCCTTCGAGTATGTGCTAGGATCCGAATTCAGAGGATTTTCTGTGCACCGATTAAGATTGTCGGACTCATCTGGTTTGGCTTGTGCCATGACATTATTTGCATACGGCAAAACAGTAGGGAATTGTTCCAAGAACTGCGATTTTGCTTCACAGAGATCAGATATCATACGAGAAATATCTGTGCGCATCTGGGATGTTTTTGCACGCTCATCGATAAGCTCCGCGTTTCGATCCTCAAGCTGTCGCCGCAGGACTGCGAGGACTGCTCTGGTCGAGTCTGACTCGCGCAACAGCCCATCTACATGCGATTCCAAATCCAAAGCACAGCTCGCATGTGTAAAGTTAGAAGCAGGCTTTATTTTGCACAACCGTTTTTCAGCAGCTTCGAGCTGTTCCTTCAAATTAATCATAGCCCCTTCATACCAAGCCACCGTACATCGAAGCCCAGCGTTCTCAACATTGAGTTCTGCAATTTCTTTTTGAAAACTGTCATTTTCCACAAAAAGTTTGGTGAACTGAGATTCAGTTTTCCGCTCTGGGGCAAATACAGCTGTTTTGCCCGGATATGGAGAGTTTTCAGAAACGTGTACACATGATGCATGCCCTCTAGCTAACGAGCCCTTCTCTGCTATCTCTTTGGCAGCACGTTCCATGAGCAAGCGCTCTTGAAGAGAAGTTTCTCGCCTCGCAGCTGCCACAAGTTTTTCCTCAGCAAGTTCGAGAGCGACAGCAATTCCGTTCCCAGCACCCTGTTTGGTATTTCTTTCGGCTGTTTCGGTTTGAAAAGAAAGCCGTTGTATTTCAGAGTCAGCTACATTTAGAGCATTTGCTGTTTTCCATAGAGCTCTCTGGAGACGTGCGAGCTCAATCTTCAGTCCATCACTTGAGCACCTTTCCTCAGCAAGTTGGGAGAGGAGCACCTCGTATTCTGCGCGAGTTGTCTCGACGCCATCTTGAAGAGTGCTGCACTGAATTTCCAAGACTTTAACTTGATTTCGAGCATTAGCAAGTTGAAGTTGTGAAGAAGCTAGGCTGTAGTTTCTCTCGGCGATATCACATGTATGTGTTATGGCCATCTGTGTAATTTGAATGAGGAAGAGGCGTTTTGGTCAGAAGACCCGTACGTTTCGTCACTGAAACTTGGGTCGAACGTCATCTGAAATTGTGTAAGATGACATCTATTATCATGCCACGCCGAGTCGCAACAGTTGACATGACACAGGGAAGCCCATCACCAGATTTTGCTGCGACTCGGAGTAGAACTTGCCTTGCTGAGATCATTTTCATTTTTTCGCCGCTCCGCGCCAAAAGCTCGAACAACCACGTTAAGCTTCTTTGTCAACAAGTTTATCTCGGCTTGGCCAAGCTTTCCGAGTCGTTGTATTCCGGCAAAGTCGTCGAGAGAGCATTGCGACTCTATTTGCATGTTGTACGTCTTTGCGCGTGTAAACTCTGACGGCTTCATTGCTCACAACGGACAATTTTTTTTTTTAATAACGTATAGATACGCGATCAATATATATATATAAAAGGTCAGGGTGCAAATATCATTTTCATTTATCTGATTAGCGCCTAGCGCGTGTCAGCATTCAAATTCTATACATACAGTCAGTGAATGTATATATACTTATATGATATTATTATATGTACATAATATAATATGTAATAAGAGTTATATTATATACCTTTATTTGTATAGAATACCATGTAGCATTTTAAAAAAAATCCCTTCACAGATATACAAAACGAAGCGCCAATGCCTGATCAGATTATGGTGTGTGGGCATCTAGGCTAACCATCCCACCTCATGCAAGCAACGTCTCACAAAACAATCTAAACGATGTTCCAGAAACGATCAGCGTCAAGGCCTACTGCTAGGACCGGAGATGGCCTCAACTCAGTCTTACAAAAGCTTCGAGATGGTCGCGAGGGACGCCCGGGCTCAGTTCATGAAGTTCTTCGTCAAGTCGAAGAGCTGGAGCTGACCATCAAGCGTCAGCCGACTCTGCGGAAAAGTTTGCTCAGTATGAGTCTAAAGGAGGCTTATCTCGAAGTTGTTGATCTTCCAGGGAGAGAGGTTGCCGCGGCAATAGAGCAGGTGATGATTGCGGTAACAAGAAACATCCTTGGAGGTGACGGTTTCGGTTATTCTTTACCTTGTAGAGGAAGCAGCGACCAAGTTTATCTCGACCAGCTGGATCGAATTGTATTGAAGGATAAACACGCTCTAGTCACCTTCTCAAGCACGTCTTCTGTGCGCAAAGTCGCCGTTTTGACTCGCGTCATGCAGCTTATACACGGGGTTCTGTGCCGTGGCATACATGTGACGAAGCGTGATATGTTTTACACCGATGTCAAGCTATTCAAGAACCAAAAGGATTCAGACGCTGTACTTGATGACATATCTTGCCTACTTGGATGTACGCGCAACTCGTTGCATGTCGTAGCTTCTGAAAAAGGGGTTGTCGTTGGGAAATTAATATACAACGAAGACGGTGATATAATCGATTGCACGAAAATGGGGATTGGTGGGAAAGCAATCCCCAGCAACATTGACAAGGTAGGAAATTTCAGATCAGAAGCAAAGTTCATACTTTTGGTTGAAAAGGATGCAGCATTTATGCGTTTGGCGGAGGATAGATTCTACAACCGATTCCCGTGCATCATCATTACTGCAAAAGGGCAGCCAGACGTTGCAACAAGGCTTTTCCTATCAAAACTTAAGCGAGATCTATGTGTTCCTGTTCTCGCTCTTGTCGATGCAGATCCTTATGGGCTCAAAATAATTTCTGTTTACATGCAAGGGTCCAAGAATATGGCTTTTGATTCAGCAAACTTGACTACTCCGGACATAAAGTGGTTGGGTGTGCGCCCCAGTGACCTTGATAAATTTCAAATCCCGGAGCAGTGCCGCTTAGAAATGAGTGCAAAAGATATAGAAACAGGGCAGCACATGCTTAGTGAAGAATTCATACAGCAAAATCCAGAATGGGTGAAGGAAGTTCAAGTGATGCTCGAATCAAAAACAAAGGCTGAGATACAGGCTCTTAGCAGTTATGGGTTTCAATACTTGACAGAAATTTACCTTCCGATAAAACTGCAGGAGGGAGATTGGATCTGATGCAAAATTTGGTTCAGAAGATCAGGTCGCTGAGATGGGTCGTCGAACACTAAGCACTGAATATTGTGACCAGTTGCGCTCCAATAAAAGTCTACCCCAATACGCGGTTCTTTTCATTCTTCGGTCTGAGTAAACATACCGGCTCGCATCCTGTGTCACCGCTGAACCTCAACTTAACTCCACGACTTTGTGCTGGTTTGGAAATTCTCGTCGCTTCGAACAACGCTTTACTCTTTGCACGTTCACGTCGAAGGACACTGCTGTCTGGAGCTAGTCGAGTCGTCTGCTCGAAGCCTGAGGTTGAACAAAGATGCTTACCAAGTTCTCGCTGTGCAACGCCTCGCCGCTGTAAAGCCTGTTAAGACCAAAGAGACCGTAAGATATGCTCCGATAATCTGATGATCTTTCACCTTGAGATGTTTTGGGTCAAGTCGTAGAGCTTCGGAACAGTATGTTTCTGCTTCGGCCCAACTTTGAAGTTTCATCTCGCACAGGGAAAGATTCGCATAAATTGAAGCCGTACACCGGTTATTGGCACAACGTGAGTAGTATTTCTTCGCGGTTTCATAGTCTCCCTGTTGAAAGCAGGCGTCCCCGAAGAGTTTTTCCTGCTGTAACATGCTGTCCACTGTGTCTATCGTCGCTGCAACGTCATATTTCACGCCCGCACGACCTTGACCAGCGTTATCGTGCGGCTCACGGACGGCATCTAAGGTTGAGTTTTTTTTCTCCACCGAGTCTTGCAAGATAGCCGTGTCTTCCGATTTCACCTCATCAGACCATGTGGATACTCCTTCAAGAAATCTATTCATATCCCTCGAGTTAACTAAGAACTGTCTCTGGACGTCCCGTACGGGGCTCGAAGAGCCCATTTCTAAGGTTGGCCGACTGAAAGGTGACAGGTCACTAATATGATGTGACGTACAGCAATTTATGTATATTCTGGATTTCAATCAAGCGCGAACTTTTAATTTTAGTTAAGATGAGTTAAGACGATAATTTTGGAGTTAATTGAGTTAAGGCGAGTTAAGCGGAGGTGGTCCACGGTGAGTGCGGGGGCGGGGCGT
>Ga0302114_10001595_pt1 | contig 14823 bp, 9 predicted proteins | sample AG5_Surface_MG_FD_203107 | JGI IMG/M metagenome (GOLD analysis project Ga0302114, IMG submission 203107) | Marine microbial communities from Western Arctic Ocean, Canada - AG5_Surface | ecosystem: Environmental > Aquatic > Marine > Oceanic | place: Canada: Western Arctic Ocean | collected...
GTCTCCGACGAGTTGCTCTCGATGCACTGCATGACGTACGAGCTGAAGTCGAACTTGTACGAGTGGATGTTATGCGTCCGGAGGAAGAGCAGCTCGAAGCACAGGAGAGAGGAGTTCGGAACCTCCCACGCGATTGCGTGTTTGAATTTGTTCCACGGGTTTCGGTAGTCTTGCCCATCCTCCCTCGCCACGGCGGTGTTTTCCCTGAACATGAAACTGACGGATTTGGCCGGGGCGCGCTTCTTCCCCGGGGCGGCGACCTCGGATAGGAGTTCCTCCTCGTGGACGATGTCGCCCTTGAGCGCCGCGGCGGTGGCGTCGGCGATCTTGGCGCGATATGCTTTCATGTCTGCGGATGATTCGAGGGATTCGACGGCGGCGTTCCCGCCGGTCTTCAACGAACCCTTCCGCGACATCTTATCCCCGTCGCCGTCGCGGCGGAACGTGCGGACGTCCTCCATCCGCCGCCTCTCCATCGCGGCGCTGATCTCGTGCGCGTCTTTACCGGTGATCTTCGCGACGCGTTCCATGGTGACTCGGAGATGCTCGGTTCTTCTCGACATCATGTCTTTGAGCCTCCATCGGCCGAGTGTGAGCGTGGCGGCGGTGTAGAGGACGTGCGAGATGGCGAGGAGGAAGATGAAGATGTGCACGTGGTGCAGGAGCGACGCGCTGAAGAAGGGTTCTTTCCCGTCGGGGCAGATGCCGTCGCCGCCGCCCACCGCGCCCTGCAGTCTGCGACGGCCGGAGTACGATCCGGATCCTGTGGAATTGGAGCTCGAGCCGTAGTAGCCGGACTTGCTCACGTGGCACAGCGCCCAGTTATCGCCGTCGAAGATGCTGCTCTTGACGCAGCTGTTGTTGATGATGATGTCCTCGAACACCAGCAGGAGGAACGACACGGTCCCGAGCAGGAAGAGCTCCTCCTCAGCCTTGTGGATGACCAGCATCAACGTCTTCTTCCCGTGCACCAGGTGCTTGATCCAGTGCACGCCGTGCTCGATGCCGACGGAGAGCACCGCGTAGATGAGGAAGAGCAGCGCGACGTTCCATGAGTCCGCGGCATCGAAACCCTTGCCGACACCCATCGTATCGTGAAATTCCGCGCGCGTTCCACCCGGCTTCTACCGGCGGCGCGCGCAATTAACTGTAATCGGCAAAGTCACGTTTTTTTCTTGTCGCCCGCTGACTGGACCAGGGGCGGATCTGGCTTTGGGAAATCATCATGACCTCGGGCGCGCCCACCATGGCGACGCCGTCGTCGTTCGTGGAGATTCGCGACGGCGTGAGCCTGGAGACGCGCCAATACGGCGACGCCACCGGCTCGAGAACGCTCGTCGTGTGGGGGCACGGCCTGTGCAACTCGCTCGAAGGAGAGGACGAGGACATGCTGTGGGATTTCTGGGCGAAGAAGACTGTGGGCGAAGGTGACATCGACGGGCCGTCGTCGACGGACGACGACGCCGGTGCGATCGAGATGGGCGCGAACGTCGTTCGATACTCCGCGCGGGGGCACGGCGAGTCCTCCCCGTCGACCGCACCCGCGGACTGCGCGTGGGATACGCTGGGCGGCGACATGCTGGACCTCGCGAGGCGGCAAAGGCGCGACGCGTCGCAGAAACTCATCCTGGGAGGCGCGTCGATGGGCGCGGCGTCGGCTATCCACGCGGCGGTTCGTGTACAGCGGGAGCGTGAACGCGGCGGTTCGGATCCAGCCTCAAACCCCAACGAGATCGCGGGGCTCGTCCTCGTCATCGTCCCGACGTTCCACGAGTCACGAAGGCGCAGGCGGACGCAGATCCTCGCGGCCGCCGAGCGAGGCTACGACTCATTCTACAAATCCAAAAAGCCGAGGCCGATATTCAGAGGAACCGACAGAGAAGACGAACCGCCGCGTCTCGTCGGCGTCAGGGAAGACTCGTTCGTGGACGTCATGACGGCGAGCGCGGACTCGGACCTGCCTTCACCGGACGTCATCGTGAACGCCTTGAAGGATCTGCCGGTGCTGGCGCTGTGTTGGGATTGCGGCGACCGGACGCACCCGGCGGAGAGCGCGGCGGCGCTGAAGGAGAGACTCGCGCCGCACGCGGACGTTCGGATCGCGACGTGCCTGGAGGAGACTCGCGGGTGGAGCGATGCGGTGCTTCGATTCGTCCGGGGTGTGTGCGAATGAGTGGTGGTGTGGGGGGGTAGATAGAGACGTAGAGTTAGTCGCTCGACTGAATAATAACAACGACGGAGAGTGAGTGCCCACCGGCCAGTGCGAGTTTACGTCAGCGCCACGAGTGCTAGTGCGGTCGCGAGCAGGGCGGAGGTGAGGGCACGGACGTGAATCGCGCCGTCGTCGTCGTCGAGTACCAGGTTCGGCTTTGGCGGAGGCGGCGCCGGGGGCGGCGCCGCAGATTCAGCCGCCGCCTCCGCCGCATCGCTGGCTTCAGTCTCAAACGTCTGAAGTTTGCTCGTGTCCACCCCTGGGACGGTCTTGAGCTCGGCGATCGGGTCCACGGCCGTGTCGGACGACACGCCCTCGACGCCGTTGTTCTTCATCTCGAGCTCCGCCGCGGCCAGCGCATCGTCGCTCACCGTGGATGAGCTGAACATGAGCTCCACATCGTACGTCGTTGAGGACAGTCTGCGCCTCTTCCTCGATGATGCAGCGGTGGCGACGCAGGCGCCGTCGCTGGCGCTCATGCCAGCCTTCGTGAACGCGTCCGAGCATGCTGTGTCCTCGCTGTCCGCGGTGAGCTTGGCCTTCAGCCTCTTCACCTTGACGCCGGCGATGGCCGCGTCTGCCAGAAGCTTAGCCTTTGCCTTCAACCTCGTGTTGGTGATGTCGCCGAGGATGGAGTCGCGGGTCTTCTCGGCTTGCTTCTTCTTCTCCTCTTTACCTTGAGACGGCGAAGCTGGTGCCGATCCCGATGAGCCGGCGCACGTCGTCGCGGCACCACCCGGAACGGTGTCTCCCGCGGGTCTGGTTGCACCCTGAGTGCAAGCAGCGCACGAGTACACGCCGCCGTCGACCCTGCGGTGGTAGTTCGCTGGGCATTTGCACGAGGTCGTGGCGCCCGGCGGACTGCTCGAGCCGGTTGGACAGCTGATGCACAAGGTGCCGTTGTAGTAGTAGTCCGTGCCGCACTCGTTGCAGACGGTCGGTGTTTTGTAGCGGACGATGACGATGCCAGAGCCGCCTTTGCCTCCCGCTCCAGATGGATATCCAGCGCCGCCGCCTCCTCCTCCACCCCCGGAGTTTTCCAAACCGTCCCCTCCCGGCACGCCGTTGGGCCCGGTTCCCTGCCCCCCACCCCCAAGGCCTCCTCCCGCTCCCATCAAACTGGTGGAAAAGTGAGCGCCTCCGCCTCCCCCAGCATAGTACGTCGCGGTACCAGAGATATCGGACTGGATGCCGTAGCCGCCCGCGGTGCCGTTTCCTTCAGTAGTCGCCAACGCCGCTTGCCCTGCCCCGGCACCGCCGCCGCCTCCCCTGCTCATCCCCGAGTCAAAACCTCCAGGTTTCTCTGTGTAAGACGAATGGTAATTGAACGCCTCGCTAACATTGACACCATTGCAGAACCAGGGTCCATGTAAGCAGGCACCGCACGCGCCACCATGCGCGGTGCCGTATTCACCATCGTCGTGCCCCCGATACCCGCCAAAAGCCACCATGGGTGTATTGCCTCCTCCCGAATCATCGAAGGAGCTTTCGCCTCCTCCCGTCGCTGGCACAATACCGGAACCGAATGTCGCTGCATCGCCGCCGGCGCCGACGTTGACATCAAACAAGGTGGTACTAGATCGCTTCCATTCCGCGCTGTACAGTACACCTCCTCCTCCACCGCCACCGCCTACAACCGTTCCGCCGCCGCCGCCGCCTCCAACGACGAGCACGTCCATCTCTGTCAGTGTTAGGTCGGTCACCCGGAAGGATCCGCTGGATGTGAACGTGTGGATCGTGTACTCGCCGACTGTCGTGACGGTACCGCCGGTGGCGCGGGAATCTCCAGAGGAGGAGCACGAAGCCGCGACGGAGTTCGGTGCGCCCGCGGCAGGAGATGGAGCCGCGGGCGAAGCGACCAGCTCCCCGTACACCGCAACGTATCCCGGATCTGTGGTGCTGGCGTAATCCGTAAAGTGGGATTTCCCGACGGCCACGACTTTCCCGTCCCCCGAGAGCGAGACATCCTTGCCGGCCCCATCGGCGGTGCTGTTCCCTTCGAAATCGTCTGTTAGTTTGACCCAGTCGTACTGGGAGCTGTCGTTTTCTTTTTTCCAAGTGTACAGTCGCACGAAACCTGGCCCGTGTGCCGGTGGTGTGCTGGTGTCCTTTCGGGCGTCCACCCCGACGGCGATCATCGAGCCGTCGTCAGAAATGGACACGCCTTTTCCGACGAAGTGATAGTAACTGCCGTACCCCTCTGAACCGAACGTTGCCTTCGCCTGGCCGATGGTCAACAAGCCGCCCATTTTGCCCCACGTGTCTGTGCCTGCGTTGTACTCATACACCACCGCATAAGGTTCGGCTCCATCCCCGGGGTCGAGACTTCCGCCGGTGTACGCATACCCGCTGGGCTCCACGACACCCGGTGCGCCGACGATGAGACGGTTGCCATCGGCGGAGAGGTCCAGCGCATTCCCGAAGGAAGGGTAATGCTCGCCGCTTTCGGTGTCGATGTCGCCGCCGATTTGAACCCAAGTCCCCCAGCCATCCGCGGAGTCGTGGAAGACCCTGACGAAGCCGTTGGAGTTCCCAATCTTCCCGCCGATGGCGAGCCGCGTGCCATCCGCAGAGAGCGACATCGATTTCCCGGCGGGTGCTGTGTACCATGCCCTGCCAGTGCCCGGACTTAAATACTGAACCGAGACGTCCATGCGCGTCGATGGCGACAAGATGTGTACTCTGCTGTCCTGCCCAATCGCAAACCGAGAGCCGTCCGCGGACATGGTGGACATAAACGAACACTGCGGACAGTTGGTCGTATAGGCGATGTAGTCCCACGTGTTCGTGCTGGCCTGCCAAAAGTATATGTCATTACTCACGGCTAATCTTGTGCCGTCCGCAGAGAGTGAAAGGGCCTGCCCCAACCTTTCATAGTCAGCGGTCCCAACAATTGCAGCGCCCATCTCCGTCCAGGTGCTTGACGTCGTGTCGAATCGATACACCTGCACGCGCCCTTGACCAGTCTTTCCATATTGATCAGTTTCAGGCGCTCCGACGGCCATGATTGTGCCGTTACCGTTCAAAGACACGCCATAGCCGAACGCTTCGCCCACGTGCATCCCACTGAGTTCGCTACCCATGGGGTTCCAGGAGCTCGCTTCAACGCGCGTCGCCAGCGCGATGAGCGCCACGATAAGGGAGAATCCGCATCGTATCTTGTAGACACTCGCGTGACACCTCAGACCGAACCCGGTCACGGGGTTCGTGGATATACCTGTCGCGCTCGCTGCTGAAGCTCCGGTCACGAGGTGAAAGATCAGCCCCGAGATCCCTAGAAAGAATGGGGGACAAAACCGGGGCTGGGGTGTGCCGCGCATCTCGTCAGCGCGCGTTCGACCGGGCCGGCGACGCCCCGCCGGTCAAGTGCGGGTCCGAAGGTGTGCGAGTAACTCGCTGTCGCGCTCGGTTCGCCTCAAACGTCGTGCGCGTCGTGCGTTCAACACGGGCGTCGTGCGCGGATATTTCTGACGCCAGCTCGAGCTCATCTGAGTTCGCGGTTGGAAAGCTCGCGGTTGGGCCGATTGAGCCGAGGCTGCGAGGTTGGCCCTTGACGAGCGCCAACCGTTCAACAAGTGCACGGGGCTCGACGGCCTCGTGTCCCGCCGCAGTCTCGTGAGCGCGCGACGGACCGTCGACGGACCTTCCAGTCTCGTCTTCACCTCGCCCCGCCATCGAAAGGACGTTCGTCGGTCAGCGCACACCCGCGGACGGCGCGTGGAGGCTGCCGGATCACCCCGTCTCGCCGCTGTGTGCTCCAATTCTTGGCGCGAGGCTGTGAAATAAATGGCGTCCATGCTGCGGCGCGGTTCCCGCGCGGCCGCGTCCCGCGCGCTCGCGCTGGGACGCGCCGAGTCCTATCACAGCGTCGCCGCGTGGCGGGTGGGAGGGCCCACCGCGCTCCTCCGCGGGGTCCAGCCCGGCGAGGACGGCGGCGTCGGGGGGAAAGGGCCCGTGTCCGACCACTGGGGTGGGGTCAGGGGGCGCGGTGTCGGGGCGTTCGCGGGAATCGATAAACCCTTCGCGCTCGGCGGTGCGCAGACGCGCGCGCTGCACGCGGCCACGCCGTCGCAGGGAAAGCGCGACGGCAGCGTATCGCCCACGGTGCTGGAAGATCTCCTCAAGGTACGGACCCGATCCCACCCACGTACCCATAGGGAGACCCATCGATCGCCAAATCCAAAGCCAAAGCCAAAACAAAATCCCCAGAACAATCACTCACCTCGTTCGTACCTATTCCCCACCCCACATCGACAGAACGCGCAGGCGGTGGGGATCAAGGAGGACATCGACGACCTCATGAAGAACAATCCGTGCCACAGCGTCTCCCTGGGCGAGTTCCGGACCCTCATGGCGGACCGCGGCGTCGTCGACGCGAGCGCCCAGGACGAAACCTTGGAGATTCTTCAGAAAGCCGGCGTCATCGTCAAGCTCGACGACGTCGTCTACACCAACCCGGGTCAGCTGACGCGCGACGTCCTCGCGGTGCTGCCCAAGGTGCCGTCCTACGTCTACGGCGTCAGCGACACCGAGCTGGAGTCGCTCGAGGCTGACTTGGCGGCGCAAGAGGCGGAGGTGAGCGCGGCGGCGGGAAAGGCTAGATGGCGCAGCAACGCCGTGGTGGGCAGCGGCTTGGCGTTCATGGTCACGCAGTTCGTCGTGTTCTTGCGGCTCACGTACGTGGAGCTGTCGTGGGACGTCATGGAACCGATCTCTTACTTTGCCGGCGTGTTTAACGCGATCCTGGTTTACATTTACTTCATGGTGTACAAGCGGGACTTTTCCTTCGACGACTGGAGCAGCCGGATGCAGGCGAGTTACACCGAGTCGGCCATCTCAAAGAAAGGGATCGACTTTGAGAAGTACAAGAAGATCGCGAGGAAGCTCAGGAAGGTTCCTTGATGGGGCGATCGAGTGGGGTGGGTGACGGGAAGACGGGGCGAGGCGTCGGCCGCGGACTTATGGATTTGTGTAAGAAGAGGGATGAATTTTCAGAAAACTTACTTTCGTGGTGGCGTCGAGACCAAGGATAAGGCGTAGGGGCGCACTTCCCAGGGCGCGCGCTCCGATTCGACACCACGCGGAGACATAACAATGCACGCCACGATCGCCTCGACTCAATCGGTGGTCCTGCCCCGCCGCGCCGGCCCCGCACAGCGCCGAACCCGCCCCGCCCCCATCGTCGCTATGGCTGCGTCCAAGACCGAGGGCGCCCCGAAGAAGGCGAAGGCTTCCGATGAGCGTCGCCGCGCGCCCGCGGCTGTGGCCACCGCCGCGGCCGCGATCGTTGCGTCCACCGTCGCGTCGCCCCTCGCCGCGTACAGGTGCGCCCGCGACACGATAGTCTCGCGCCGACCCTAGGGCCCCACTCGCCCGAACCACCATCATCGCACAAATCGCTTTTTGCGCTGCCACGTGTAAACTCTCAATCTGATTCCGTCAACCCCGTCGTGTAATCGATTCGACAGCGCGGACCTCATCTCGGAGTTCAACGCCAGCGGCATCATCTTCAAGGACGCCGTGCAGGTCGAGGCCCTGAGGGACCCGATGGTCGACGGCGTCACCATCTACCTCTCGGACTTCAAGAGGTCCTTCTCCGCGAAGGCGCAGAGCGGCGACTTCTTCAGCGAACCGTCGCAAACCGCGTTGGCGTGCGTTCGATCAGAGAGCGCCGCGGGCGTGAGCGTCAAGGGGGACGTGACGGGGTTCCAGGGGCAGGAGGTGTTCAGCGAGCGGAAGAACCTGAACCTCCTGAACAACAAGACGCTGAGGGTGCGGCGCATTTACGACCAAGGTAATAACGCTTTAGTCTACGTGAGTTACAGCACCAGGACTTCGAGCTCGAGCAACGACGGCGGTCCGAGCGCTGGTCAGTATCACACGAACATATGCACGGTGCCGTTGCGACCGGGGGAGGCGCCCGGCGCGGCGGCCGCGGCGGGGCCGGGGCAGTAGAGTAGCCGACCGTAGCACCGAGTACATTGAAGGTACCTTCGTACCTCACGTTTTCAATCTTTCAATGTTCAGCGCTGCACACATCGAAGTCGTCCCCAACAGTGGAAACCTACTCGTACGTCCGCCGCTCGACACTGTCCGTCGCGACGGTGGATGATCCGTGGCGTCGTCAGCCGCGCGCTTCCCCTCTCGCGCCCGTCGATCGTCGCATCGACCGCCCGCGCCGCCTCCTCCCGGGCACCCATCTGCACGGCATCGTCGCCCACGCGCGCGTCCTCGTCCTCATCCATGGACCCAGACTTCAAACCCGCGGTCATCTTCTTCGACTGCGACGACTGCCTGTACAAGAACGACTGGAAGGTGGCCAACATGCTCACACACAAGATCGAGTCCTTCTGCGGCGAGCGACTGCAGATGAAGGAAGGGTACGCGTACGAGCTGTACAAGAAGTGGGGCACCTGCCTGCGAGGGATGCAACAAGAGGGCATCTTAACATGCCCGGAGATGCTCGAGGAGTACCTCGAGTACTCCCACGACATCCCCTTGCACGAGCACATCGGGCCCGACCCCGAGCTCCGCGCCATGTTACAGTCGCTCGATCCGTCCATCCCGCGGTGGGTGTTCACCGCGAGCATCGAGCCACACGCGCGTCGGTGCCTCGAGCTCCTCGGCGTATCAGACTTGTTCGAAGGCGTCATCGACGTGAGAGCCGTGGATTGGGTCACTAAACACGACGCCGACGCCTACCACGCCGCCATGAAGATCGCGAACGTCACCGACCCAAACCAGTGCCTGTTCCTGGACGACAGCACGAGCAACATGCGCGCGGCGAAGAAGGTGGGATGGAGGACGGTGCTGGTGGGCGAGTACGGTAGGGATTGCGGTGGTAAGATCGAGTGCGCGGACGCGGACGTGACGGTGGGTAGGGTGCACGAGCTGCGGGACATCGCGCCGGGTCTGTTCGTGGAGGATGCGGCTCCCGCGGGCGCGGCGGCGGTGTGATTCGATCGATTCATACTTAAGTGGGTTGAGAAAGGGTCGACCCGTCTCCGTGCGATGAGAGGAGGCGACTTGTAATCTTAATTTTATTTTTTCTTCGAGCGAGTTTGGCTTCGGGGTCGCGGGTCATATCTTCGAGCGCGATGACGTGGCTCGCGCGTCGGATCCTCGCGAGCGGCGGTGTGCGCCGCCCTTTCGCGCGCGCCTTCTCCGCGTCGTCGTCGTCGTCGTCCACCACGGACGCCGCGGAACCCGTGGACGTGTGCATCGTGGGCGGGGGCATCGTCGGCACCGCGCTCGCGTGCACCATCAGATCCAACCCTCTCACCGCGCATCTCTCCGTCGCCCTCGCCGACCGCGCGGCTCCCCCGGACTCCGCGTGGCTCGACGACCCACCGCCGACGCCGGAGCCGAGGGTCAGCGCGCTGACCCCCGCGAGCGTCGCGCTGCTCCGCGACGTCGGCGCGTGGGATCGCATCGAACAGACCGGGCGCGCGTGCGCCTTTCGCGGGATGCAAGTCTGGGACGCGTCCGCGATGGGACACGTGAGGTACGACGCCACCGAGGTGGGCGCGAACGAGCTCGGGCACGTGGTGGAGAACAGGGTGGTGCACACCGCGCTGCACGAGGCGGCGGTCAGGCTCGGGGTCCAAACGTCCCAGCACTCCACAGCGACCGCGCTCGAACTTCCAACTGACGGAGGCGGCGATCTCGCCAAGATTGAATTTCAGAATCTCGGAGAAGGCGAAGACTCGAAGGCGAAGACGACCACGGAGGTGCGCGCGAGGCTCGTCGTGGGCGCCGACGGACCCACGTCCAACGTCCGCACGCTCGCGGGCCTACGCGCGGCGGGATGGCGGTACGGCCTCAAAGCCGCGGTGGGAACGGTCGTCACCGACGAACCGCATCGAGTCGCGTGGCAACGCTTTTTACCAACCGGGCCGCTCGCGCTGCTCCCGGTCACAAACGACGGACGCGTGAGTAACGTGGTGTGGACCACGACGCCGGCGGAGGCTGACCGGCTGTGTGCACTCACGGATGACGAGTTCGCCTCAGAGGTGGACGCGGCGCTGAGGGGCGAGGGTAAATACTCGTACGGAGGGCAAGGCGAAGTCGGCGGGGGTGAAAATAAAAGGCGGCACCCCGGGTTCACGTACGGCTTCGAGGGTAAGTGGCTCATGGGCGAGGCGCAGGAACGGCTGGTGGAGGGGTTACTGAAACCCGCGACGGAGGCTGCGATCCGCGCGGTCGCGGGTTCGATCCCGGGCGGGGGCGATGAACCGCCGGCGTTCGAGCTTCCCCCGAGGGTGGTCGCCGCGGCGGGACCGAGGGGATCGTTTCCGCTCGCAACGCAACTAGCGGGTCGATACGCGCTTCGAAGGCTGGCGCTCGTGGGTGACGCCGCGCACCAGGTCCACCCGCTCGGCGGTCAAGGCGTGAACCTTGGGATGAGGGACGCGGCGCTGCTGACGGATGCGTTGGCTGGCGCGTGCGCCAACGGCGGCGACGTGGGTTCGATGCTTTCGCTTGGAAAATACGCGGATGGGGCGTCTGCGGCGAATTTGCCGATGATGGCGGCGCTGGACGGGCTGCAGAAGCTGTTCGCGTCGGACATGCCGGTGGTGGCGTGGGCGAGGGGCGCGGGGCTCGCGGGGGTGAACGCGATCGGGCCGGTGCGTCGGAGGATCGCGAGGTACGCGATGGGCGGCGCGTGATGAGGACGTTTGATTTGAAATTAAGAGTCACCTTCGAAGGTACAAGTGAACAGTCGACGGTTACGTCAGCGCCACGAGTGCTAGTGCGGTCGCGAGCAGAGCGGAGGTGAGGGCGTGTAAGTGGACCGCGCCGTCGTCGTCGTCCAAAACGAGGTTGGGCTTTGGGGGACTCGGCGGCGGCTCGGCAGCCTCAAATTCAGCCTTCGTCTCCGCGACGGCGGCTTCTGCTTCGGTCTCGAACGTTTCAATCTTGCTCGTGTCCACCCCTGGGACGGTCTTGAGCTCGGCGACGGGATCCACGGACGCCTCGTACGTCACGCCGCCCACGCCGTTATCCGTGAGCTCCTGAGCGGCGGCGGTCAGCGCATCGTCACTCACCGTGGATGAGCTGAAGAGGAGCTCGACATCGTACGCCGTTGAGGAGAGGCGACGCCTCTTCCTGGATGAAGCGGCGGTGGCGACGCAGGCACCGTCGCCGGAGCTCATGCCAGCCTTCGTGAACGCGGTGGAGCACGCGGTGTCTTCGTCCGCGGCGGTGAGCTTGGCCTTCAGTTTCTTCACCTTCACGCCGGCGATGGCCGCGTTGGCGAGCAGCTCGGCTTTTTTCTTCTGCCTCGCGTCTTTGATGTCGCCGAGGATCGCGTCGCGGGTCTCCTCCGCCTTTTTCCTGCGTTCACCCTTGGGTGACTGGGCAGGCTGTTTGTCTTCCCCGGCAGCGCCGCTCTGGCTCGGTGGCTTTTGCGGATTCGCGCCGTTCCCATTGTTCCCTTTGTCACGGCCAGGCTGTTTGCCGCCGTTGTCGCCCGCCTCTGAAGCTTTCAAGTCGGCCGGGAGGTCGCGGATGGTGGCCTTCCCGGCAGGTGACTCACCAATGACCAATCGAGTTCCATCGCCAGATAAAGATACAGACGCTCCAGAATAACGCTGAGAGCCATACATTGAACCGATAGCGGGTCTCCATGACCATAAATCCGAGTTCCACTCGTAAACACGAGTCGCGCCCCTGTCATCACCATTGTAGTTCGCATGTGGCGAAGTCGCGTGTGGATCACCGATGGCTATCCGCGATCCATCATGTGATATCGCAACTGAACTGCCGAAATTACTGCCAGATCGCTCTTTGACGCCCTCGATGTAATCGCCCATCAACGTCCAGTTTCCCGTGCCGTAGTTTATTTCAAACACCCCAACAAAACCCGGTGGTGAGTTTGTGTAAGTTTGGGTATAGCTTCCGACAATCACACGCTTCGAATCGCCAGACAAGGCTATGGATGGACCTATCGGATCACTTACGATGACCATGTCGTTCGAGTAGTGATACCAGTCGTATGACCATCTCTCCTTCAATCTGATGACGTTGCCGACCTGAAGCCATGCATTTTGGTTTGAGTCTAATCGATGAACAGTCGCGTTTGTCCCCTTCCATCCACTGATTGCTAAAGTCGACCCGTCATCCGACAAAGAAACGGAAGCCCCATACTCCATACGGTCATAGGAATTTTTGACCAGGGTCCCACCGGCGGCGGCGTCAAGCGTGTTGCCCAGTTTGGACCACTGACTGAGTCCCGAATCGGGTTCTTGATAGACACGGACCTGTCGCAAAGTGAAACTCTGGTACGAGCCGCCATATCCATTACTATTCCTTACGTAAACCTGATAACTCGTGCCGATGGAACCGACAGCCAAACGAGATCCGTCCGCCGACAGAGATACTGAGTTTCCGAGACCATTCAGGTATTCCTGATACCACCAGGAACAATCGCTGCCGTCCATGTCATCACACCATGATCCCGCTGAGCTGTTGCCTTGTCCTCCGATGATATCTTCTCCTATCTGTATCCACGTATTCGATTGTCGCTCAAACACGCGGGCGCGCCCTACACCAGACTGGGGATACTGACCCACACCAGACGCATGGGGATAGCCGATCGCCAGTCTGCTTCCGTCGCTCGAGAGGCTCACCGCCTGTGGATATCCACTAAACTCGTACTCATACATGTACCCGTTGTTGCTGCTGGATTGTTGTCCCTTTTCATCGTTACTGAGAATATCGTTCCCAACCTGAGTCCACTCACTCGATTCCTGCGAGTATCCGTAGACTCTCACGTGTCCGGGACCCGGCGCGTTCATGACGGCGACTGTGTTTCCGTCATCAGAGACCACCACAGAAGCTCCAAAGCCCGTCCCGTTTTGAAACGTAGATGTGACCAGGCACATTCCAGGGTACAGCTGACCTTGCGCGTTGCACTCCGACTGTCCGGTGGAGAGGAAGCCGTCCGAGCAGTTGGTCCAGCAGTTCTGATTTGGCGCAATTTTGCTCGGGCATTCGCCGGTGCCCCCGTTCTCCGGCGGAGCAGATGTGTCACAGTACGTCACATGGAAAACATACACGCCGCTGGAGGCCCGTACGGCCACGCGCGTGCTCATGTCATCACCCGCGATTGCAAATGACGATCCAAAACCCGTGTAGCAGTTTGAATTGGAGGAGCATGTGGGGTCTATGAGTCCTCCGCCCCCCATCTCAAACTCATAGCCCTGGATTCCAAAAGCGCTGAACTGTCCTGAATACTGAGGAGAGATACCGCAAGGTCCGTCGTTGGTAGTCCATTCTCCACGACCCCATTTCAACGTAATCAGCCTGTCTACTGTTGAGGACTGGTAGTTTGAGCCACCTACCGCAAAGAAATTACCATCTGCGGACAATCTGACATTGGCTGCGGCGTTACCGACCTTGAAATCGCACCAACCAAGCCTGACCCAAGCGTCCCCAACATTGAATGTTTCGCCCGACCAGTCCGTTGCTGTCATCGGTTCCGCCCATTGATACGCACGAACCTCGCTCTTATCGTTATAGTGACTCCCAGGTTTATCATTACCGACAATCAGGCGGTTTCCATCTTCAGATATTGCCACTGACGTACCGAAATGATCATTCTGGTCCCCGTCGATGCTCTCGTACCTGGTGTGAAGGTCACATTCGCTGGCAGATATTGCCAATGTCAGCCACGCGCCATCTGAAGGGTCCCACTCGTACACCCGGACTTGACCCATGTCAGGTTTTGTCGACCAGCACCCTTGATAATAATAATCGTTGGAGCACTGATCAGGTCCATCGAAGCCAGGAGCACCAATCGCCACTCGGCTCCCGTCGCCCGAGAGCGAAATTGACTTCCCGACTTGATCGTCAGTCTTATTGTAGCAGAACATGCTGTCGCCCATCTGTACCCACAGGTTCGATCCTCCGTTCCATTCATAAACGCTCACCGCTCCTGTGGTACAGTTCTCAGCAGGGTGCGACGGGGCTCCAACCGCCAATCGCCCTCCGTCCTTGGAGAGTGAAACTGAAGCGCCGAATCCATTAGCGCCGGCGAGCTCATTTCCCTTTCTTGTCCACGAGCCCGTTTTCCACTCGTATACTCGGACCTTGTTGTCTGCCCCGAAAGCGACGTGGGAGTTGTCGCCCGACATGCACATCGACTCTGACGGTGAGTCCTGCCAATTTCCCGCCTGGTCCCAATAGCCGCTGCCGCTGGACACGTACGACTCGCCGTCGACGTCGCCCCGAGTGAGCTCCCACTGCGAGCGAGACCACGTGAATTCTCGAACCCCAACGTAAAGGAGCCTGCCATCGGGACTGAGACTGACGGGCGCGTTGTTATCGGAAGGGATCATCTCTCCGAGCGGAACCCAGGTGGTTTGCTCCCATCCGTGCTGAGACGTCGTGCAGAAGCCGTGTGCGGTGGTCAGGAAGGCGAGACTCAGCGCCACGAGAAGAAGCCCCGAGATCCCCAACGAGAAGAATGGGGGACAAAACCGGGGCTGGGGTGTGCCGCGCATCTCGTCAGCGCGCGTTCGACCGGGCCGGCGACGCCCCGCCGGTCAAGTGCGGGTCCGAAGGTGTGCGAGTAACTCGCTGTCGCGCTCGGTTCGCCTCAAACGTCG
>Ga0302114_10001608_pt1 | contig 14773 bp, 13 predicted proteins | sample AG5_Surface_MG_FD_203107 | JGI IMG/M metagenome (GOLD analysis project Ga0302114, IMG submission 203107) | Marine microbial communities from Western Arctic Ocean, Canada - AG5_Surface | ecosystem: Environmental > Aquatic > Marine > Oceanic | place: Canada: Western Arctic Ocean | collected...
AAACCCCACTTGCAAGAGACATATAGTCTAAGTCACTCATTAACTAATGGCAAAATTTTATCGACCCAAACCACATAACCACGAAGATTAAGATGAACTCCGTCATATGTGTACTCTGAACTCAAGCCACCTATAGAAGATAACTCGCCTAAGTTTAAAAATTTGATTCTTTTAGAAGTTGATAGCAAAGCCAAACTATCATTAAGCAAATTTACTGACTGAACATGCTCAGAGCCACAAATGATCAGCTCACATTGAATAGTTGATTGAACTACGACTTCAATATCTGCATCAATTAAAAGATCAATAATTGCCTCATAATTTTCTAAAACTTTAGAAATAGAGATATTACGATGGATGTCATTTATACCTATCATAATGAATGCCTTGTTAGGTTTGGTAGATAAAATTGAATCCATACGAGCTAAAATATCTGAAGTTTTATCACCACCTATACCTCTGTTCACTACTTTTAAAGTTGGAAAAAAATCACTCCATTCACCTTCGTTTGTAATACTATCTCCAATAAAAGCTAATTCAGCATTGGGACTAAATTTTTGGAACATAAGGATTCTTTGTTCTCCATTCCTTTCTAATCTATCAATCTTATTTAAAGCAAAAGTTTTTTTTAGTAGCTTTAATTCTTGATAAGGAAAAATTTCAAACTTTCCAACTATAAATCCGTACGAAAATAAGATAAAAGATAAGCTAACAAGAATAAAAATATTTATTCTTTTCATATAATATTAATTATTCCCACTCAATAACGCTCTTCATTATTTTTATTGAATAGTAGAGCATACGAAGCATCTAGAAACTACTTTGCTGCTAGTTTTTAGTTTCATTTTTTTTAAACTTATTATTCGCATGTAAAAAATTCTTAATTAAAATCAATACTCATTGAATTAATAACTGTAGTATTCTCTTGTCCATCTCCTAAACAACTAATCTAGAACGATATTCGATAGTCAATTTGATAAAGTGTTTGTTTTATATTTTTTGCTTCATAACCCCATCTAAAGCTTCGGAAACTATCGCCTTTGCAGTCTAGATTTTCTGTCTTCACAGAAACTCCAAAACCCTCTAAGAAACCTGAATTAAAAAATACTCCACTATTAGGATTTAAACCCCAGCAAGTAATACCTGTTTCTGGACCACCCACGCCATAAGTTCCAGAATGATTTGGGTTTCCATAAGTAACTCCATTTACTTCGAATTGAGGATAATTTGTATCTGTCATCTTTCCATCAAAATAGGATATGGTTAATCCAACATAAGGGGTTAGGTTGAGCCAAGAATTGAACCTATAACTTGGTCCCAAGTTAAGAGTTATTCCCTTTAATTTAAATGGAGGCGCAGGATTTACAACATAGCCCCCAACCACAAAAGTCCCACTTATAGGGTCACCTTTCCTTCGGCTGTGAGTAATACCGGCGTTTAGATATAAATTATCATTAATTTTTCTATAATAATCTAAACTAAGCGCATGATCTTCTGTTCTTAATGTGTCATCAGTTAGTTTTACTGTTTTAACATTTTTGCCAAGATTGCCATATATCGGCGTATGCAAGCCACTAACATCTCCCATCGATCCGCTTGAAGAAACTGCAATACCAAATGAAAGTTCATTGACTTTTTGATTAACATCCAATTCAGCGGCTGTGCTCAATGTAATTTGAAAAAGAAACAAAATAGAGATAAAGGACAGATTTTTCATTATTCAGATATTCTATTTAAAAAAATATTTTTACAATTCATAAAAAAACGATAATACATTTAAGAAAGAATTGAAACATTTTAATAATATTATGTTTTCATAGTTGTTTCTTAAAGCCTAGTCATTATTTATTTTACTCCCACACTGAAAGCATTTTTTAAATACATTCTTTTATTATCTTTTTGTTAAGTAATTTATTCCGATTAGCATATTTTTTGCAAAGGATTTAATAATAGAGGCAATATTTATTTTTCTAGTGTATTTTTTATTAGTCCTATATTGAAGTAAGTAATAACCAGTAGCTAAAAATAAATGCTTTATAAATAATATTATTTGAAAGCCCTGCAGCAATTTCAAACATATTAGATAGTTGTGCCTAGAAAGACCTATAAAACCACAATGTTTATAAATATCCTCTTTAATAGTTAAGAAATAGCCAATAGCCCAGCCCCCTGTCAATTTAAAATTTGCAGAAGGAGAAATCTCGTTATGTGTGGTTTCAAGCTTGACGCATAAATCCCTAGGTACGAGTTTTATTTTTTCTTTCTTAGCAATATAAAGTGTAAGTAAATCATCAGAGAAATAGCCATTGCCGTTACTCATAAATTTAGTTTCTTTTGCTAAAGAGGATTCACAAAAAAGAGTAGCTGTATCGGCAAGGACACCCTGGTAAAGCCAGTCTGCATAGGTGCTATCTATACTCAGAAAAGGCTTCCTAATTTGGCCAGAGCACCAGCAATATGAATACCTAGTTCCGTCACTAGTAGCCTGTATCATGTTTTCTAAAAATTCTGGAAACCAAATATCGCCATTATCTATAAAAGCAATATACTTACCTTGAGCAATCTTTTTCCCAACATTTAATCTCCATAACTGACCTCTGTTCTTCTTAAAATTTAGCTTTTTTACCCTTTTATCAACTATTTTTTCAATAACGCTCTCCGTATTATCTGTGGATGCGTCATTTAAAATTAAAAGCTCAAAGTTATCAAAGTTTTGCCATAAAACACTATTGATTGATCTTAAAATATCATTCTCGCTATTGTAGGTCGTCAATAAGACTGTTACTAAAGGATTTTTTATATTTTGCATAATTTATATTTACTTTTTACTCCAACTCATGAGTGTATCTGTAGCGTCAATCGTATCTAGTGTCTGAAGATATGTATTAAAAAGTTCTAGGGTTTCAATATATTGCCTTTATTAAAAAATTATTAAGCTTTTTCATAGTCTTTATATAATTTTTTAATGACCTCAACTCCTGATGAAAGAACTTTTATATTTAATACATCTTTTATTAAATTACTATTAGCCACAAGATTTCTTTTTTGATCATTTAAATCTCTAGATACTTCCTCTGCAATTAAATTTTGATGATCATCATAAAATTCAAGAAATCCATCAGAGTTAGTTTTCTTTTTGAATTGAATATCATAGCAATTTAAAACTTCCTCAATAAAATTTTCAACCGAAATTGATTTGCCTGTTCCTAAAATAAATTTTCCAGTAATGCCTCTTTGTGCAGCATCATAAAATATAGAGCAAAATTCATATGCATAACCCCAATCTCTTTTTGATTTGGCATTATAAAATTTCAAAGGTTCCATGTTAGTCGGATCAGAAGATTTAAGATGGGCGAAAAATTTAAAAATTTTCTTTGTGAAAAACTGACGCCCACGATAAATTGATTCATGGTTGTAAAGTATAGGTCTAAATATTTTAAGATCGAAAATATCTTCGTATAGGTCACATAAAAACATATCATTTACTTTTGAAATGCCATAGGCGTTAATTGGTCTTATCAAGGTATGTTCATCTTGAGGATAAACATCTGGATTTCCAAATATTTCTGAACTTAGTGGTTGCATCAACCAAGGATTGGTATTGGCATTCAAAATTGCGTTAAGAATATTATATGTGATCGTATGATTCTCTTTTATGCAGCCATGAATATCTAGGTTACTATTTTGAACATAGCTATTGGAGGCAAAATTAAAAATATGACTATATGAGCCATCATCAACAACTTTAGCAAGTTCAAAAGTATTGGTTAGGTCTAAATAAATTAAGTTTATTTTCTTTCGTCTAGCAAGATCGCTTAAAATTCGTGAAATATTACTAGAAGATCGTCTGATTATTACATCAATTTTAACATTGTCTTTTGATAACAATTCTAAAATGACCTGGGAGTCTTGACTCAGTCCACCACAAATTAAGATTTTCATTCATTTCAAGTTATTTGATAATAACTTTAACGCAGAATAAAATTTTTCACCAATATTGTGATGGCCTTCCCATACCTCAAGAACTTTTATAGAGGAATGATTTAATATTTCTTTATAATGACTGAGGTCACCCAATCCAAATTCAACTCCTTCTCCATCATCCCCTTCTCCATCTGCAATGTGAATATGCTCAATTTGATCTTTAAGCAGATTATACCAATCATACCAATCGTCATTAAAGTAGTTTGCTGAGAGAATGAGATGAGAAAAATCAAGACATAACTTTATATCATTCTCTTTTATAAAGTTAATATCATCTTTACTGCAAAATTGATCTAAGACTACAGATCCACCAAAGTACCATGCTTTCTTTGGTAGCCATTGAGCATATAAATCTACGTCATGAGTTTTTTTGATATCACTAGTAAATTGTTTAAAGGTCTTGTAAAAAGACATTTTTGAATCATTTCTGCATGAGAAACTTCCAAGAATAAGGCAAGAATTTTTTGAAATAGTCTCAATCTTTTTTGAAGCCTCGATACATATATTAATTAATTCTAAACTCAATTTCTTTTGTGATCTATTGTTCGAGAATGGATCAATTAAGTCATCATTACTAACGTAATCTGGTAAATGGATACTTATATGGTCGCCATCACTGACAAGAGAATCTAATATATCAATATTCTTATCTAATTTAAAAACTTCTGCGTATGATAAATGCATTTCAAAATATTTTCCCTCGAATCTTCTCTTGATGTCGATAAAATCATGGAGCCTTACAGGAAGTGATATTTTATATTCATTCCTAAAATCCTTGATATTTTTTGCAACCTCTTCATTAGCTTCTATGTGGGACTTAAGAAGTGGATCGCCTGCATTTGCATTCTTTAAGATTTTAAGTTTTTTGATTTTATCAAGTTCATGAATTCTTAATCCTGTAGCTGGTGATTTTTCAACAAGATTTTTAATCACTATTTCATCACCGTGGGAGTAATTTTTATCAAAATAAAGTCCTGTCCCAAGATTTCTTATATTTAAAATCTCGCCTTGATTGGGTGATCTTTCAGACGAGTTAAAAATATCATTATATTTTGTGACTATTTCATTCATTCTTTTAAAATCATTTAAATCAGAGCTTGATGATATATCAAGACCTAAATCTTGTTTTGAAAGACAAATATGTCTCTCAATAAAATCGATTTCATATTTTAATGTCAATAACACAACTTCCCATTCCGCATCATGAGAAGAATAGCCAATCTTTGCATCTGTCATAGATTTGAGCCTTTCAATGAATGAGAGTTGTTGATTTCCCAGTGCTACAGGATAGTTAGCAATACAATGAAAAACACAATCATTCTTATCAAATTTTGACAGTTTAATAAATTTCTCAATTTCATCTTCGGAACCACCACCATAACTAACCATAACAGGAATATTTTTTGATTTTGCTAGTTTAATTAACCTTATATTCCTAAATTCAGCAGAAGGTATTTTAATAAAATCAATCTTATAACCTTTTTCAAAAAATTCTTCTAAATCAGTATTTCTAAAAAAACTAAATCCAATACTTAAGCCATTTTCGCGTGATTTATTTATTAGTTCACCAATCCATGAATGTTGTAAATTACTCCTTTCAAGTTCAGATTTTATGAGAGTGCTTCCCATTTCATCATTATCAGCAAAAAAATTGTCAGATCTGTATTGGAATTTTACTCCCCATACTTTTGCAGTACTCGCTTGCTTGATATGCTTTATTGCTTTTTGAAGATCTCCTCCATGGTTGATACCGATTTCTGCTATTAATTTTGTCATTATTTCTTTTTATTAAGAATCTGTTTGTATATTAATTCTGCAAATTTCCAATCAGCTTCATCGTTTATATCAATTGACTCTATTTTATCAGTTAATATTGGAATAGCTTTATTGTGAAATCTGTAGCCTGAACTTATAAAATTTTTTGTGCTAAATCCATAAAAAGCTCCGGTTTCATTAACCTGAACCTTATTTATAAATTGTCTTCCAGCTCTTTCATGAAAAGGATGGTTTATCGGCTTCCATGACATTAAGTCCTCCTCGGACTCTTCCCAGAGAAACTGATGTGCATGCTCTGCCGCAAATACTGTTGAATTTGGATTTTTTAATAATACTGAAACTGCGCTTTTATATTTCTTAGAGCTCATAAATGGAGCTGTACACTGGATCATAAAGGTAAATTCCGGTCTTTCATTCATTGGAATTTGATTTAAGAATGATAATACTGGAACATCAGTCATCACATCATCTTTGGATTCTAATTTACTTTTTCGTTGGTGAGTTTCAATATTGTTCATATCAGCTATTTCTAATATCTCAGAATCATCAGAAGTAACAATTATCTTCTCAAAACATTTAGAGTCTTTAAGACAGTTAATGGATCTGGTTAACAAAGATTGTCCACAAAAATCTTTTATATTTTTTCTTATAACTCCCTTAGATCCGCCACGAGCTGGGATTATTGCCCAGACTTTTTTATTATTTATATTTTCTTCCATTTAAATTTATTAATTTGAAGTTCTAAAACCCTTATTTAGAGTGGTTTAGTGGATTTGGTACTATTCCCACTCAATAGTGGCTGGAGGTTTACTGGAAATATCATAAACCACTCTTGAAACTTTTGAAATCTCATTGATTATTCGATCTGATACCAGATTGAGAAAGTCATGATCAAGTTTAGCTGCCCTAGCCGTCATAAAGTCTATGGTTTCTGCTGCTCTTAACGCTATGACATATTCGTAACGACGGGCGTCGCCAACTACGCCCACACTTTTTATCGGTAAAAATACTGCAAAAGCTTGGCTGACTTTGTCATACAGATTATGTTTAACCAGCTCTTCCATATAAATATGATCTGCCTCTTTTAAGATCTCTAATTTTTCTTTTGTAATATCACCCAAGGTTCGGACCGCCAAGCCAGGGCCTGGAAAAGGATGTCTTTTTATTAAGTAGTCCGGAAGACCAAGTTCTTTTCCTATTTTTCTAACCTCATCTTTAAATAAAGAAGTTAATGGCTCGACTAAAGGTAATTTCAAATAAGACGGTAAGCCACCAACGTTGTGATGAGACTTTATAACGTGTGCTTTGCCGTTTTTAATACCCGAAGATTCAATGACATCTGGATAAATTGTGCCTTGAGCTAAGAATGAAATATTTTTTAGTTTTTTAGTTTCTTTTAAGAAGACATCAATAAAAGTTTTACCAATTATTTTTCTTTTCTTTTCAGGATCAGACTCGCCTTTCAGATTCTTTAGAAATAACTTCTCACTATCTGAAAAATTAATATTTAATTTTAAACCTCTTTTTAAATCTTTTTTAACTTGTTCGGCCTCACCCTTTCTGAGTAGACCGTTATCAACAAAAATGCATTCAAGATTTTTACCAATTGCTTTTGAAAGCAAAGCAGCAACTACAGATGAATCGACGCCGCCGGAAATACCTAATAATACTTTTTTATCACCGACTTGAGCTTTAATATCTTCAACGAGCGAATCTGCAATGTTTTTCGGTCGCCATTTGCCATGGCACCCGCAAATATCCTTTACAAATGTTTTTAAGATTGTTTGCCCTTGTTGAGTGTGTGTAACTTCTGGATGAAATTGAAAGCCATATTTCTTCAACTTGGTATTTTCAAAAGCAGCAATTGGGCTATTTTTAGAAGACGCTACTTTTTTAAACCCTTTTGGCAACTTAGTGACTTTATCGCCATGACTCATCCATACATTTAGATTTTGATTTTTGGATTTCAAACCTTGAAAAATTACTGCTTTTTGAAGCGTTAATTGAGCATGTCCGAATTCTCGTTTAAAGGAAGAATCAACGTTACCGCCAAAATGTTTTGCCATAGTTTGCATGCCGTAACAGATTCCTAAAACCGGCAAATTACTATTGAGGATTTTGGAATCAAATTTTAAAGCTTTTTTAGTATTAACGGATTCTGGACCGCCTGACATTATTATTCCAGATGCCTGCATCTCATTTATTTTTTTAAACGAAGTTTCGTGCGGAACTATTTCGGAATAAACACCTATTTCTCTTATTCTCCTAGCAATAAGCTGAGTATATTGCGAGCCAAAGTCGAGGATGATTATTTTTTCAGATGTTATTTCTGTTTTCACCGAGTTAGCTCATTCGGTAATTGGGAGCTTCTTTGGTCACGCTCACATCGTGCACATGACTTTCTGTAATTCCAGAAGAAGTAATTTGAACAAACTTAGGTTTTGTTTTCATTGTTTCGATGTCTTTTGAACCGGTATAACCCATGCTTTGTCTCAATCCACCCAAGGTTTGATGCAAAGTAGTTTCAACCCAACCTTTGTATGGCACTCGCCCTTCTATTCCTTCTGGAACTAGTTTGTCGGATTGAGTAATGTTTCCTTGAAAATAGCGATCGCCTGAATTAGATTCACCCGACATTGCTCCAACTGAGCCCATGCCTCGATAAGATTTATAACTTCTACCTTGATACAACTCTACTTGTCCTGGTGCCTCTTCAGTTCCAGCCAAGATTCCACCTAACATAACAGTGTCAGCTCCAGCAGCAATGGCTTTAGCGATATCTCCAGAAAATCTAATGCCGCCATCGGCTATAACTGGAACACCTTGTTTGCCGATCGCTTTTACCACATTGGCTATAGCGGTAATTTGAGGCACTCCGACACCCGTAACTATTCTTGTGGTACAAATTGATCCAGGACCAATTCCAATCTTTACTGCATCGGCTCCAGCTTTCACTAAGGCTAAGGCCCCTTCACCAGTTGCAACATTTCCACCAATTACTTGAAGGTCTGGGTAAGTAGCTTTTACCAATTTGACTCTATCAATGATTCCTTTTGAGTGACCGTGAGCACTATCGACAACAATTGCATCAACTCCTGCTTGAACTAAAGCTTCAAGTCTTTCTTCAGTATCAGATCCATTACCTATGGCTGCACCGGTTAATAGTCTGCCTTCGCTATCCTTGGAAGCAAACGGGAAATCTTTATTTTTATTAATATCTTTAAGAGTGACCAATCCTTTGAGTTTAAAATTATCATCGACTAATAGTATTTTTTCTATTCTATTTTGATAAAGCAATCCTTTAACGACATCAAGATGTTCGTTCTCTTTAGCCGTAATTAATCTTTCTTTTGGGGTCATAATAGTGCCAACATTCGCAGCAAGATCCGATACATTTCTAAAATCTCTTGAAGTCACAATGCCAACTAAGTTGCCTTCATCCACTACTGGCATTCCTGAAATATTTAGATCTTGAGTTAACTTGGTTAATTCACCGACTGTTTTATTTGAAGAAATAGTTATAGGATCTCTTACAATCCCACTTTCAAATTTTTTGACAGCAGTAACCTCTCGCGCATGATCTTCGATGGACAGGTTTTTATGAATAATGCCGATACCGCCCAACTCAGCTAAGGCAATCGCCATTCTTGATTCTGTAACGGTATCCATTGCAGCCGATAGAATAGGAATTTTTAAAGATATATTTTTAGTTAGTTTAGTGGTTAAATCGGCCTCATGAGGAAGAACCTCAGAATAGTCTGGCACAAGAAGTACGTCGTCGAAAGTTAAAGCTTGTTCTGATAGCAACATTTTAAGATTATACAGAAACGATAAAAAAAATAAACTATGGAAAATATCAATAAATTTAAAGGCTGGCAGATGGTCTATACAGCCATGATGATGGAGTTTTCTGTTGTGGGTTTTGTTTTTTATTGTTTTCCACTCATGTTTTCTGAATTAGAAAGAGATCTTGGTGCCTCACAATCTCAACTTTCTGGAGCTCTGTCTCTATTCTTTATATTTTCTGCTGCTGCATCAATAGTACTTGGAAGATTAATAGACAAATACTCAGTAAAAAAAATAATGACCATTGGTGGTGTTATTTTTAGTTTGGGACTCTTTTCAATAGCCTTTATTGAAAATACTTTTAGCTTGCTTTTAATATACGCAACTTTGTTATCTATTGGTGGCCCTGCCCTTGGCAACATGTCTGTCACAAAATTAGTAGCTAATTGGTTTGAAAGCAAAGCTGGAATGGCTTTGGGTATCGCGGCAATAGGAATATCTTTTTCTGGGGTTATTTTGCCAATTTTAATCGACCCATTGATTGACGGTATTGGCTGGAGAAATGTCTACATTCTTTTTGGGTCAATAGTTGTTTTGATTCTTTTACCAACGGTAAGATTTGTTGTAATTGATACCCCTGAAGAAATAGGACAAAAAAAAGATAACTTGGAAATACAGCCTAATGTAAATTTAAATACGGTTTTGATGGATGTTTCAGAGTTTTTTAAGTCAAAAATTTTCTGGATAATTTCTCTAACTTTTGCGTTTCAGTTTTTAGCAATGGGAGGCGTTCTCTTGCATCTTCCTTTACACTCAGAAACTATAGGTTTTGATAACGTTTTTTATTTTCTTGGTTTACCGATCAAACAAAATGTATTTGCCTATTCTCTTGCTGCCTTTGGCGGTGTAACAGGAAAAATTCTATTTGGTTATTTAATAGATAAATTAAAAGCCAATAAGCCTGTAATGCTTATGATGTTATTACAATCAATAGGTATTTTTGGCTTAACGCTTTCTGATAGTTTTGGATTTTTTACTATCTTTTGTTTTGTATTTGGAATGGGATTTGGCGGCGCTATGGTCTTATTGAGCGCTTGCTTCTTAAAAGCTTTTGGCTCTGTAAATCTAGGTTCAGCCCGAGGTTTTTCTGCCTTAATCGTAGTCCCTCTGCAACCAATAGGAATATTTATTGTTGGTAAAGCTTTTGATTTAAATATCTATATAGAGGCTTTTTTAACTATGGGAGCAGTTACCTTAGTTGCAATGGCAATAGGTTCAAGAATTGTTATTAAGTAAGTTAGTCTGAATATATAGAGTCAGTTTTTGCTGAGGCAATAAAATCATTTTTATGAAGACCTTTTATTTTGTGTGACCACCAAGAAACGGTAACTTTTCCCCATTCTAAAATTATCTCTGGATGATGGTCTTCCCTTTCTGCCATTGCTGCAACTTTTGAAACAAAATTTAAACCCTCTAAATAGGCATTGAAAGCAAAGCTACATCTAAGTCTTTTAATATTATCAACTTCGATTATTTCCCAAGCTGGAATTTGAGGCTTAAATTCAATAATCTCTTGATCAGTAACTAATGGCGCATCAATATGACAGGCCTTACAGAAATTTTCGACAAGATTTTTTGAATTCATTTAATTAATTCCGCCTTTAGTTAATTTAGTAGGATCTAGTAATTTCTTTAATTTTGCTGCGCTTAAATCAGTTTCCTCAATAGCCACGTCGATGATGGGTCTATTTTCTTTATAAGCTTTTTTGGCAATCGCTGCCGCTTTCTCATAACCAATAATGGGATTCAAAGCGGTAACTAAAATTGGATTTTTATCTAAAGAACTCTCTATTGAGGCTTTATTTACTTTAAACGTTTTTATAGCTTTATCAGCTAAACCATCCATGCCTCCGGCCAGAATATTTATGCTCTTTAATAAGTTATAACAAATTACCGGCAACATTACATTCAATTGAAAATTACCTGCCTGAGCAGCTACTGTAATAGTTGTATCGTTACCAATCACATCAGCTGCCACCATAGTTACTGCTTCAGGTATAACTGGATTGACTTTGCCGGGCATGATGCTACTACCAGGTTGTAATGCTTTAAGTTCAATCTCAGAAAGCCCCGCTAAAGGACCACTATTCATCCACCTCAAATCATTTGATATTTTCATTAAGATAACCGCTAAATTCTTTAGCTCGCTCGATACCTGTAAGGAAGAATCTTGCGCGCTTAGACCTTGAAAAAGATTATCGCAAGGTTTAAATTTATAACCAGTCAATTGAGAGACTTCAACCGTGAATAATTTTGAAAACTTTGGATGAGCATTGATACCGGTTCCAATTGCCGTTCCGCCCTGAGGTAATTCTAATAATTTTTGCTCTAAGATTTTTAACATTTCTTTTGAAGATTTCAATTGTGCAGACCACCCACTGAGCTCTTGGGAAAAGTCTATTGGCATTGCATCCATTAAGTGAGTTCTACCAGTTTTTATAATTCCTTTTAAAGAGTCAGCTTTTGTGTCTATGGTCTCTATTAACTTGTCTAAAGTGGGAAATAATTTATTTACCAAATCCATATGAGCGCTTATCTTTATTGCCGTAGGAATTACATCATTACTACTTTGACTCATATTTACGTCATCGTTCGAATCAATTTTAATGCCACTCGATTTAGAAGCTAAATTAGCAATAACTTCATTGGCGTTCATATTCGAACTTGTTCCGGAACCGGTTTGAAAAACATCTAATGGAAACTCTTTATTATGTTTGCTTTGCCAGACTTCTTTTGCGGCTTTTGAAATTGCATTAGCTTTTTTGGGAGCTAAAAGACCTAAGGATTTATTAGCTTTAGCTGCAGCATCCTTTATGATTCCAAGAGAATCCACAAAGGAATTAGTGAATGGAAAATCCATTTTAATTCCGCTTATTGGAAAATTCTCAACAGCTCTTTGAGTTTGTGCTCCATATAATGCATTTCTTGGGACGTAAACTTCTCCCAAAGTATCTTTTTCTATTCGGTAACCTTTTTTTACTTTTGCCATAATTTTTTTATTGTTTAGAATGCAATTGTACAAAAATTTAGTTTATTAATATCAACTAATTAATATTATTTAAAAAGGGTAAATATGTCAGAAGAAAAAAAAGAGATAAAACTTCCTATTGATACGTCTTTAGGAAGACTTCCTCAAAAAGAAAAAGGCTCTTTAGCGCCAATTGAATGCAAGACCATGGAAGAGCTGAGAAGGCATCAATTAGAAAGATTGGCTGCCGGCTTTAGAATGTTTTCTCATTTTGGATATGATGAAGGAATTGCTGGGCACATCACATTAAGAGATCCTGAATATCCTCATTATTTTTGGGTAAATCCGTTTGGAATGCATTTTGGTCAAATAAATATTTCAGATTTAATTCTTGTTGATCGGGATGGAAATATTGTTCAAGGTGAAGGAAAAATGCTAAATACAGCTGCTTTTGCTATTCACTCAAGACTGCATGAAGCAAGAGCTGAAGTAAATGCTGCTGCTCATTCCCATTCAATGTATGGAAAATCTTTTTCTACATTAGGCCGTCTTTTAGAACCAATAACTCAAGATTCATGTGCTTTTTATAATAATCATGTTTTATTTGATGATTTTACAGGGGTAGTTCTTGAAACTGACGAAGGAGACAGAATAGCCAAAGCATTGGGAGATAAAAAAGCTGCAATTCTTAAAAATCATGGACTTCTTACCACCGGCGAATCAGTTGATGCGGCATTGTGGGCTTTCTTATCAATGGATAGATGTTGCCAATCTCAGCTTATTGCTGAATCTGCAGGACAAATGGAAAGAATTCGTGATGATGTTGCTGAGCTCACCAAATCTCAAGTAGGAAGTGAATTTGCTATGTGGGCAAGTTTTCAGCCTATTTATGATTTAATGCTTGAAAAAGACGATAGTTTTTTAAATTAAGAGAAATTTTAATGTTTTCAACTTTTCTACTCTTTACATTAATCGCAGTGGTAGTTCATTTTTTAATAAGACACTTATTTGGAAGATACGGTCTCGTTGATCATCCGGATGGCCTTAAAAAAATACATAAATCTGCCGTTCCAATTTCTGGAGGACTCTCTTTTGCAATTTGCGTAATAATTTTTTTAGTTCTTTCTTATATTTTTTATCTTTATCCTATTCTAGGTATAGAAACATATTTAAATAATCAAAATTCAAATGCTTCCGTTAATTTAGGATTAATTTGGATATTCCTTACATCTCTGATTCTTTTATCTATAAGCCTGATAGATGATTTTATTGACCTTCCTATATGGGTAAGATTATTTACTCAAATTAGTTGTTGTTTAGTGGTAATTTCTGTTGGTGACTTAAGGCTAACAAACTTAGGTCCTATTTTTGGAGGGAACGACATAGAACTACCCATAATAGTTTCATATTTATTTACTATTTTCTGTGTTGTTGGCATTACAAACGCTTTTAATTGGATAGATGGCTTAGATGGCCTTCTTTCCTTTCAAATTTTTATAGCAGCCCTGGGAATGTTTGTTCTCGTTCAAGATTTTGGAATAATTGCAATCTCCTTAGTAGCCGCATTTATACCTTATGTTTTTATGAACTTGGGTCTTTTAGGGAATAAGTTTAAAGTCTTTATAGGGGATCATGGAGCAATGATGATAGGTTATATCATTGCATGGAGCCTTATATCATTTTCTGAAGATGGCCTTATAAGAGCAGTCGATTCCTTATGGTGTGTTTCCATTGTTCTTTTAAATTCTTTTCGAGTTATGTGGAAAAGATATAATAATAAATTATCAGTTTTTAGCTCAGACAGGAATCATATTCATCATTATTTTCTAGATCGCGGGTATTCGGATAATATATCTTTAGTTATAGTTTGCGCTGTCACTCTTTTTGTAAGTGCGACTGGATATTTATTATATTTCCTAGGGATACCAGATTGGATATCATTGGCAACTTTTTTTAGTATCCTAATAGGATGGGCTCTCATCAGCTATTTGATAAATGAGAAAGGGATTTTTAAAAATTTTTAATAATCTCTTCTATGGTATTTTTCCCAAAATACATTTCATCGTCGACAAAGAATGTAGGAATTCCAAAAACTCCTCTTTCCGAAGCTGCACTTGAATTAGCTATAAGTTTGTCTTTAATTTCTTGATTTTCCATTAGATTTAGTAGTTTCTCAGAATCAAAACCCGCATCATTGAA
>Ga0302114_10001609_pt1 | contig 14770 bp, 20 predicted proteins | sample AG5_Surface_MG_FD_203107 | JGI IMG/M metagenome (GOLD analysis project Ga0302114, IMG submission 203107) | Marine microbial communities from Western Arctic Ocean, Canada - AG5_Surface | ecosystem: Environmental > Aquatic > Marine > Oceanic | place: Canada: Western Arctic Ocean | collected...
TCTAAATCGAATAGTGCAGGGCCAACATTTACAGGAACAGTTACAATGTCTACATTAAATGTCACAGGCACAACCGATGTTGGCACAGTTGACGGAGGAAGTTACTAATGGCTTGGTATGACAACATAGGCAGTGTAGGTAACTTTTTAGGCGGTGCTGCCGCTGCTTATTACCCTTATGAAGCCGGTCAAGGAATGATCGACTACTTAAAAGGCTTAACACCTGGTGCAGATCTTGCAGGTATTAGAGACTCAGCAGTAAGTGAAATAGGATTTACTCCTTATTCTATTTCTACTGGTTTTGGTAGTGGTGGTATAGACCCTGCAACTGGACAGTATTCAGCTATGCTCTCGCCAGAGCAACAAGCCTTACAAACGTCCTTATTAGGGCAAGCTAGTACCTTAGCAGGTCAAGCAGGGCCAACAGGGGCCGAACTCTATGAGCAAATGCAAGCTGCTAGAGCACCTCAGAATGAACAGCAAAGGTTAGCCTTAGAGAACCGTTTAGCGGCTCAGGGACGCTTAGGAACGCAGACAGCGGCCTTTGGCGGTACTCCTGACGCTTTAGCCCTAGAGAAAGCTATTCAGCAACAACAGTCTTCAGATTACTTAGGTTCTCAACAGACTGCAGGATTGTTGGAGCAACAACGTCTTGGTAACATCTCCGGTCTAATGGGTGCTGCGTACAAGCCAGAAGAAACAATACTCACATCAATGCTTGGCTTATCACCATTATCCGGTCAGACTTTAGAGTCACAACTAGGACGTTCTCAGTTGTTACGTGATTTGGGTATTGCAGGTACTGAAGCCGAAACAGCCCTCTCTGGTCAAGTTGCTGGGATGGAAGGAGATCGTCTTAGAGCGTTCAGTGACGCACTGCAGGGCTTGTTTGCAGGTAGTGGTAAGTTTGGTGATGGTGAGTCTACGTGGGAAGATATGTTTAAAAGCTTTCTTACAGACGCTACAGGCGGTTCTTCTACCACCTTTACAGATGAGGAACAGTAATGGCTGAATCAATGTTAGCAAGCTTGCTCAAAACACCTCAACAAGTGCGTGAAGAGCAAGAAGCCAAATTAAGACAAAACGCAATGCAACGCGCCAGTGCTATACAGGCTCCTGCAGGGGCGGCTACAGCACTACCTGGCATCTATGCCAACATAGGTAGGCGAGAGGCTGTCAGTAGTGCCACTGACATGGCTGACATCTTCCGTAGAAGCGGTCAAGCTGGTAGAGGGTTGTTACAGTCTGTAGGGGCTCCTGAAGGGCTCTCTAGGGCTGTAGGGCAGGTTGGTGTTAGTCCTGAAGAACGTCAGGCTGGACAGACTCAAGGCATTATGGCAGGACTTGATCAAACTGATCCTAAATCGTATGCTGCAGTAGCTCAGAGATTAAAAGATCAAGGTCTTCTTCAAGCCAGTATGGAAATAACCAAACAAGGACGAGCATTAGAAGCCTCTCAAACAGCCGCTGCTCGTCAGAAACGTCTTGATGCAGAAAAACTAGCAAAAGACCAAGGTGATTTAGCTCTTCAATCAACTAAAATCGCAGCGGAGACTTATCAAAAAGAAGAAGACCGTAAACTCGAAGCACAAAAGTTGGAGTTACAGAAAACAAAAGCAGGTCAAGAAACTGCGCTCTTTGAGATAGAAAAAAATAAAATAGAAAACATTGTTGGTTTGTCTTTAAAAGATGCCACCATCAAGTCGCAGGCAGCAGCTAAAGCAGTTCATGCTGCAGGTAAACTAAAGGGGGAAACGGACGGTCAGTTTCAGGCAAGAATTGCTTCAAAGTTAGTAGATATTGATCGAAGGACAACCGTCAATAACCTCTCTGAAGCAAGCGAACGGGAGTTTGAAAAAGCCGAAGGGAAACGCTACTCTAAAACCTTAGGAGAGGTTCAAGAAAAAACCGAACGCGCCCAAAGATCTATGCTGACTATTAAGGAAGGTCAGAGACTATTAGATGAAGGCATTATTACTGGGTTTGGGGGCAAGTTAACTTTAGATTACATTCGTGCTAAAAAGTTTTTTAACCTAGCAGATGCCGATGAAAAAGAATTACTTGTACGAACTGAAACATACATCGTCACTATGGCACAGGAAGTCCTCGGCATCCTTGGTTCAGGGGATTTAGGTGCTGGAACAGGTCTGTCAGATAAAGACGTTCAATTTGCTAAAGACGTAGTCGCTGGTGATATTGCATTAGATGCAGACACAATGAAAACAATTCTATCGGCTGCGCGAAGAGCACGTACCTATCAAATTATTAAACATAATGAGTTTGCCGCTAAAGTAAATGCAAAATATGAAGCTGGAATAGAAGAAATAAACTATGCAGGGCGTACAGCAACGGATGCAAACGGTAATCAAATGATTTATGTTGAAGGCCCAGACGGGAACGGTTGGCAACGCCAAAATATCGCAGCAGAATTAGATTAGTTGTAAGGATTATTTATGCTACTATCAACATTGCCTGAAGGTTTTATTGCAGACAACAATACTCCTATAGCTGATGCCGAGTCTAAAAAACCTATTCAAACAGTAGATGACAAAGGTATGCAAGTCGAGCTTGTTCCTACGTTACCTGCTGGGTTTACAGCTAATAGTAACCTACCTGTAGACAACGAAGTGAAGCCTGTTAAAGAGATTATGGTTCAAGCAGTCGATCCGGTTGCTAAAGCGCCTGAAGTGACACCACTTGATTATATTAATTCTCGGAAAGAGGCTCAAGCGCAACCTAAGCCTACGGGCTTTGTAGATAAAACCCTTGAAGATTTTAAACAATCTGTATCCGAAGGTAAAATTACTCTACGACAATCGGCACAAGACCAGATCACAGGCGCAGAAACAGCGTTACGTCTTGGGGGCGATGTTGCTAATTTTATTGGTGATGTAGTGGGTAATACCGTCAGTGTTGCTTTGGGTACAGCAGGTGATGTATTAAGTTTTGTAGTTCCAGATTCGATAGAAAAGCCAGTTGTAGATGCTGCAAAAGAAGGTATCTCATTTGTTGCTAATACAGAAGCTGGTCAAGCCGGTATAGACGCTTTGATGTCTGGTGTGTCTGAGTGGGAGGCATGGGCTAAAGCAAATCCTAGAGCCGCTGAAAATATTCGATCTGTTGTTGATATTGGTTTGGTCTTAGGGCCGATTAAAGGGGTCAAGGCTCAACCTTTTTCACCCGTGGTTTCTACTCAATCAAAATTGAACACCTATGCCGATAACTTAGCTAAACAGGGTGCAAAAGACGCACTGCAGGCTAAACGACAAAAACTGGTAAATAGTTTTTTAGACTTGACTACCGATACTGATGCTCTTAAAAAGAGAAGAGACAGTACGTTTAATTTGACACCTATGCAAGAGACGGCAGCAGATGCTGTAGCTACTGTTCCGAAATACAGTCCGTTGCGTACCGCTTCAGGGAATCTAAATGCTGTCGGTAAACAACTAGACATTGAATACAAGTTAATGGATCAAGCCGTCAAAGGGGCTGGTGATGTGAACTTAACTAAATTCTATGACGAATTGACTCAAAACATTGACACAGTTATAAAAACCTCTATTGACCCAAAGGCCACAGCAGCCGCTTACAATACTGTAATGGAATTAGTTGAAAACTCTATCCGTGTTAACCGAGGAAAGGATGCGGAAGGTATGTTACAGGCTCGGAAAGATCTCGATGCTTGGTTAAAAAACAAACAAGGAGACACAGCCTTTAACAAGAAAGGCCCAGTTGTCCAAGCAGTCAAAGAAGCACGAAACGCAATGAACGCCTCTATTGCTGAAGTTGCTCCTGCTTTTGCAACAAGTTTAAAGAAACAGTCTGGATTGCTACACGCACAGGAAGGGTTAGCTACTAAAGCCGCTAGAGAAGGCTCTGAGACTATTATGCCACTGGTCAGAAACACCATGCGTTTAATAGGAGCACAACGAAATGTTGGTTTTGCACTTGCTGGTTTAGGTATCGGAAGTTACGCTACATTAGGGACACCTATCGCATTAATAGCGGCTGGTGTTGGTGGGGTTTATCTTACATCGAAAGCAGGAATCTATGGGTTTAGTAAAGTAGTCACTAAAAAGAATGGTGCTATTATCTTAAATGCGGTAGATAGTGCTATGAAACAAGCACAAAAGATGGGTAAGGAAGGTGTTCCTGTTATACGTCAACTGAGATTACAACGGGCTGGGTTTGTAGATTACCTACGCGATATGAATGAAATATGGGAGAACGAAGGAGGCAAGGAAAAGTCTGCAGAAGAGCAAAGAAAAGCTGTACAGACTATTAAGGCTCTTCCTGTTAACGTACCTCAACCTGTTCAAAGAGTTCAACAAACACCTGCACCTGTTAACCAAGCTTCAGCAGCGCCACCTTTAGCTCTTATGGCTAATCCACAGAGTATGCTACAAGCTATTGGAACTATGACAACTCCAAAAGTTGATATGGAAGTTCAGTATCCAAGGTAATAAAAAAGCCCCCGAAGGGGCAACTCACTGGAGAGTGAACGGTATAGGCTTACCAGCCCCAATCTTCGCCTTCTAAACCTTGTGCGTTATAGTCGGTTACCCTTTTCTCGAAAAAATTCGATAAACTAGATCCACCAAGCAACTCTTCCATCCAAGGCAGTGGATTGTTTTTGACTTTCCAATTCGGTTTAAGACCAAGCTGGATAAGTCTCCGATCAGCCAAGTATCGAATGTACTGTTTAACGTCCGTAGCTGAGAGTCCTTCCAAGTCACCAAGTTCATAAGCCAAGTCGATAACTTTGTCTTCCAACCTGACAGACATTCTAAACATGTCGAATATGTCTCTCTTAAATTCATCATTAACAATTCTAGGGTGCTCCTCTGTAAACGCTCTAAATAACTTAGCCATTCCTTCTGCGTGTTGTGATTCATCACGTACTGACCACTCCACAACTGTACACATACCTGGCATCTTGCCCTGACGCTGATAGTTCAGCAACATAGCAAATGCACTAAACAGGCTCACACCTTCATTGAGTACGCTACGCGCTATAGCCAATGCAGTTCCTGCGTGGCTGTGTACGTCAATGTCTGACATGAACTCTACCTTGTCAGCCATCTCAGAGTATTCAAGGAACGCTGTAAACTCTTCCTCAGGTAACCCTAGGGTATCATTCAGTAAAGCATAAGCACGTTGATGAATGAACTCACGGGATGCAAATGCAGTTAGCATAGCCCGTATCTCATTGTTCTTAAACTTAGGGATATAGTACTCAAGGTAGTTTGTACCGACTGCTACGTCTGACTGAGTGAACAGCCTAAGAATCTGTGTGATGTGATTCTTTTCGTTTGCTGTAAGCTTGTCTGACTTCCAGTGGTTGATGTCTGTCTGTAGTTCTAACTCATCTTCGATCCAATGTATACGCTCATGCTCTGTGGCATACGTTACAGCCCACGGATACTTGAATGGTTTGTAGGTTGTATTACTTTCCAGTAGGCTCATTTAGATTCTCCAGTTCGCCTAGGTTTTGATAAACCATTTGCAATAGTTGTTGATTGTGTTGTTCAAGCCGTCTTAATTCGTTGTTTAAATCTACAATAAGACTACGACTATCATTCAGTAGTGGTTGGTAGAACGGGTCTGTGTCTTTAATAAGATCAAGGCGGTCTAACACTTTTCTTACTTGTTCTTGCATACCTTACCCCTGACAACTAATACAATCATCTTCTTCAAAGTCCTTCAGCGCATTACGCACCACTTTAGTGCCTACCTTCTCAGCAGTAACGCCCGATGTAGTTCTAAGGTAGTACAGCCCCTTCAGACCGTCCTTCCAAGCTTTTAGATGCACTTGGTTCACTACCACCTTATCAGTCCCTGACGGGAAGAATACGTTTACTGATTGTCCTTGGCATATGAACTCCTGTCTTTTAGCCGCATGTTCAACAACCCACGCCTGATCGAGTTCAAAGGCTGTCTTGAAAACGCCCTTCTCACTGTCTGTGAGGAAATCCAAATGCTTGACAGAGCCTTCGTTTTCAATAATAGTTTTCCACGTTTTATCATTATCTTGACCGTATCGTTGCAGTACTTCTTGTAAATATGGATTCCGTATAGTATGGCTACCAGCCCTAGTCCTATGCACATAGCAATTTGAAATAACGGGTTCAATTGAAGCAGAACACCCACATAAGATACTGCTATTAGCATTAGGAGCAATAGCCAACAAGTGCATATTTCTAACACCAGTACCAGATCCATCAGGACATTCACCAAGTTCCGCTGCCAACTGGTATGTTGCCTCGACAGCCTTAGACTTGATGTCTTTGAAGATTCTATAGTTTTCACTTGTGGCCTCCCATGACTCCCATGCTATTCCTTTGGACTGAAGGTATCCGTGGAATCCCATAGCCCCCAAGCCGATTGAGCGTTCTCTGTAAGCTGAGTAGACAGCTTTTGAGAGTTCTTCTGGTGCGTTGTCAATAAAGTATTGTAAGACGTTATCCAAGAATCTGATAAGGTCTGTAACCATTCCGCTTGACTTCCATTCATCGTACCGCTCAAGGTTGACGCTTGAGAGGCAACAGACTGCTGTACGGTCTTCACTTGTTGCGAGATGGATTTCATTGCAGAGGTTGCTGCCATTAATTTCGAGTCCAAGCTTTTTCTGAGCGTCTGGTAATCCTCTTCGGGCCGTGTCGATAAAGTTAAGGTAAGGGCTACCAGTTCTGAAGCGAGCCTCAAGGATTCGCTGCCACAATTTGCGAGCTTGGACTGTATTTCTGACAATTCCTGAACTCGGATCTCTAAGATCCCACGATTTATCATTGACTACGGCCTCCATAAACTCATCTGTAAGATTGACTGCGTTAAAAAGATTAAAACATTTGCGATTGATGTCACCACCAGTGGGTACTTTGAAGCCTATGAACTCTTCAATGTCAGGATGGCTTACGTCTAGGTAGGCTGCGTAGCTCCCCTTCCGTGTCTTCCCCTGTTTGTAGGCTGTCATCTCGCTGTCTATCACTTTCATAAACGGGATCGGGCCTGGGGCTTTCTCGCTGATACCTCGGACGCAAGACCAGTGCCCACCCACACCACCTCCCTTTACGGAAAGCCATGCTACTTCACCATTGTGTTCAATAAGACTATCAAGATTGTCACCCACGTAAGTAAGGAAACAACTAATAGGCAAGCCCCGATTGCTTCTGAGCTGTTCAGGTGCGTTTGATAGGACAGGTGACGCAAACATAAACCAACCCTTTGAAGAGTAGTCATAAATGCGTTGTGCAAAATCGAGGTCACCTTGACAATAGGCCACGCTAGCCCTTGCAAAAGCTTCTTGTGGAGACTCTTCATGGTCAAGCATGTAGTAGTCATGCATAAGTGTAACTGCTTGTTTACTGAGCCGGCTGTCCCGTTCTTCATAAATCGTTATCCCAAGGTGTTGTTTCATCAAATAAGTTCTCCAGTGCATCAAAGTTATTCTCGATTAAATCAGTACAACGATTGACTAAATCGAGCGAGGTTAGCTCAAGGGTTTCTAATAGAGTTACCTCGTCTAACTGAGCGAGTTTATTTTTAAGATCGTCTAAAGTCACAGGGTAACCTACCTATTCTACACGTGTTCGATCAGTTTGTCAAGGTAATGTTGACACTTTTTCAAGTCTCCTCGACCACCTTTATCGGGATACCTAGCTATGTATTTGATAACATTGCCTCTAAGGTAACCTTCAAACATTTCTTCCGTCAATACCGCCTCCATAAAGTCCCAAGGCTGTATAGACTTGTTACGATAGTGTTCCCCACCTACTTGATGATCATTCGCTGCCATCGTCTTTGCCTTTGTAGTAGATACCAAGCGGCTCGTCTTCTTTGTTAGTTCTTTGTACATCGAATGAATAGCCATAAGCTGCCTCTAATTGCTTGATAATATCATCCAGGATTTCAGTCCACGAAACGGTGTCTTCATACTCTGCAGCCAGTGTATAAGAACGCCCGAAGGCACGGAGTTTAAAGTTCATATCAAACTTGTCTTCGTAATCGAAGCTCATTTAGTTTTCCTCACTAGATCTAAAAAGTGTTCTAAGTCCACTATAGCAAGTGGTTTAGAGCGGTTTTGCTTTACAACAAGTAAAGGTTCAAAGGCGTTGTGACCAGAAGCTTGCTCATAGTGCTTGTATATAGCAATACTTGCTAAGTTCTTACACTCAACTTGGTATGGGAAACACTTCCTAGCCGCTGGAGAGAGTTGAACATCCTCACCACCTGCACCCATTGAAGTGCTACGAACATCGTCAGGCTCAAGCGTTGAGTAACGCTGTAAGATGCCGTCCCGAACTACCTGCTGAAGTTTACGCCCTTTTGCCTTAGCCGACTGAGTTTTCATTTGATCTCTCTGTCGGTGGTACAAACTTATCACCAAAGGAACGAATCATATAAAGAAGATGACCATTCTCTAAAGCTCTATCGTATCCTAAGTGTTCTACAGCGATTTCCCACATCTCTACTTCAGACTTACCCTCTAAAAGCTTGTCAGCCTTCTTAGGGCCGATGCCGTAAACGCCTTTGATGTTGTCTACAACGTCACCTGTTAGAAACTGCTTGTAGAAGTTGTACAGTCCCTCTTCAGGGGTTACATAATACAGTTTGTTCTTTACAAAGTTAAAATGCCAGCCGGCAACCTGGTCAAGATCTTTATCTAACGATACTAACACACCTGAGTCACCTAATTCGGTACACTCAATAGCGACTGCATCGTCAGCTTCGATTCCATCCCAGATTGTAGCATCCCAAGAAAACGCAAGGTAATCGCGGATTGCTTGGTAGTGCTTAGGCTTGACATTCCCCTTTCGGTTTCCTTTGTAGGGAGCGGTAACGGCAAAATCATCTCTGAAGTTGCCTTTACCTGTTAAGTGTAGTGACCATCTGTCGCAGTAAGGAAGATCAAACATGATCATATCCTCAAGGAAGCCCGCAATAGTTCGCATGGCTGTTCCTTCATCTTCTTTGTCCGTCGCAAAACCTATGCGATAGACTAAAATGTCTGCGTCTATGACGGCCTTATCCACTAAAGAATCTCGTCATCATCTTCTTGGATGACTAACTCTTCGACATCCCCACCGTACTCTTCTAGTTTAGTAACGACTAACTTCTGAAGAGATGGGGACACGCCTTCTTTATTCTTAAATACCCAAGAATAAGAAGAGATCAAACAAATTGCTTGAGAGCCATTACCGACTGTTTCGCCATTAATCACCATACCATCCGTATCATAGGCGCGTATTGGGTTCTTTGACTTACAGGTAATGTAGTAGCCTTTACCATCTTTCTGACCGACAGTGATACCCATGTCCTCTAACGCCTTTGCAGCATTGTCAGACAGGTTACAGAGGTCTACTTGATAACGCTCTGACATGTCGTTCATCTTATTAAGATAAGCCCACATGATGTCAGCCTTAATTTTTACTCTATCTGTCATCTCATTCTCCTTTTGGTGAGACATACTATTATACCACATGACTCAATGAGTCTCATACCAGTTCTTTCCTATTTTAGCTTCAGCATCCACTGGTACACGGAAGCCTAGCTGTTCCCCTGCTTCCTTTGCAGAAGCTACCATGATCTCTGCCACCTGTTCTGCATACTCTACAGGTACTTCGATCTGGATTTCATCATGCACGATAGCGACCTGCTTCGCTGGTATCTTAGCGAGGCGTAGGTTCCTATGTGCTGTTACGCACCACTGTTTAGCAATCGTTGCCCCACAGCCCTGCAGTAACGTGTTCAACGCAGCGTGATCGTGCCTTACTTGGATACGACCACCATTCAACGAAGGTACATAGCCTTTGGTTGCAATCTTTTGTATCTTGTCCATCAGCTTACGAAGGTTTGGTGTGTTCTTATAAAAGTTAAACAGCACTAGGTTTGCTTCTTTGTTGTTCGTCTCTAAGATGCTTGCTAGTTTTGTGATCCCACAACCATACAACAACGCATACACCATTGTCTTAGCGGTTGGCCTTGAGACACCTGCAGCGTCTGCGTTCTTTTGATGAATATCGCCATTCAACAACGCTTCAGTCCATTCGTCATCCTGCATATAATGAGCAAGACAGCGCAACTCAATACCGGCTAAGTCAGTCCCTACAAGCACATGACCGTCTTCAACGGTAAACAGTTCACGGCACTCTTGCCCGTATGGTTTATTTAATGATGGTATCTGTCCGAGGTTAGGCTTGTTGTGCGACATACGCCCTGTCACAGTTCCAAGTGTATTCACCCGTCCGTGTATCCGTCCGTCATCCTGTACGTTCAGTAGCCATGAATTTAATAGACCAACACGTTTCTGAATCATCAGATACTCACCGATCACTTGGGCTTCAGGGATCGTCACAGCGTCTAGGATCGTTTCATCCACGATAGCCTGTCCAGTCTCTGTAAACTTCTGAGGCTTCCACCCAAGGCTTATCAGACGCTCTCCGATCTGCTTGCGGCTACCAGGATTAAAGATTGTGATTTTATCCTTCAGCCTCTTCCCTGTCTTTTCAGACCAACGCTCCTCAATAATCGGATCAAAGATTGCTTGCATCTCGTCTTCAATAGTACCCATTCGGTCTGACAAAGTAGCCAGTAGAACTTGAGCTTTAGGTATATCAAACGCAAAACCGTTCCTTTCTTGTTTACCACACTCGATTGCAACTTGCTGTTCCAATAATAAACATGCTGCGCCATCACGCCAGTGGCTAAGATGTTCCATAAGTGTTTTATAGAGTTGTACAGTGAGGTGTACATCTTGCTTACAGTATTTAACCATTTCATCGGTTAATCCTCCGTCATAGTCTGTGAAATCAATCTTAGAGTCTCCGAGGCGCTCTCCCCAAGCTCTTAGGGAATGTCCTCCTTCTAGCACGGGGTTCAAAAGGCGTGACATCGTCAGCGTGTCGGTTGCCTGTGAACGCTTTATTCCAACACTCCACAGCCTGTTGAGTACTGGTGCATCGAAACCAATCAGGTTGTGCCCGATCACGATATCGTATTTCTCTATCAAACACCCTAAACTTTGTGGCTCTGTATGACATATCACTTCCCCTGTATCAACATCTTCAGTTACGCAACACCAGATCAAGCTTATGGTTGAGTTCGTCTCGATGTCCAGAACTAAAGCCTTCATCAGTTGTCTCCCTATATGTTATACACTTTTCTATTTTCGTTTTCAGGTTATACACTAAATTGATTAGCTCTTCTAAACTCGCGTCATTCTTGACCGTGTTCGCTCGGTGGCTAATCACCCAGATGTTATCCTTGGTATACCCTCGACTAGAATCAATCCTATCTAGGCTAGGCGAATTATACTGCGCTCCTTGGGTATTCACTTCCAGCTTCATACCGAGTAGAGGGCAATAATCAGGGATCACAATATCATCAATTGTAATATCAAACTCTAACCCACGCTTTTTAGCCCTACGCTGCGCTTCTCGGAATTTATAATCTAACGGGTTTTTGAGATAATGCGCTCGCTTCGTCTCATTCATACAGGTACGGCACTGGTTTCTGCGCTTAGTGCCTCGCATTTCAAAAGCGTCTTCTTCTTTGGTTTTATTACACTTGGTACAAGTTTTCATAGTGCTTCCTCATTCTCATGCTCAACCCACTGTGCGTGTTTTCTTATCTCTAAGATGTCGAGTCGTAAGGTGTCTATAATTTCTGTTAACTCTTTTACGACAATTGAATCAGGATGATCTAAACGCGCTAGGCGTACAGTTCGCAGGACATAATCGTCCTTGCTCCAGACCTCATTAGTTGGGCGGTGCTTCCTGACAATTTTAGTGTCAACCAAGCTTCTTGGTGATTTCATAGTGCTTCCTCATCTATCTCAGCCATACGGCCTGTCTTTGTACTGTACAGCAATGATGACCCTCTGCCGGTCATACCACTGAACCGATTCTTTAGAACCCGAACTCGCGTTGTATTCCGCTCTGTTTCGTCTTCTGCTTGTCCGTTACGTTCTAAGCCTAACACCATGTCTGATAATTGAGCAATAGAACCTGAGCCCCTCAGTTGAGATAAAGACGTTGCCGCCCCTTCTTCGTGTCCTTTAGTGTCAGGTCGTTTAAGGTGCGACACAACAATCAAAGCTGCTCCAGTTTCCTGTACCAACATTCGGAGTTTGGTCATTATCTCATCAATTGCCTTCCGTTCGTCACCGTTCGATTGCGCTGACACCACAATAGAGATGTGATCCAAGAACACATAATCACAGCCAACCACCTTCACCAAGTAGCGCACCCGATTAATAATGTTGTCTACATCACTTGAACCGAAGTGGTCAAACATAAACACACGGTCAGTCCCTAACGTAGCCTTAAAAGCTGCATCCTTTTCAGCCTGGGTTGACGGTGTATCAGGTAGGTGCAAAGGCTTATCAGCCGCTAAAGACATCAGAGACAACCCCGTCTTCCGTGTCGATTCTTCCAAGAACATCAGCCCTACATTAGACTTTGTGTTCTGCAGGATATGCCACACGATCTCTCGCACAAATTGAGATTTACCGAGCCCTGACCCCGCTGTGATCGTCACCAATTCAGCTTTGCGAATCCCGTAGGTCAGCTTGTTAAGCCCTGCGTATGGGTAGTCACAATCTGCTTTCTCTAATGGGGTCATCACAGCATCATACAGAGACGCTCCTGCAACGATTCCATCAGGTGTCCAACGCTCGGCCTTCCAGAACATGCTTACAAAATCAGAGGTTCGATTCTCTTGGAGATAGTCGTTTGCGTCCTTCATGCCGTTTGCGTGTTTCATACATTTAGCTTTATGGCTAAACAGTTCTGCACATTTCGCTTGCGCCTCTAGCCCTGCAAAATCATTGTCAAAACAAAATAAAACATCATCAAACGAGTCCAAGAAATCATAATTGGTCTTACAGTCCTTCAACGCTGACTGCGCTCCATTGCGAACAGACACTACAGGGGTTTTATAGCCCATCATTTGGTGGGCCGAGAGCGCGTCAATTTCACCTTCTACTACCATGACCATCTTCTGACCACTGGAAAAGCGTTCTTGTCCAAACAGGGTTGAAGCGCCTTTCCAATCACCATCAATTCTAAATTCTTTCTTACCTTTAACCCGCACCTTGGCTGCAATGTTATTGCCAAATGGAAACACCAGGTCATCACCTTTAAAACCGACCCCGTACACTTCCGCTGTTCTAAGGTTGATCTTTCGATTCGTCAACGCCCTATAGATTATGCCCTCAGACGCATTGTAAGCCCCTGTATGCGATTTTTCTGCTCTCATGGGTACTACCCTACCTTCTCTATCGTTAGGTGGCCTTTTAGCGCCACATCCAAAACATGTTGACCAACCACCATCGTCAATGGCTCTAGCGTCTGAACTGCCACAATCATCACAAGGTAGATTGCTTTCTACAAAACTCATTCGATTACCTCCTCAATGTCTTCTTTGTACATTACAGCAAGTCCATATAATTCGTGTTTAATCATTACACGATCATGCAAAAACGGGTGCGGATTGCTGTATTCTGCGTATTGCAGTTCCAAGTCGGTGACCAAGATCTCTTTGAAGTCCCCCTTATCGTTTTTATAAATCAAGGGGACTGTCACATCATCACCAATAATTTCTTTTGTCTTCTTTGATACTCTCAGCATTTTCTAATCCTGTTTGAAATAGAGATGTGTAGTGCATAGGGTGTGTGTGTTCCTTTTAGTTAAATATAATTATAAATACTAAAGGGCTCTAAAGAGCTTTATAGTCTCTATATAGACTATATAGACTATATAGACTATATAGACAAGTATCACGGATAGTCTTCTAAGTCTATATAGTCCTGAAAAGTAAGATTATCTTGGTTTTCAATCACTTGAACATCTTCCTTTACATAACTATAACAACCGTTACAAAGGTCTAAAAACTCACCGCTGATTGTACTTTTGCGCGTGCTCTCAAACTCGGTTAACAAAGAATCGCATGCCAAACAGTGCATTTTAGTTTCCTTAATCTTTCCCAGTACCCAGAATGATCATTGTATCACAGAACCCTATACAGCCTGTAAAGCCCTGCAGCGTGATATTTGGTTATCCCTTGTACCTTACCATTACCCCGCGCCTGTTAGCGTCCTGTAGGGCTTCTCTGAAGCTCTCAGACCATCCCCAAGGCTTAATGATCGACCAATGACCAAACGGTACGGCTCCATTCCAATCTTTATCGAATAAGGCTGTCGTGCGCTTGCGCCTCAATGCCCCGCCCCTCGGTCGTTTTTTAAGCTGTAGGGCTTCGCGGTTCTTTTTCAAATAGGATTGAATAGACGTAGGTGTTCGATTCATTAAATCCCCGATCTGTGCAATGGTCTTACCAGTGACCCAAAGTTCTTTAAGGCGGTCTATATCGCGCCCACTCCATCTAGTCCCGAATTTATGTTCTATCATTCGTCAATCCATCCCAAGTCTAAAAGTTTGTCGATCTCTTCCGAGCCCATTGTGCCTACATAGTGGTCATAGAAGTAGTCCTTTAGGTGTTTGACTACTAACGTTTCTTTGTCCTCTACCGCTAGGTTTCCGCTAGCGTCTAACGACCATAGCCAAGCCTCGCAGAGCTTGCCGTTATCAATCGCTTCTTGAACGTGATCGTCCCAAGTCATTATTTGGTTCTCCTGTTTCCTGTGTAAAGTGGTTGTAGATTCCATGTCCTTCGGCTTCTCCTCTTTTGGGACTACGAAATCACTATCCACCCAAAGCTTCCGCGCTTTAGCGTGCGAGTTATCAAGCACCTGTATGTAGGTGAAATAGTCGGTT
>Ga0302114_10001610_pt1 | contig 14769 bp, 16 predicted proteins | sample AG5_Surface_MG_FD_203107 | JGI IMG/M metagenome (GOLD analysis project Ga0302114, IMG submission 203107) | Marine microbial communities from Western Arctic Ocean, Canada - AG5_Surface | ecosystem: Environmental > Aquatic > Marine > Oceanic | place: Canada: Western Arctic Ocean | collected...
GGAGTAAGCTCCCTTTTTGTATTGAGTTGGTAGAATTTTAAAAGTTTATACTGATCCTTAGTCAGTTCCTTTTCAGCTACAGTACTGTACACAAAAAGACCTATCACCATTGAGATGATTGCCAGGCATGAAATTACTGTATAGGTTATTCCTTTGTTATTAGTCATAGTGGGTAAATTATCCTATCCATTATCATGGATACAAAAAGTAAAGTTAAGTAAATTATAGAGTAAAAGAAAAAAGGGATTGCTCCTTTATTGTCTTCATCTGACATTAATTTTGCTGCTAAAAAAATAAATACCAAACCAAGCCCACTTGCTGAAATAAAGTAAAGCAAACCAAGACTGCCGATAGCGAATGGTAAAAGCGAGCAGGCTAAAAGCAAAAAGGCATAAAGAAGGATTTGAATTTTGGTGTATTCAATACCCATAACTACTGGCATCATCGGGACTCCTGCCTGTTTGTAATCTTCAACTCGATCTATTGCAAGTGCCCAAAAATGTGGAGGCGTCCAAACAAAGATTATTAAGACCAGTAAAAGCGGTAATGGAGCAAGTGACCCTGTTAAAGCAACCCATCCTAATATTGGCGGCATTGCACCAGATAACCCGCCGATAACAATATTTTGAGGTCCTGCAAATTTTAAAATGCGTGTATAAAGAAATGCATAGAAAACCCATGTGCCTACAGTTAAAGCCCATGAAAAAAAATTATTAAAGGTTAATAAAAGAAAAGATCCAGCTATAAATAAAATTGCAGCAAAAATAATTGCGCTCATAACGGGAATGCTTCCTTGAACTAAAGGCCTATTTTCAGTCCTTTTCATTTTTCCATCTATCTTGAGATCTAATATTTGATTTATAGCTGCGCTGGATGCAGCGATAAGACCAATGCCAAAAATTCCACTTAACACTTCTTCGATGTTTGCCTCAAAACCATTAGCTAGAAACATAGAAGTAGCTGCGGTTAAGACAAGTAAATAGATGATAGATGGTTTAGTTAGTTGAATATAAGCCTTCAAGATCAAGCTCCTTTATTTTTTAAGCTTATTAACGATCACTTACTTTTAACCTAAAGTAAGAAATTGCAATTAATAGCAGCAATGCCCCAAGATTATGTGCGATTGCAACATACAAAGGAAGAGAGTAAATAATATTTGAAATCCCTAAAGCTATTTGAATAAATAAAAGAGCCGTTAATATTTTTGCAAATCTATATTGATTTTCTTTTGCAAAAATAAATATTAAAAATAGAAAATATGCCGTTACTATCGCTGCTCCAAATCTATGCACTACATGAATTGCTAATCTAGCCTCATGATCTAATTGTCCACCTAAATAATCTGGACCAATGCTTTGTAAAAAATTAAAGCCCATTTTGAAATCTACTTCTGGGATTATTTGCCCTTGGCAAAGAGGAAAATCAGGGCAGGCTAAAGAAGCATAATTTGAACTCAGCCAGACGCCTAAAATTATTTGAATTATTAAAACGGGGAAGGCTATATTTAAGGCCATGATTGAGGAAGTAGTCATTGGATAAAGATTTTTTTTGTCCTCATATAGCTCTTTCAATTTAATATAAATTAGAAAAATTAAAGTAGTAGTTGCGAATCCTCCTAGTAAATGGATAGAAACAATTTGAGGCCACAACTTCAAGCTAACTGTTAAGTACCCAAAAGTTGCCTGAAATAAAACTAATACTGTTAGTGCTCCTGATAATCTAGTTATTAAATTATTTCTAGGTTTTAAATAAAAGGATAAAGCGAATATAGAGATAATAAGAAGCCCTAAACTACCAGCAAAATATCTATGCACAACTTCAGGGATTGCTTTTTCTAATTCAAAAACTCTTTCAGGATAAAGCGCATTTGCTTGTCCTATTTCTGCTTCAGTCATTGGGAAAATAGCAAAGCCATAGCAACCTGGCCAATCTGGACAACCTAAGCCAGCATCGACAAGCCTAGTCCAAGCTCCTAATGCAACTACAACGAATGCTAAGAAAACTCCTATTAGAGAAATTAATTTTAATTTATTTAAACTAACCAATTTTTGATGCCTTTAATAATTTTTTTATGTCTGTTAATAATTTTTTACCGTCTATTTCTCCAGAGTAGTACAAAACTATATTCCCTATTGGGTCAACAATGAATATATTTGGCTGTTCAAAAGGATCTATTTTCGAACCCTTAAAGCCATTCAGTACTTTTTCTATATCTTTAACTTTGATGAAGTTCAAATCTTTGTAAGTAGAAAAAAAGCCTTGTAAAGATGGTCTTATATCTTCTGATGCGGCGATATATCTCTTAACTCTGCTTTGCTGCCTAGAAAGCAATATATTAATTTGCCTGGCTATGTAAATACTATCTGCACATTCTTCCAAGCACTTACCGTTAATAAAATGAACAATCATCCATTTTCTCTCCATGCTATCAATATCTAGATGTTGGAAATCCAATTCCAAATCTAGCTCGCCTATATCTATTGGATCAGCTAATAAAAAACCGTAATTGACCTTGTCTTCTGGGCCATATCCAAAATAATACCAAAAGGTACTGGCCGAAATAACTATGAAAGGAGTTAAGAATATTGCTAGCGCTATTAAGAAACCTTTCTTAAGTTTCATTTCCGTCTCCTTTTTTAAGAAAAAATATATATCCAATGATTAAGACAAGTCCTAGTCCAAACCATTGTGCAGCATACCCGAAATGTCTCATCGAACTGAGGTTTAATGGTTTCCATGTAGAAGTAAAACTTGAAGGCGATAGTTCTGATAATTCCAGAATAAAAGGAATAAAATTTACACCTGTGTATTCGGATATTTGACTTAGATTTATTGACTGAACTAGCATTGGATTTTGGTTGTCTTCCATTTTTTGATTTTCAAGTAAAAAGCTGTCTGATATTGGTCTCAATATTCCTTGAATCTTCAAAACATTATTAGGCGTCTCTATACTTGGTAAAACATTTCTATCTTCAAAAGGTATCCATCCTCGCGATACTAAAATAAAAGACCCATCTGATAAATTAAAAGGCATTACTACTTTCAATCCTGCTGCCCCTGCATTTGTTTTATTATCGATATAAAAGGACTGATCTTCGTATTGACCCTCTATGACTATATTTCTATATAGATTATTATTGTTTAAACCTTGTTTTGATTTTATTTCTTCAACCGGCATCGATTGTTTAATGAAATAGGTATGTTCTAATTCTTTTTTTTCATAGCCCCTATTTATTTGCCAAATACCAAGAGATAATACGAGTACAAACAAAGCAAAAAAACTTACTAACGCTTTCCAATTAAAAACTAACATTTATTTAATATAATACTTACCATCATGATTTTTAAAATTATTATCTTCATACTTGCCTTGGCAATGGTCATAAGCCTTTTCTCCAGTGCTTTTTTTCTTGTAAAAGATAAGGGCAATACTGAGAGAGCTCAACGCACTTTAAGAATCAGAGTTTCTATTGCCTTTCTTTTATTGGTTACTGTTGCCATCGGAGTATATAGCGGTCAACTTTCTGTAAATTCCCCTTGGGGCTAAAATACGTATACAACCAGAACTAGAAGTATCCATACAACATCTACAAAGTGCCAATACCAAGATCCTGCAGCTAGGCCAAAGTGATCGTGATCACTAAATGCACCACCGAAGCCTCTTATCGTTACAATCGTTAAAATTATTGCTCCTAGGCAAACATGAAATCCGTGGAAACCCGTCATTAAGAAAAAAGTTGTTCCGTAAATGCCTGACCCCAAAGTTAGCCCTAAATGCGTATAAGCTTCGTAGTATTCGAAGCCTTGCAAAAAAACAAAAACATAACCTAGAGTTAATGTAGCTACCATCCAAAGTTTAAAAAATGTTCGGTTGCCTTTTTTCAAAGCTGATTCTGCTAAAGCAATTGTTCCGCTTGAAGTAACTAAACACAAGGTGTTCCAGAAAGGGAGCCAAGTATGCAATTTATTGAATGCGGGCATAGCCATGCTGTGATCAGCTCCAGGGAAAAGCTCATTATCTGGTGTTTCAAGAAGCGGCCAAGTTGCTTCAAATGCAGGCCATAGAATATTTGTTATTCCCTTTTCACCTTCGCCGCCCAACCACGGAACTGCAAAAAATCTTACGTATCCTAGTGCTAAAAAGAATGCAAAAAAGAACATTACTTCTGAAAATATAAACCATGCCATACCCCAAACAAAAGACTGGTTTAACTGGTCGCTATACATTCCAGAATCATTTTCTTTAATTACGCTCCCAAACCAGAAAAACATAGTTCCCCAAATGATTGCGAAGGAAGTGAAAAGAAGCCAGTGCGCGTTAGAATCCTCATTGCCTAAATTATTTATCGTGTATCCAGAACCCAAGACAAATAGCAAAAGACCAAAAGCCATTGCGAGTGGCAATTTGCTGCTAGCTGGAACGTAATATGAAGAATCTGTACTCATTAATTTAAAGCTTGCAAGTTAGTAAACTCCTCCGTGACATCAAATAAAGTATAACCCAGTGCTAAAGAAGCAATGTTCTTTGGCAATTCAGGATCGATTATAAATTTTACGGGCACAGTAATTGACTCACCTGCTTCTAGAAATTGTTGTTCAAAACAAAAACATTCGGTTTTATGGAAGTATCTGGCCCCTCTACCTGGCGATACGCTAGGAATCGCTTGAGCTATCATTGGTTTGTCTGTTGTATTTTTGAAAGTAAAATTCATTAGATAATCTTCCCCAGTTTTAACTCTCATTTGTGGAGATGCAGATTTAAAAGACCAAGGCATTTTATTGTTATTGGAAGTTACAAAAGTTATTTGTACTTCTCTTGTTTCAATAGCTTGATCATACGAAGTAAAAGTTGGCCCTGAAATTTTTCCATTCAAACCAGTAATGTCACAAAAAACATCGTATATAGGAACTAACGCAAACCCGAAGCAAAACATTCCGCAGGTCATTAAGACCAGCTTACTAGCGCTTCGCTTTGTAGAATTCATATGCTTCCTTATGCTTTTAAAGTCTCCATTGAAGGAGGAGAGCTAAATGTGTGATAAGGAGGAGGTGAATCAACAGTCCATTCGAAACCTTTAGCGCCTTCCCAGACTTCTGCTGTAGCTTTTTTACCGTTTAAGACACACTTAATGACAATGAATAAAAACAGTAATTGAGATAGTCCAAACAAGAATGCACCAACACTTACCATCATGTTCCAATCAGCAAATTGCATGGAATAATCGGGTATTCTTCTAGGCATTCCTGCTAAGCCCACGAAATGCATTGGGAAGAACGTTAAATTTACTGAGATAAAAGACATCCAAAAATGTGTTTTACCAAGCGTTTCGTCATACATGTGCCCAGTCCATTTAGGTAGCCAATAATAAGCACCTGCTAATAGAGAGAATAAAGCTCCAGGAACTAAAACGTAGTGAAAGTGAGCAACAACAAAATAGGTATCATGATACTGAAAATCAGCAGGAGCTATCGCCAACATAATCCCTGATAGACCGCCAATGGTAAACAAAGCCACGAAAGCGATTGAAAATAACATTGGTGTTTCAAAAGTTAGCGACCCTTTGAACATGGTTGAAAGCCAGTTAAATACTTTTACACCAGTTGGGATTGCTATTAGCATTGTTGAGTACATAAAGAAGAGCTCTCCAGCAATTGGCATCCCGACTGTAAACATGTGATGCGCCCAAACAACAAAAGACAATAATGCAATCGAAGCGATCGCGTAAACCATTGAGCTATATCCGAAAATAGGCTTTCTTGAAAATGTTTCAATGATATGAGAAACAATTCCAAAGGCTGGAAGAATCATTATATAAACCTCGGGGTGTCCAAAAAACCAAAATATATGTTGGAATAGAACTGGATCTCCTCCACCTGCGGCTTTGAAGAAACTTGTTCCAAAGTGAATATCCATCAACATCATTGTTACCGCTCCAGCTAGAACTGGCATTACTGCGATAAGCAGATAAGCTGTTATAAACCAAGACCACACAAAAAGAGGCATTTTCATAAGCGTCATGCCTGGAGCTCTCATATTTAAGATTGTTGTAATAATGTTAATTGAACCCATTATTGAAGAAGCTCCCATTATGTGAACAGAAAATATGAAGAACGTTACAGATGGTGGCGCATATTCAGTTGATAAAGGTGCATAAAAAGTCCAACCAAAATTAGGGGCTCCGCCTTCCATAAAAAAAGTGCTTAATAGGATTCCAAAAGCTGCTGGCAATATCCAAAAACTTAAGTTATTTAAACGTGGAAGAGCCATATCTGGTGCACCAATTTGCATTGGGATCATCCAATTCGCAAAACCAACAAAAGCAGGCATGATCACACCAAAGACCATTATCAGACCATGATTTGTAACCATTTGATTATAAAACTCTGGAGAAACGATTTGACTTCCTGGTTCAAAGAGCTCCGCTCTTATAACCATAGCCATGGCTCCGCCGATAAATAGCATTATTAAACTAAACCATAAATACATTGAGCCAATGTCTTTGTGATTAGTTGTGTATAACCATCTTGAAAAACCTTTTGCTGGTCCGTGATGGTGATCGTCGTGATTTGATTCTATAACTGCGCTCATATTATTTCCTTAAGTCTTAAAGTTTGTTATTTTTATAATCTAAAATTTCTTTTGGTAGAACAATTCTGCCATCTCCGGCTTCATCATTTCCCCAAGCTTGTCTTGTGTAAGTTATTACAGCAGCTATCTCTACCTCAGTTAATTGTTCTGCATAAGAAGCCATAGCAGCTCCTTGAACTCCTTCCATGAGAATCTCTATTTGTCTTTCTTTTCCGTTCAAAACAATGTCACTACCAACTAACGCCGGGAAAATTGGTGGCAAACCTGCTCCAGATACTTGATGACAAGCTACACAATTTTTTTGATAAATATCTTCGCCGATCGTTACCAGCTCGCTTTTTTCCCATAATTTTTCTGTAAGTAAAGCCTGCTGAATTTTCGCTTCTTTTTTACCTATAATAAAAGATGCATATTCTTCTGGAGATACTGCTTTAACTACTATTGGCATATAACCGTGATACTGACCGCAAAGTTCTGTGCACTGACCTCTAAAAACGCCTGGCTCACTTACATATGTCCACCCAGTATTAACGAACCCTGGTATAGCGTCTTGCTTGATAGCAAAATCTGGAACCCACCAAGAATGAATTACATCATTAGCTGTTATCAAAAATCTTATTCTTGTGTTGACTGGAATTATTAGAGGCTCATCTACTTCTAATAAGTAATTTTCATCTTTCGGAGCCAAATTGTTTCTTTTGTCCAAAGAAGTAGAAAGATTACTAAAAAATCCTACCTCATCTTCTATATATTCATATTGCCATTTCCATTGATGACCTGTGATCAGAATATTGATTTCTCCTTCGGTATCATCATATGCCTTGATCATTACTTTAGTAGCAGGTATCGACAAACCGATCAGAATTAGTGCAAACAAAATAGTCCAGGTGAGCTCTAAAGTTTTGCTGTCATCAAATTCAGCAGGTTTAACTCCTTCTTTTCTTCTATATTGGAAAAGTATAAAAGCCATTGCCGCTAAAACTATGACTCCAATGACCAAGCAAACATAAAATACAAACATATGTAAACCAAATATCTCTTGGCTAAGCTGCGTAGCTCCCGGCTCCATATTTATGTCGCTCCAAGCTGAAAAGCTTAGCGGAGCAAATATGCCCAGAATGATTGTAAGGATGCTTTTCAAATTTATTTTCATTTAATTTACAGAGTTTTCAGGCGCTAATTTTAACTTATCTATCTATCACTCTCCATGTTTAGCAATGAGATTAGAAGTGTCTGGATTTACGTTAGTCCAGAGATTAAATGACTCAGCTGCTTGCTCTACAAGCATCCCCCATCCATCTATAACAATAGGAACTTGTGCGTCTTTAGCAGATTCCATAAATGGAGTAAAAGCCTGAGAGTAATATAGATCAAGGGCTACAGAGGTGTTTTTGAAGATAGATTTATCAAGATTTAAATTTAATTTTGGATTTGTAGATACAGATGTCGCATTGATAATGATGTCAAAATGCAAATCTTTAAGCTCTTCTGGATTTAAACCAGAGGCTATAAGAATAGAACTTTTGCTAGATAGACTGGCTGTATTGCTCAGCTCATCGACTAATTTAGACGCTCTTGAGAATGTTCTATTCGCTACTGTAATTAATTTTGGATGCTCCAAAAGAAAATTAGGTATTATTCCTCTTGCCGCTCCTCCAGCTCCGATGATCAAGATATTTTTATCTTTAATAGGAATTTTCTTGTTTTTAACTAAGTCATTTATTAAACCTGTACCGTCTGTACAATCCGCAATGATTTTTCCATTTAGCTCATAGAGAACATTAGCTGCTCCGGAAATCTTAGCTCTTTCGGATACTTCGTCAGCAATTTTTATGCATTGTTCCTTTAAGGGAAGGGTTACGCTTAGACCTTTGCCGCCTTCTTTAAAAAAAGATTCAACCCATTCATTGCAGTTTTCTAAAGAAACCTCTACTTTTTTAAAAGATATTTCTATCCCCGCTTGTTTTGCAAACTCAGCGTGTATTTCTGGAGACTTGCTGTGCTTAATAGGATTTCCTATGACTGCTAGTTTCATTTTCTTATCCATTCTTCAGTTTCTAATATCTGTACTGGTGTTGGCTTTGATAAGCCACCTAACTGCCCTTCTATTATATGCACTTTGTCACCAAAGAACTTTCTAATCTCTTCTTCATCTTTAGCGGGTGCATTCCCAGATATATTTGCTGAAGTTGAACAAATTGGCATCTTTAATTCTGACGTAAGGTTTTGAACAGTTTTATGATCCGAGACTCTCAAAGCTAATAATCCAGTATTCCCCAGAAGCCATTTTGGTGTATTTGAAGCAGATGGAATTAGCCATGTGTGAGGTCCTGGCCATTTATCTTCCATTTTAATTCTAATATCGCTGTCTAAGTGCCCTGTTAAGGCTTTAATTTGACCCAAATTTCCCGCTAAAACGATAATTCCTTTATTTTCATCTCTATTTTTTAGTTGAATTAGCTTTTTAACAGCTAACTCTGAAAATGGATTGCAGCCTATCCCCCAAACTCCCTCAGTGGGATAAGCAAAAATCTTATCTTTTAAAAAGAGTTCTCTAAGATCTGGCATTAACCAGCCTGAAGTTCGTCGTTTTCCTTCTTAAGTTGTTGTTTTTGTTTGATTCTTGCGTCTTTTATAGACTCAGAAAGGTTTTCGTCTCCGATTGCAAGCATTTGAGCTGCTAAATGACCTGCATTTATTGCTCCCGCCTTTCCAATAGCGACAGTTGCCACTGGCACCCCTTTTGGCATTTGCACAGTAGACAGCAATGCATCAAAACCATTTAGAGGCCCTCCATCTCCAGGCACTCCTATTACAGGAACAGATGTGTGTGCGGCTATATTTCCAGCTAAGTGCGCAGCCATACCCGCTATTCCTATAAAAATCTTTGTTCCGCTATTTAGAGCCTCATTGATGTGCTCTTGTAAAATCTCAGGCATTCTGTGAGCGCTTAAAACATTTATAGTATTTTTGATTTCGAAGGAGTCTAATACTTCAGCTGAAGCTTTAGCTAAATCTAAATCTGTTTTTGAACCTATTACAATTGATACTTTCAAAGAATTACCTCATTAATTAAAAAATAATTAACTATAATAAATGTTCTACACGTTAAATTAAATGACTATTAAAAATATTTTAGTATTTCCCGATCCAAGGCTTCGTGAGATTGCAAAAGAAGTAACAATATTTGATGATGATTTAAGACAATTATCAGAAGATTTGTTAGAAACAATGTATGAATTCAATGGAATTGGTTTAGCTTCAACTCAAATTGGCGTAGCTAAACGAATTTTAGTTTTAGATGTGAGTGAAGAAAAAAATGAGCCTCGAGTTTTTATCAATCCAACAGTAAAAATCTTGGATGAAAAAGAGAAAGGGGGTTTTGATGAAGGCTGTCTTTCTATACCCGGTTTTTATGAAGAAGTTTTTAGACCCACTAATGTTGAAATATCATTTCAAGACTTAAAGGGAATTAATCAAAAAATTTCACCATCAGGTCTTCTTGGTGTAGTTGTCCAACATGAAATTGATCACCTAGATGGAAAATTAATGGTTGATTATATATCTCCAACAAAACGCCAAAGAATTAGATCTAAATTATTAAAATTAAAAAAAAATAAAACTTAATAAACTATTCCCATTATGAAAATAATTTATGCCGGTACTCCAGAAATATCTATTTCTTGCTTGGATCAAATTGCAAAATCAGATCATGAAATATCGCTGGTTTTAACGATGCCAGATAAACCATTTGGAAGGGGAAAGAAGATTCAAGAAGGCCCTATAAAAAAATTTGCTAAGGGTAAAAATTTATCTATATTTCAGCCAGCTAATCTAAAAGACAAAGAAACTCAAAATTTTATTAATCAGCTTGCGCCTGATTTAGTGGTAGTTTTTGCATATGGAATGATCTTGCCAGAAGAAGTTTTATCAATACCTACATTTGGTTGTTTAAATATTCATACGTCTCTGTTGCCGGCATATCGCGGCGCTGCTCCAATACAAAGGTCTATAATTAATGGTGAAAAAGAAACGGGTATAAGTTTTATGAAAATGTCCAAAGAATTAGATACTGGGCCAATTTATGAATCTTTGAAAATTAGAATAGACGAGATTGAAACTTCAGAAACATTATCATTAAAAATGTTTAAAGTTGCTTCTAGTAAAATATTAGAAGTTATTGATAATATTGAAAATAATAATTATATTTTAATAGAGCAAGAAGGATCTGACGCTACCTATGCAAAAAAACTAAGCAAAGAAGAAGCTTTAATTAATTGGGATGAAAAAGCAGAAATAGTTAAAAATAAGATAAATGGATTTTGTCCCAATCCCTGTGCATTTACCTTTAAAGAAAATGAGCGCCTAACTTTATTTAAAGCAAAATTTTCTAATCGCCCTGCTTCCACTCCAGGTCAAGTTATTGAATGTACTAAATCAAAATTAATAATAAGTGCCGCGGATTATGCGGTTGAAATTCTTGAACTATCTAGAGAAGGAAAGAAAAGAATGTCTTATAAAAATTTTAGAAACGGCTCTCAAGATTTTTTTAATAATGCAGTTGTTCTTTCTTAAGCTACACAAATAAGTTTCTAAGAGTATAATTTTTAATAGGTAAATAACTTGAATATTTTAATCCTCGGAGCTGGGCAAGTCGGGTCAGAATTATCTGAAATTCTGGCTGAAGGTCATGATGTAACTTTAATAGATACAGACCAAGAAAAACTTCAAAAAATTTCCGATCACCATGATCTAAGAACTATTTGTGGCAATGGTTGTTTTCCAAAAACTTTAGAACAAGCTGAAATTGAAACTGTAGATTTGGCAGTTGCAATGACTCAATGGGATGAAGTAAATATGGTTGCTTGCCAGATGATAAAACACATGAGTAAGAAAACCAAAACAATGGCAAGAATTCGAGCGACTCAATATCTTGGTGGCAGAGGAAGCGAAATATTTGAAGCTGGAGATTACTCCATCGATGTAGTTATAAGTCCTGAAAATCTAATAACTAATTACATAACAAAATTAATAAAGCTTCCTGGAGCTATTCAAGTTTTAGATTTTGGAAACGGACTAGCATCTATGGTTCAAGTTAAGGCAACTTTGGGCGCCCCTATAACTGGCCATAAGATTTCTGAATTGAAGGATCATATTCCAAATGCAGATACGAGAGTTGCAGCAATATATAGAGATAATTCTTTGATTATTCCTACGGGAGAAGATTATATAAATCATCAGGATGAAGTCTTTTTCATCACTGCCAAATCAAATTTAAAAAAGGTTATGTTAGAAATTAGAGAAGTAGACTCTAAATATAAACACATCATGATCGCTGGTGGAGGAAGAATAGGAAGAAGAATTGCGAATGCTCTTGAAGATAAGTTTAGAGTAAAGATCATCGAAAGAAATAAAGAAAGATGTATTTATCTTTCTGAAAAATTATCAAATTCCTTGGTGTTAAATGGTGATACTTCTGATGCGGAACTTTTAGAAGAAGAGAATATTGATCAGGTGGATATGTTTTGCGCTGTTACTGATAATGACGAAGCCAATGTAATGTCATCTCTTCTAGCAAAAAAACTAGGAGCAAAAAATGTTTTAACTCTTGTTAATAAAAAGAAATATATAGATTTGATAAAAAGTGAAGATGTAGAGATTTCGATTGCACCCACTCACATAACTATTGGAGATGTTCTTAAAAATGTAAATGGATCTAATCTTGCTAATGCTTATTCTTTTAAGGGGGGAAAAGCCGAAGCTTTGGAAATAATCGTAAATAAAGAAAAGAACGGTGGCATTATTGACAAAGTAATTGAAGATATAAACTTGCCTGAAGGGTGTACTCTAGGCGCTGTATTAACTGGAAATGATGTGAAAATCGCTCATCATGACGTTAAAATACAAGAAAATGATCATTTGATAATATTTTTATCAGATAAGAATAATTTTGAAACTTTAAAAAAGTCTCTTAGATAGTTTTGATTAATTTAACGTTTTTAGAAGATCTTAATGAGATATAGACTAATTTCAAAGATATTAGGTATAGGTCTGGTACTATTTTCTCTTTTCCAGCTTCTCCCAATTATAGTTTCTATAATTTACAACGAGAATTCTGAAAGAGTATTTATAGATTCGTTTCTAATAACCTTTTTCTCAGGTCTATTTTTAACAAGTGTCAATTACACTAAGGAATACCAGGATCTCAAGATCAGAGATGGATTTTTGCTAACTGTTTTATTATGGTTTGTTTTCTCAATTTTTGCATCTATTCCTCTATATCTTAGCAAAGCAACAGATTTATCTATAGTGAACGCTTACTTTGAGTCTGTTTCAGGCCTTACAACCACAGGCGCTAGCGTTTTAAACAATTTAGAGGGCCAATTGAAATCTATACTCTTTTATAGATCGCTACTTCAGTGGATTGGTGGACTAGGAATTATAGTGCTTGCTTTGGCTTTGTTTCCTCTTTTGGGCATAGGAGGAATGCAATTGTATCGAGGAGAGGGCAAAGGATCGATTAATAGCACTAAGTTGAGGCCTAAAATGGCAGAGACGGGTAAATCGTTATGGTATATCTATCTTATTTTGACCATGAGCTGCTTTGTTTGTTACTTTTTTTCAGGAATGGGTGCTTTTGATGCCATAACTCATTCATTCTCAACCGTTGCTATTGGAGGCTTTTCTAATTATGAAGCCAGCTTTGGTCATTTTGATAATAACTATCTGTACTTCTTTGGGTCTGTTTTTATGTTCTTATCTGGTATAAGTTTTTCCTTGCATTTTATAGCCCTTAAAAAGAAGACATTCAAAAATTATTTATCTGATCCTGAGCTGAAATTTTATGCTTCTACAGCCTTTGTAGCTTTTTTGTTTGTTTTCATTACGTTAATAGCTACTTCAGGTAAGAATGATTTAGATCTATTGCTTAGATCATTATTTCAAACTATTTCGTTCATCACCACCACAGGATTTACTTCTGAAGATCATAGTTTAATGCCTTTATATATTCCCTATATATTGATCGGTTTGGCAGCAATGGGTGCATGCGCGGGATCAACAGGTGGAGGGATAAAAGTAATAAGAGTTTTAATATTTTTTAAACAAGGTTTTAAAGAATTGAAAAAATTAGTTCACCCAAATTCTGTGATGCCTCTCAAGGTGGGAAGCAAAATTATAGATAAAGAAATAACAGATTCTGTTTGGGGTTTTTTATCAGTTTATGTCATGACAATGTTGCTTGGAATTGTGCTTCTTTTAGGAACAGGCCTTTCAATAGATACTGCTTTTTCTGCAGTTTTCTCATGCCTAAATAACCTAGGTCCGGCCCTTGGAGATGCGACATTAAACTACTCTTCTTTGAATGATGTCAGTAAACTATTTTTGTCTTTCGCGATGATCTTAGGTAGGCTAGAAATTTATACATTGTTAGTATTGTTTACATCTTTCTTTTGGAGAAACTAGTAAGTACTTACTATTAGTTTTAATGAATAATTATATGTTTTTTAAAAAATAGGAAATTAAATTGACTGCAAAAACAATGGAAGAATTGGTGGCTCTTTGCAAGAGACGGGGCTTCATATTTCAATCAAGTGAAATATACGGTGGTCTTCAAGGATTGTATGATTATGGTCCTTTAGGTGTTGAATTAAAAAATAATTTAAAACAATCTTGGTGGGCTTCGATGGTCTATGACAGAGATGATGTCGAAGGTTTAGATGCATCGATCTTAACTCACCCTGAGGTACTTAAATATTCAGGGCATGAAGATACATTTTCTGACCCCATGATTGATTGTAGATCCTGTAAATCTAGATGGAGAGCCGATACTTTAGAAGGTTCAAAATGCCCTTCTTGTAAGTCTTCAGATTTGACTGATCCTAGGCCATTTAACTTGATGTTTAAAACTAGTGTTGGGCCAATAGATGATGGATCCAATTTTGCTTATTTAAGACCGGAAACAGCTCAACAAATTTTCACTAATTTTAAAAATGTTGTTGACTCGACTTCAAGAACCTTGCCATTTGGAATTGCTCAAATCGGCAAAGCCTTCAGAAATGAAATAACACCTAGGAATTTTATTTTTAGAGTGCGAGAATTTGAACAAATGGAATTGGAATTTTTTGTTCAGCCAGGAACGGATGAAGACTGGCATCAAAAGTGGGTGGATTCAAGATTAG
>Ga0302114_10001612_pt1 | contig 14766 bp, 16 predicted proteins | sample AG5_Surface_MG_FD_203107 | JGI IMG/M metagenome (GOLD analysis project Ga0302114, IMG submission 203107) | Marine microbial communities from Western Arctic Ocean, Canada - AG5_Surface | ecosystem: Environmental > Aquatic > Marine > Oceanic | place: Canada: Western Arctic Ocean | collected...
GAGCGATTCGGAACAAAGAGAACATGAGGGAGCTGATGCCGATGTGGGACGGGATCCTAAAGGGATTGAAGGAGAGGGGTGGGGGGGGTGGGGGGAAAGTGGAGGAGGTAAAAGTGGTGGAGGAAGAAGGTATAGGGGAAAATAGAGTAGTGGCGAAGTCGGAGGGGACGATCGAGAACGATGTTCAGCCCGCTCCGACTGGAGTTCTTGAATCTAGAACAGCACCACTACATCCAACTCATCCAACTCATCCAACTGAACCAACTGATCCAACTGCACCAACACCCGTCCCTGTATCCACCTTTAAAGTAGAAACCCTTCCAAACGTCGAGCCGGCACAGGTAGTCATATCAACCCCCCCCCCAGTCTCATCCCTGGCCCCACCTCCAACATTCTCCTCCCAGCTCTCAGGAGTTCTGGGAAAAAATTTAGCCTTGCAGGTGAGCGAGCGGAGCGCGGGGGGGGGGTCATGGAAACGAGCTAATCTAACCGACTAAATTCGCCTCGCTTCGCTTCGCTTGGCGCAGTCCCGATCAAAATGGACCAACCGCTGCTCCCTCTGCTTCGTTTTTGTTTCTGCGATATTTACCGTTTTGGTCCCGTTGTTGATTGCCGGGACAACGCACACTTACAGCGTTCTGCCGAAGTGCGGGGGAGAGTTTGGAAATGAGTTCAGAATCATCGAAAATATGCTTGTTGAGGAGTGGGACGACGAGGACAATGGGGGGGCTGACCCTAACCCTAACCCTAACCCTAACCCTACGACAGTTAACCCGGCGGTCACATGTGAAAACTTGATCAACTATATTATGAATAACGCCACGAGGAACAAGGTTGGAAACGGAAGGAACGAGAGCGGTGTCCGGGGATTAGTAGAGAATTGCGAGGATACCGGATTTGCGAGCGTGACACGATGGCGCGGGGAAGAATATGTCAACTCCGCAACTGAGTGTTCTTCTTCTCAATTACTCCCGACGCTATGGGTCTCCGACTCCTCCACCTCCTCCACGTTATTTTCTCCGGGGACTTCACCAAAATTCGTGTCGATCAAAAGGAAAGAAAAAAGTGTTGACGTCATTCACAGCCAGAGCCAGGAGTACATTGCGAGCAATTGGAACAGCTCGATTGGCCTGTCGAAGAACTCCGCGTGTATCGGAAAGAACGACGTTTTGAGCGTTTTCGGGCGCCAGAGCGGCGAGGAGACGGCAGCGGTCGGGCATGACCAGGGATCTTGTTCCTCGTCCTCAAATTCATTGATCACGGATTTCACTGCCCTTTTTCCGGACTACGGCGTGGACGTCAAGAGTGTCGAGTTCGGCCAGGACCTGTTGTTGGAGTATGAGGTGGTATACCACAAGGATCGCGGGGCGTATCAGAGCATGTTTTTGACGCCGAGTCCTGGGAGTCTTGGTGGTGGTGGTGGTGGTGGTGGGGGAGATGGGGGAGATGGGGGAGACGGGGGGGGCGGGGGGGGGGGGGGGGGGGGGGGGCCGGGGCCCGGCGCCCCCCCCGCCCCGGGGGGGCGCCCGGGGCGCCCGGGGCCCGCCGGGGGAGAAGCGTGCTACGAGAGCTACACGTGCTCCCCATCCTCAAAAATAATCCTCTCCTCAGGCTGCGGCACCCCCAGTTGCGGCGACTCTGCCTGCGTTTCCTCCGAAGTTGAAAATTGGGCGCAGAATGAATGCTTCAATTTCCTCGGCCAGTGGTCGATATTGAGCTGCGCGGGGGGAACATTGGTCAGGAGTCAGTTTCACGACAGCTACTGTATCTTTCACCAGGAGAGCGAGTCCGTGAGTCAGTGCGTCGAGAGTAAAAAATGCGACGAAGACCGAAGGTCACTTCAGGGCTCCAGCGGTGATTCGATAATAACCCCAGACTACTCTCTCGCGAACTTTGGGTGGGAAGGCTTGAGCTGCGCGTACATGAGCATCATGGCGATAATGGAGCTGTCGACACCCACGGTGAACAATTTATGCGACGAGATGCCTGGGTGGCGCGTGGAAGATTGGAGTTTGCACGGGGTTGTAAATCTCGTTGGCAACAATTTTTTGGAGGAGGCGAGGTTGGCTGGCGGAGGCGGAGGTCATGCTATTGAGACAAGCTTTGTGGGAATGCCGTTGACGTGTTTTGAGCCGGAGGTTGACTTGGGGGGAATAGGAATGCAAATCTTCTTCATCCCCTTTGCAGGTGAGCGAGCCTTGAGGAAGACGAGAAATATAAACGCAAACAATATTCTGAATTAACCCACTCGCTTCGCTCGGCGCAGTCTCCTTAATATTCCCCACCCTCTCCGCCCTCCTCGTCACGGAAAAAACATCTCGCCTTTTCCTCTCACTAAAAGGATCAGGAATGTCCGCAAGAGTGTACTGGGCGAGCAATTACGTGTTTGGGCAGTTGTTCTTGGGGCTGAACTCCTTTGGTTATTATGGAATGTGCTGGGTGTTTGGAGTTCCGAACTTTACCAATGCCGGTTTTGGGCTGTTCTTCGTGTTGTTCATTCTGTGGTCACACGCGGAGATCGGGATGTCGTTCTTCCTTTCCGGGGTGCTGAACAGTCCAGGTACAGCGTCAGTATCGTGCTATTTGATCATGATGGTCATGTCCGTGGGAGGGTCAGTACTGACGGAGCAGTTCGATCGGGATTTTCCGGACAGTCTGCTTCTGTTTCCGCCGTTCGCGTTTGTGAGGTCCCTGAGGCTTATTCTTGAGGGGGGGGGGTCGACAATCCGAATCGACTCGCCGTTGTTCGAGGCGTTGATGTATCTGTTCTTGATGGGGACGGTGCTACTATTTGTGGGGGTTTATTTACACGCGGTGGTTCCGAACGAAAGCGTCGGACAACAGCAGAGTTTTCTGCTTTGTTTGGGGGAGGTTGGGAACGGGAAGGGACCGCGGGTTGAGGATGCGGCGAGGAACCCGAGAGGGAAGAGCGGGGTCGACGAGGATGTGTTGGCTGAGGAGATCCGCGTCTACGATTCTGTTATAGCAAATACCTCGGACCCGAACGTGGCGGTCAAGGTAATCAACCTCCGACATACCTATCCCTCTCGTGGCAAAGCCCAGCCGAAAGTCGCCGTTGAGGACCTTTCCTTCATGCTCAATTACGGCGAATGCTTTGGTCTCCTCGGCCCAAACGGAGCAGGCAAAACCACCGCTCTGCAAGTTCTCTCAGGAGCGTTAACCCCCACGGGAGGCAACGCCTTAATTGGCGGCTTCGACGTCTTAAAAGACATGAAATCGATTCATTCAATTCTCGGCATTTGCACCCAATTCGACATAGTTTGGGCGAACCTTACTGTCAAAGAACACCTTCTGTGCTATGCGAAGATCAAGGGGGTTCCGAAAGCTGATCGGAACAGCGAGGCGCAGAAGATCGCGACGAAAGTCAAGTTGGACGGGGACGCGTACTCTTTTATGGCCAGTCAGTTGTCTGGAGGGATGCGGAGACGGTTGAGTATCGCAATTGCGCTGATGGGCAACCCGTCTGTCATATTTTTAGATGAGCCCACAACGGGTTTGGATCCGGGGACCAGGCGAGATATTTGGGACATTATCGAAAGGGAGAAAACGGCGGGAAGGTGCATCGTTATAACCACCCACTCGATGGAGGAGGCTGATGCGCTTTGCACGAAGATTGGTATCATGACGAACGGGACGTTAAAAGTCATTGGAAGCAGCCAGCATTTGAAGAGCAGGCACGGGGAAGGGTTCAAGATGGTCGTGGTGGCGAACGAGGGGGTGGGGGTGGAGACGGACGTTATGAAGAACTGGGTGAGGGGAAATGTCAGCGAAAAGGCGAAACTCATCAGCAACTTCAACGGAAACTACACGTTCATGCTGCCGGTCGACGTCAACATAAGTGGGTGCTTTGATGTTCTGGAGAGGGAGAAGAAGAGGATCGGGGAGGGGGGGAGTCTAGTCAAGGAATGGAGCGTAAGCCAGAGTTCCTTGGAAGAAGTGTTTGTTAGAATTGCGCAAGGGGATGTTGGGGGAGGGATTGAAGAAAGAGGAGGAGGAGGAGGGGGAAATGGTGGTGGGATTGAAATGGTACTTTCTCATGAGTGAATATACGTTCGATCTGGGTCATACATGGCATCTTCTACCGCAAGCCAATCACGCCTCTTGAGCCACTTGTGGTGTAAGACAAATATAACGCAAAAAGTGTTGAAATTATTTAAATTTAATTTCACATGAAGCAAAAAGACAAGAATTTTCCTGCTTGAAAAAATTGGATATCGTACAACAAACCAATAAGTTGCAACTAGCCAGCCCACTCATCTACACAACAAACAATTCCTAAAACTTGACAGTCAAAATTTTCCCTCAGCAAAGCTGCAAAGGCCTAAAATATCACTCTCGAAACTCTCCTCCTTTATGTCTGACGAGGATGAATCCACCACACCAGCCTCCCCTGAACCTTCCCGCCCAATCCCAAGTGGCGCAGCATCTGCATCTCCCAGGTTGTCAATATCTGGCCAGGAGAACGTCCAGAATGCACGAAGAATGAGCCAACTTAGGGAGCAACTGTCTATGGCACAATCAACCACTGAGGCCGACGTCACAAAACAAATAGAGGAGCAGCTGGCAAAGTCTGAAGGGCCATGGTTCGACAAGTTCGCTTCCCACTTCGCTGCGCAGGAGAGCAAACTGAAACAGGATGAGGACCGCCTGGAGTCAATGAAGAGTGACTTTGAGGAGAATTCCAACAACCAGATGGCAGCGTTGAAACAGAATTTGGAGACGTTGTTCGAGAGTGACCTTGCTGTTGTGAGGAAAGAGCACGACGAAAAAATGGGGGAGCTGTCACAACAGGTTTTGAAGGAGATGGAGGAAATGAGAATCTTGGTGGAAAAGGAAAAAGTTGTGAACGTGGAAACTTGGTTGACGAGATTTGTGGGTGAACAAACAGAGTTGATCAAGGGGGAGGTGTTCGACAAAACGGACAAGAAGCAGGAATATCAAAAGGCCATAGAAACGGCGGGGGGGGAATTGAACAAAATTTTGACTGACCACTTGGATAAAACTGTTGCGTTGATAAAAAGTGATGACAACGTGATGAAAACCAACTTCGGAAAATTGAAGGAGAATTTGGACAGTATAGTGAAGGGATTTTTGAATGAGAGCAAATTGAGAGATAGCGCAATTGTTCAAATGGAAGGAGGATTTGAGGTGGCGTTGCGGGAGACGAAGAAGCAGCAAGAGGTAGGTGATTGATGCCGCGAGCGAGCGCAGCGAGCAATAATTCCACACCCCAAAAACAAAAACAATAACACAACTAAACTTATACTAACCCGAAAGTTACTGCAAAACCACAACAAAAACTTATTTACTACAGATCGAATTCGAAAACGTTCTGAAACAGGCTCGTAAAAAAAGCATCGCCCTCGAACAGACACTTACAAACGAGAGGAAAATTTCAGCCGACACCATCGCCGACCTAGAAACGAGCCACCAGGTGCAAATGGACGAGCAGAAGGCGGCTCTGGAAGACTTTGCCAAGCAGAAGGAAATCATATACAGGCAGAGCGAGAGGAGCATCCAAATGAAGCAGCAGACGCTCTTGACACAGCTGCAGAAGGAAATGAGCGTGGAGCAGGAGGCTCAGATGCAGGTGAGGAAGCCGCGGAGCCGCGAGCGAAGCGAGCCTTGTGACAAAAGATCAATGGCATGTGCACGTCAATGTAAAAACAAAAAAAAAAGTCGAAAAAAGGCGAATCACTGAATTGGCCGTAACTCCAACGCATAACGTCATATGACGCTCAAATTTGGACACGGTGGCTAGTTCGGCCAAGCGCATCTTTTTGTTTGAGGGGTTTGAGGTCCTAGATCAGCCGCACTCAGCTCAAAGTCACAACTAATGTTTGGTTGTTGCTGCCTCGTTTCGCTCACTGCGTCACTACTAAACTAAACACAAACAAACTAAACTAAACTAATCTTATCCAACCAACTCAATTCAAATCGTTCGACCCACTGCGCAGAGCCGGATGGACAGCATGCAGAAGAGCGCGAAGGAGAGCATCATGAGGCAGAGGATGGAGTTCGATGCGGAGACCAAGGCGGAGGAGGCGGCCAAGAAAAAGTTCGACAGCCTGGTGAGCGGCCTGAAGGAGAAGTGGGACGGCCAGGAGACGGAGCGGACAAAGCAGTGCGAGGAGAGGGTGAGGATCGGCTACCAAAACGAGATTCTGGAACTGAAAACTGAGCTAGAGGAAATGAATAAAATTAGCCAGGTGGCGCACGGAAAGTGGGCGACGCTGATCAAGGAGCAGAACGACAAGCACGTTAAGGGGCTGAAGGTGTTTGGAGGAAGGGCGAAGCTTGTGTACGAGGAGAGGCTGGTCGACATTACAAAGAGGATGGAGGACGGGTTCAACAGGTACACGAGCGAAGCGAGTGGTATTGGTATTGGTAGGGGTGGGGGTGGGGGGGTCAAAGTAATTCCACACCTCAAAAAGTACTCTTCAAAATAGCTGTGCCACAGCACTGCACATCACAGCACATCACAGCACATCACAACTAACCTCAACACAACACAACACAACACAACAATCATGATCGAACAGGTACGAGCAGGAACTGCTGGACTGCGATAAGGACATGAGCGAGCAAACGATGCTCTTCGAGAACAGGCTGCACGGGATGAAGATGGCATGCAACAAGTGGAAGGAGGACTACAAGAGCAGTATTGACCAGAAGCACGGGGAGATGAGCATAGCGTTGGAGAACAAGTACGTGGGGGAGATGGACAAGCTGCTGGGGCAGGTGAATGAATTGCAGGAATACGTGAGGGAGCATAAGTTGGGACAGGGGGAGGGGGGAAGGGTCAGGATGGATGGATTGCTCAGCTCTGTAATTAAAATGAGAAAGGCGCTGGGCATGAACAGCGATGAAGTCATTAGCTTGCTAATGAAGGTGAGCGAGCGAGCCTTTTGGAAGACGAGAATACTCGCGATGAATCCGGCGAATGACTAAACTAACCCACACAATTCTTTTGACTCGCTCGGCAAAGCTACTGCAAAACGCGGACTTTTCGCCAAGGCTGCTCACGGTGTATAGCAAGTTGGAGTGCAAGACTTCAGACCAGCTGCCGTTGAAGAGGATGGCCACGAGACGTGAATTTGTGAAGTATAGATTGGCATGTTTGAGGAGGTGAGTAGTTGTGTGAGTGAGTTAGTGGAAAATGATTCTCTAACACATATATGATATGACAGGTTCGGAGACGGACCAAACCAACTCATCGAGGGAAAGGAATGCATGGAGGACTTGGAAGACGAGCTCGATGCGCTCACCGTGACCGTCTTCAAGGAACTGAGGAGGTACGAGAGCGGCCATGACACCGTCTTCGTTTTCGAAGGGAAGCCGTACAGGGAGATGCTCGGGTTAGACGCGGAGATGGCGGTTCACAGCGTGAACTTGACATGATTAATGGAATGGAATGGAATAACAACCTCGAAAATTATATCTATTGTTTTTAGTTAGCAGTTAGCAACTTGCAAAGGGGATCTCTCATCTCACTTCGAAAGCTCAGTGATGCCCTGGCGCTGCAAGTACTGGATGCAAGCGCGGACGGCATATTGCTCACTCTCAACATCAATGGGCGCCTCGTCCTTCGCAGCAGCATCATCACCTCCATGGCCGTGGTTTTTGGCACGGTACTCGGCGAGAGCATGCTCAATCTCGTGGTTCTTGTGCGCTACATGGTGGCGGCCAAGAGCTGTCCACTCAACAACATAACCAATGGTTCCAACGGCCATCATGAGGTGGATTACCGGCATGAACCCTCCAGCTCGAACTAGAGGAGTGTACTTCTTCAGCATACTGGACCACAGGCCAGTGTAGGTTGCCGGGTTCGTGAGCCTTGCAATCATTTGATTGATTCTGGGGAGGGGAAAAGGGGGAAAGGGGGTTGAGTTGGGTGGGCGGGGTGAGGGGGAACAAGTTAGTTGACTGAATGGAGGGGGCTGGGGCTGATGTCAAGCAAAGCAAAATATTATATAGTTGCCAGCGATTGACTTCCATTGTTCCAGCATTCATCTGTAGGGCCAACTTCTAAGTGAGGAGGGCCGAGGAGAAAGTAGAACGGAGCACTCACCCTTGGAAAAATGTTCACTTTGGCTTGTTGAGATTTCCAAAATAACTTCATTTTTAAAACACATATTTCAGGTGTTCAGTAGAGCTCTCAGGTCCTCAGGCCAGGTCTCCTACTCTCAAGTCGAATACACGCTCCCTACAGGTACCACCGCACCGCCCCAAACACCATTTCAGCAACCATTAAATCAATTTTGCTTCAACAACTCTCATCTCTCACTCTCTCCCTTCTTCTCATTTCGATCTTACGAGCTACTCATGCCTTCTAATGAGCACCACAAGTGGCTCAAGAAGCGTGATTGGCCCGCGGTACGAGGAGCCATGCTTCGCCCAGATCGGGACTTAGATTTGCTCAGGAGAAAGTACAAGGAGAGAGATGAGCATGGACGACTGCCACATCATTGGCTCGCAGCGAAAGCTCAGACACACACACATACTCTTGCCTTTGTGGGCGTGGAGTCGATTTGCTACAATCTACAGGCCCTCATCACACGAGACAATAAAGGCGAAACTCCCATCGACATTGCCAGTAGGAGTGGAGCCTGTGCTGAGATCATCGGCTTGCTCTCCCTCACTCCCGAGGAAGCTCATTCGTTGGATTTTAAGGGGATGGCCCGCTTGTACGCACCAGTGGCTTATTTGAATAATGAGATGATTGGGTGGATCAGATCACGATCGCATGCAGACTGCCACAAGTTCATCAATGAGCACGATGCCGAGTTGGTTTGTGAAGTGCTCAAATTCGACAATTCTGATCTTCTGCGAGAGGTTGCTACTGAAAGCCAGGTTTACAGCGACTCGCTCATGTTTCTTGCTCTTCGAATGATCCATCGGCACCCACTTTCCCTCGTCGCTAAAAGTGTTGATGGCTCAACGGCCCTCCAGTTTGCTGAGAACCCCAGATGGCAAACGTGCAGAGAGATCCGAAACGTGCTCCGGCTCACCCCCAAGTACATCTCATCCACCCCCTTCCCCACCCTCCTCCTCCAATCCCTCCCCACCAAACACCACGAGATCTACGGCCCATACAACACCGTGTGCCAGTTCATCAAGCACATGAAGTACGACAAGGCTGAGCTGGTCGAGGTGGAGGCCGTGCTGAAGCCGACCCGCCAGTGTGTCGTCTGCAAGACTTCCACGACAAAAGCGTGCGGAAAGTGCCACACCAGCTACTTCTGCAGCGCCGAGTGCCTGAAGTCTGCGTGGAAGAAGCACAAGAAGACGTGCAAGGCGCCGACGGGGGTGGCGGCGACTGAGGCAGAATTGAGGGTTTTGCACAAGGGGATGCACTTTCTCAACCGGTGCATCCAGGAGAATGGCGCTGGCGACGGGCCAACGAGTGTTGTGGTGGATTTCCTTTTGCCAGGTCCAGCGAATTAACAAATAAAGATTTTTTTGCGAAACGAAAATTACAATTCCAATACCCAGTGAAATATCAGCTGACTTTAATCAAAACAAAATTTTCTACTCTTCACCATTTCATTTAGGGGTAAGGTCGCACACTTCTCCCTCGTCCTCCACGACCCCCCCCCCTCCCCCCTCCCCTCCCTCCCCTGGGACAGTCCCTAGCAATGTGTCCGCCCTCCCCGCACTGGTAGCATGCCCTTCCCCCCCCTCCCATCCGGCTCGTTGGCAATGAGGTAGGGGTTGGAGTGTTGTTATTGTTGCTAGTTGTCGAGTTTGCGTCGCTGTCACTCCTGGGTCTTTTTACCCCTGAGGTGTTGTTGGTGTTGGTGTTGTTGTTGTTGTTGTTGTTGTTGCTGCTGATTTCGTTGCTTGGGCAGAAGCGTGCGAGGTGACCTGTTTGGTTGCACACATAGCACGTTTTTTCGCCTCTTCCTCCTACCAACCCGCCTCTTCCTCCTACAAACCCGCCTCTTCCTCCAAACCTGCCCCTTCCTCCGAAGTCCCTGCCCCTTCCTCCGAAGTCCCTGCCCCTTCCTCCGAAGTCCCCTCTCCCCCCGCCGCCGAATCCCTGCTGCTGCTGCTGGAACCCCTGTTGCTGCTGCCGACCGTAGCCGTTGTCGTTGCCGCCGTTGTTCCAGCCGCCTCTCCCACCACCACCACCACCACCACCCCTGGCTGGCGCAATTGCCGCCGCCGGTTTCATCATAGGGTTTTGCCAGCCCCCGCCAGTCGCCGGTCCGGCCTGGTAGCCGCTAGGAATAGTCGCCGCAGGCATCTTGTACGCGACCGCGAGGGGGGGGGCACGGGCACGGGCCTGGCCCTTTTCCTCTTTCTTTTCCTCCTTTACTTTTACCGTCGTAGTCGTATTCGTCGCATCGCCTTCCTTATTAATAGTAATATTTGAGTTTTCAATTGTACTAGCAGAGTTTTCAATTGCACTGAATGATATTGATTCATTATTCGTATTCGCGTCTCCTTCCACAACGCCACCTTGGTCTTGGCCTTCGCTCTCTTCGGCCTTGACGCGCTTTGCCTGCGGCTCGTCAGGGGCAGCAACAGTGTCTTCAGTATCGAACACGTCACCCCCAAACTCCTCGTCAAGGTCGCCGTCGTTGCCCAGTCCATCTGACTCTCCCCTCTTGAGATTTTCCTTCAGGATCAGGACATTCTCAGCTCGGTCCTTCTCCACCTCAATGATTTCCGCTTCCCTCTTCTCATCCTTCTCAGCCTCTTCGATTTGTTCTGCCTGTAAATGTGAATGTGAAGGTAAATGAAATGTGTGATTATGACGAAGGAAATGATTTGATTAATTGATATGCACTTGAACTTGAATACACTACACACGTACACGGGCAAGAAGAGTCAAGAGTAAAACCAATTTAACACACACCTCAGCAGTCAACTCCTCAACCCACTTGTCAACCCTCTTCCTGCCACTGTAATCCGCCACCAGATCCTCCGGAGCCTTGTCAATCTCCCCGGTGACTGGGCACTCAAAGGTAACCTCGAGCACCGGCCTGATGCACGTGTCGCACGCCCTCCTGCCCTTCTCGTCCCAGCTGAGCAGCACGCTCTGCGCCGAGAAAAAGAATGAAATGAGTGGAATAATATAGCATAATATAGCATAACATAGCATAACATAGCATAACATAGCATAACATAGCATAACGTTAGTTTAGTAGTGGATGGGATGGGATGGAATGAAACCAATATAAAAATATTTTAGATTTGTCTTCGCAAATTTCGCGGGTGTTGATTTCTCGCTCGCTCACCTGCTTCAGCAGCTTGTCGCACATCGCGCAGAGCAAGTCCTTAGGAAGCGAATCGTGGGAGCGGCCCACCTTGTCGAGGAGGTAGGCTAAGGTCTTGGTGCGCTTTCCGCCCCCCCTGGAGACCAGCTGGGCGAAGGCGTGGGCGGCGGGCTGGAGCTTCACCGTTTGGCCGCCGGCTGAGGACATTGTGTCGGGGCCGTCCGTCTCCAGGGGGTAGGAGTTGGGGTCTGAGGAGTCGGCGGGGGGTCGGGGGTCAACGAATTGGAGGAAGGTTCTTGGGATTCCCGCTGATTTCTAAATTTGGGTAATATTGAATTGTAATTGTAATTTGTAATTGTTTGGTGTTAGAATTGGAAATTTTAATACAAAAACAATGCACAACCCCAACCAATCCAATAGATTATTTATATTATTCTTACCTTCTTCTCAACAGGAAGCTCCTTCCCATCGTCACCCCTCGCAACAACGCTCTTGGGAACAAACAACAGCGGATTCTTCTTGTTCCTCGAGTCGTTGTCCACGCTAGCAGAGCTCGCGTAGGTCGCCTGCGTGAACTTGCTGCTCGCGCTCGGCCCCGCGGCGAAGGTGTGCCCCGTGGCCGGAGCTGTGTACATTTTGTTGTTGTTGGTGGTGGAGCTGCTGCTCGCTCCCGACTTGTTCCGAGACGAGGGCAGGTACAGCCCGGTGGAGTCGGCAATGGCCGAGGCAAGGAGGGAGGAGGAGGAGGTGGCATCAGCGGGGGGAGCAGGAGCAGGAGGAGCAACATCGGCAACCACCTCATCAACATCAACCACCTCATCAACATCAGCCACCTCAATAACATCAACCACCTCATCCTCATCCTCACCCTCGCCATCAGGCACAAACTCCTCGACACCCTCGCGCACGTACACCTTGAACTTGTCGTCGTTCTTGGAGCCAAAGGTCCCGGGCCGGACCCGGATGCCGGCGTCCGCACGGGCTATTCTGGAAAGGAGGCCGGAGCCTCGCTCAAGGACAGGCAGCCGCCGGACAATCAGACGGGAGTTTCGAGGGATCATTTTTTGTTCGTCGGCATAGACTGTGAGGGGGGGGGTGGGAAGGGTGGGTGGGTGGGTGAGTGAGGGTGAAGTGTAAAAGTGAAGTGAAAAGTTATTTTAGCATTTTAGGTTAGCGATTAAGTTAATGTCAACAAAAATTACCTTCCAGCGTATCCGCATTTTTGGCCTCTAGCTCAAGGTCAGTGCCTTTGTCCATCTTGGCTAGTCGCACTATCTGACGCTTGATGTCGAAGAGCTTGGCATGCCCCCCGGGCATGGTCAAGCTCTTCTCAATTTTAGAGGATTGGAATCTGTATGTGATGATGCAACGGTCCTTCTCCATGATTTTATGATGTGGTTGGAAAAGCTGCAAAGTGTGTGTTGTGTGTGTGGTGTGTGTTGTGTTGTTAAAAAATAGTTCAGTTTTTGTTTTGTATTTTGATGTTCCATTTCTCGCACTCACATGTCCACTTGGAGCTCCCAAACAGAAGCAGTTGGTAGTTTGTGGTGAGTTTAATAAATATAGCTTATAACCTGGGCTAAATTATAATTTGCTATTTGCGGAAAAGGAAAAGCTGAAAAAGAGAAAAATGAAAAAGAGAAAAATTAATTTTTTCATTTCGTGTCCCCATTTCGCACCATGCCAGAAGTCGACGTTAAAAAATTGAAGGTAATGTTTGTATCAGTTTCAGTGGTTGTACTTGAGTTTGGCTGGTTGAATTCATCCATGTACGTCTCTCGATTGCAGGACTTACTAACTTCCCTTTAGGTCACGGAGCTCCGCGATGCTCTGACGACCCGCGGCCTCGACACGACGGGGCTCAAGGCTGACCTACAACAGCGACTCCAGAGGGCCCTTGACGATGAAGAGTTTGGAGCGTCACCAGCTGTTGCCGCGGAGGAAGAGGAGGAAGCAAGTGCGGAGGTGTTCACCGGAGACGCGGAGGCTGCAGTTGCCATTGTTGATGAGACGGCAGAAGTTGCGGAGGTTGAGGCTGAGGTTGAGGTTGAGGCTGAGGCTGAGGCTGAGGTCCAGGCCGAGGTTAAGGAGCCTGTGGTTGACAAGAACGAAGAGCAGGCCAAGATGAAGAAGCAGGCTGAGGAATTTGAGTCGAAAAAGGCAGCGAGAGCTGCGCGATTTGGCATACCGGTGGTTGCAACCAAAGTGGTGGCACCCAAGACTTCTCTCAAGCAGAACAAGAGGAAGGGCGATGGAAACACCAACAACAGCAACAGCAACAGCAACAACAACAGCAGCAACAACAGCAGCAACAACAGCAACAACAACAGCACCAATAACAGCAACGACAACCGCGAACAGAAGAAACAGAAGCAAGAAAAGAAACCCGAAAGGCCAAAAAAAACCAAGGAAGAGCTCGAGGCGGAGATTGCCAAAAGGGAAGCACGGGCATTAAAGTTCGGATCGCAAGACAAGGGAATAGACGCCCTGAAGTCGGAGCTGCGCACCTACAAGTTCTTATAAATTAAATAGTATAATTGGAGGACTGGAAAATTACCAATTGTAATTTTAAATGATTAGGTTCGTTCCCTTAGCATCGCCAGCGCGTTCTCCTAGTTCATACTCTACTGAAATTTTCAATTGAGAGTTTGCTCGGGACTGGAGAATTGACCACTGTTTCAGTTACCTTCTCAGAGGTGAAAGTCTCCTCAGCTAATTCTTCGAGGGTGGAGAGCTCTATATCGGTAAATCCACAGAACATAACATTTCTTATTTTGGATGTGCTGGTGTCCTGAAAGTAATCCGCCACTGTACTAATCCCAATTTTCAGCACTTCTCGTAGTGTGCGCTCCCCCCTAAAGACACCGGCCGAGATGAGCGAAAACGCGACATTCACAATTGAATTGACATCCGCGAGCTGTAGCGACGTCCGGTACGCCGTAGCGAGGAGGGAGTCGCCATCAGAGAGCGTGTGATTAAAATACATGGGTCCTACTGCATGGATGACATGACTGCACCCAAGTCCTTCGTAGATCTCGTTTTTGTTTCCTGTGATTACTGCTGATCCTTCAAAACAACGAACTTCATCGTTGTCAGGAGTTTGGAGGATGGGGAGGGCCTCACGCTCTTGGTACAAACGTAACCCCCCTGCATGGCTAATCGCCCCGTCTACACCCCCCCCTCCAAGCATGCCACAATTAGCTGCATTGACAATTGCTGAATTTTCGCCAAGTTCCAGGTTTAGAATTGATGTTGAGGTCACGGTGAACGTGGTTGTAGCAGTGATGTTGAATGCCATATGTAGTTATCGCTTTTAAATAAGTGTTTTATCTAAATCTCGCTTCCCTCTTGAGTGCTAGTGCTCTTCCACCTCTCTTATATGGTCCCAAAATTTTTCTCATTTTTTCTGGGCTTGTAATATGTTATATTGTTATATTTTTATCCTTTTTCTCGCCCAATCGTTTGTTATCTCCTTCTCCCTCCCGCGTCCGCCCCCCAAGGTCTCATGAAGTGCATTCTG
>Ga0302114_10001613_pt1 | contig 14764 bp, 20 predicted proteins | sample AG5_Surface_MG_FD_203107 | JGI IMG/M metagenome (GOLD analysis project Ga0302114, IMG submission 203107) | Marine microbial communities from Western Arctic Ocean, Canada - AG5_Surface | ecosystem: Environmental > Aquatic > Marine > Oceanic | place: Canada: Western Arctic Ocean | collected...
CCAGTCGTGCAAAGAATAGCGAGCGGAGTTTTGCTGCAGGGGGTGGATGAGGGGCCGATCAAGTCAGTGACCGAATAAGTAACCTCTTGATACCCGCCGTTCGTGCTGATCTTATCGACATCGTTGTTCTTCTGTCCAAAGCTGGTAAGCACGTCGGGGAGCAATTGAGGCCAGGCTGTGCGAAGAATTAGTGTGGGTGAGTGTGCAAATTTCGCTCACATCACATGCTGGCCCGCCCTCACCTGCCGCCACAATTTCCAAATCCACGTTGTTGTCACTGAACAAATTTTTTCGCTTAAGGCATTCGCAAGACGTGGAGTTCAAACCCATTAAAAGCTTGGCAATGTCGCCGTTGTTGTGCAAGATTGCAACTGTAAGAGGGCTGGCATTATTAGTGAACTTCATAAGTCCTCTGGCGCGCCAAGATGTCCTTGCCTGTGTCGCTGTAGGAGGAAGAAGATCGAATCGGGCGTACAACTCCATTACCTTGTTCCACTTGGCCCGACTGAACACCTGATGGTCGTGATCAAATAAATATTTCGCAACGTTTGCGTTGTTGTGAAAGGCCGCCCAGTGCAACAACGAGCAACCGAACTTGTCGACAATCTTCAAGTCGAACCCGTGGACTTTTTCGAAGTACTCCATGTACTTCACGGCTAGCTCATACTCGTTCATGACTGCAAAGTATAATACGTTCGCCCCGACGTTGTTCTTGGCATGAACGTCCGCTCCCTGTTCAATCAGATACTCCATCGTTTCTAAAGCGCTCTCGTGACTCCCTTTGGGCATGATCGCGAACCACAGCAACGGGATTCCCAGTCGGTTCTGGTTGTTCACGTCGATGTTGTAGTTTTCAATCAACCACTTGTACAAACTAACGTGCTTCAATTGCACCGCGCTGCGAGCGACGTTGTTGAGCGACGCGTCCAACAATGATTGGAGCGACTTGCTGCATCCATGCAACGAAATCTTCTCGACCCAGCGCTTGATCCTCGGGAGCTTTCCTTCCCGCCCCATTCCCAGTAGAATAAACCGGAACGTGATGTTTCTCCACCCCTCGAGCACCCGCAGCTTTTTCTGCATCACTCTCTTTCGGTGTTTCAAAATCCTCCTCTGGATCGGGTAGTTCTTCTTCGCCTCGAGCTCCAGCTCGAGCATCGCGAAATTTGAGTTTGTCTTGCAGAGCGACCCGGGGTCGTCGTTTTGAAAGTCGTCCAAATTCATTTCGTCGAAATCCTCTTGAAAATCGACGTTGAGCTGGGAAAGTTCGACGCCATTGTTGTCGTCATTCTCATTCTCAATCTCATTCTCGGTGTCGGTGTCGGTGTCGGTATCGGCACTTTCAAGCCGAGCGGCCGGTGCCGATTTTTTTTGGGCCTGCCGGAAGTTTAAAAAGGCTACAGCTTTGGCCAGCTCCTCGGCCCAACGATCACGAAGACTTTCAGAATCCACACAGAATATCAGTTTGTCGTCGTGACTCTTGTCGTTGAGGGACAGCTGGAATTGGTCAAGCACCGAGATTGGAGAACAACTGACCGATGTGTCGGTGGTGAGCCTGCGCCGAGTAAAGCCCAGGCGCATTTTTAATGAAGCAAGAGCAAAACGAGCGAATTTGATTGGGTTAGTTTAGTTTAATAGTGATTGTAGCGTTTGTAGCCATTTTCGCGGGATTCATCGCGAGTATGCTCGTCTTCATCAAAGCTCGCTCGCTTCGCTCGCTCACAAAAACTTTCCAAGAGAACTCGGCTTTATATTGTAGCTCGACTCGTCTTGGTAATAGTCGACAAAAATTTTGTACTTGCTGTCGGTGTCGGTGTTGGCTGGCTGAAGGCTGTCCGGCTGGATTAGCTCGTAGGTGAGGACGAAATAACGACTCCGAATCAACCCAAGACGGCGACGAGGCCACTTTCGCCCACTGCTTTCGAAGAAAACATTCAAGTGTCTGCAGGTGGCGTCGTCTTCGTTTTCGTTTTGAATTGGGATATAAGACTTTTCATCCTCAATCAGCATGAGGTCAGATTTGCTTAACTCAGTTTGAAATTCATAATTGAGGACCTGCATGGTTGTGGAGTGTGGTTGAGGAGTTAAATAAGGTGTTCAGCAGCTCTGGAGTCTGTTGTGTTTTGCTTGATTTTAATTGGAGATTTTTTTTTTTTTTAAGATTCCAACCATAAAATGAAGTTCACCCTGACTACCCTCGCAATAACTGCCGCTGTGACCAACGGTTACAGAAGCGAAATAACCCTTGAGAGTCCTATTTCCAAGGGAAAGTTCTCGAGCCCTCTTCCTCACACATATCTCAGTGGTGATGATCTGCCAGAGGCTTTCTCGTGGGGTAACAAGGATGGTGTCTCGTACTTGACTCGCTCCTTGAATCAACACATCCCACAGTACTGTGGCTCGTGCTGGGCACATGGAGCCATCTCAGCCCTTGCAGACCGCATTAAAATCGATCGAGGCGCTTCAGCTTCTGTTGACGTCTCTCTGTCAGTCCAGTACGTACTGAACAACCAGCTGGGCGGTTCGTGCTACGGAGGATCCGCCACTGGCACGTATGATGCCCTCAGTGCGGCCCCAATCCCTTTCGAGACTTGCCAGCCGTACATCGCCTGCTCCTCCGACAGTAGCGAAGGCTTCTGCAGCAAGGTGGACACCACCGCCTCTAAATTCAACACGTGCAGGACGTGCGCAACCTTCGGCACCACTTGCCAGGAGATTGAGACCTACCCCAACGCTACAATCGGTGAATACGGAGTCGTTGATCAGGATGCTGATAAAATCAAGGCCGAGATTTACGCTCGTGGACCTGTCAGTGCCGGAGTAAATGCTGAGCCGCTCCTCAACTACACCGGAGGAGTGTTCTCCGACGACGAGGATTCTCTTAAATTCACGAACCACATTGTCAGCATTGTTGGGTGGGGGAAGGACGCCAATTCAGGCAAGTCTTACTGGATCGTGCGTAACTCCTGGGGAGAGTACTGGGGTGATATGGGCTACTTCTTCCTGGAGCTTGGAACAAACCAGTTGGGGATTGAGAGCGCTATCTCCTGGGCAACCCCAGGAACCTATTCTGAGACAAACAAGGCCTGCTTCGAGGGGGGAGAGAACTGCGGACCTGCCTCGCGCACGTACGTTGACCCCAGCGTAAGGTTCCTGGCTCCATAAAAAAAGGAAACGTTTATTTTACTTTTTGGCCAAAAACTTCTTAAGAAACAACCGCTTTCCCTCCTTCACCTGCTTCATGCTCTCAGTGTCGTTATCGCTGAGAGCGTTCATATCTTGGCAATGAGAGCCGCCGTCAGCAACGAAAGCGACAACGTCCTTCTCTAACGCCGCTGTCGAATTAGCATTGACACCACCCCAGGAGAAGGGGTCTGTGTTTCCATTGACGAAGATGATGTTGCTCGGGAAGCCTCTAGTATTGTTGCCTCCGAAATTTATGTAATTCTCCAGCAGGGCATCCTCAACAGTAGCTCCAGTGTTAGAGACATCGTCCCCCCCCACGCCAAAGCAATCGTGACAGAACTGAAGGAACATTTCATAGGTTGCATATTTTTCTATGAACGGGCAGCCTTCGCTCTCTACGCAGGTTTGGTCGTGACCCGATCCGTCAGCACACATCTGAAACAACCACGCTCGTCCGGCGTAGTCTTCCGCACAAGTTTCGGCAAGAGTTTCGTTGTAGCTGACAGAGAGGCAATCTTGTGTGTTCCGAGCGTTTGTGAGAGTCACCAAATTGTCATAGGGTGTTGTATCAGATTGGATCATGTGTTTGCACGTCACAGCGATGCTCTTCTCCTCGTCGTTGACGTTGTTGTACTGAACCACCCCCATAAAATCATCTGAAACAAAATCTAAGAGCTCGCGCTTATCCATGTCGTCTAAAGTATCCTCGCAGATTGCAAAGTCTGAAATAACTTGCTTCACGTTGTTTTCCAGAAGATCGGCAAGCGTTTTGAAGGCAGCAACAACAGCCGCCCCACAAGCTTCACTCCCGCCAACAAGCTCGTTCTTGAGGGCGTCGAGAATAATAATATCGTAGCCCCAATAGTCCGCAATAGCAGAAATCGGAGCTGACGACGCCACAGCACCATACACAATAGATGGAAATTTGACCCGCATCCATGCGCTTAACTCGCCTGAATAGCTTCCCCCGAAAGTTATCCACTTCGTCCGTCCAGTATCAGGCTCCTCCAATTTGTATGACGGGTGCTCAGTGGAAAACGAGCTTATGAACCGAGCAGCGTCCATCATTGCCTGCTCCACGCTGAGCAGTGTTAAGTGCTCGTTGGAGAATTTCCCACCGTTGGGGTTGTCGATGATTGAACTTCCGTAAAATCTGTGCTCAATGGAAACGGCCAAAGCGCCGAATTCCTCCGCTAGATTTACCATGTGACCCCCAGGCGCGTTTGCAGTTCCTTCACCACCCATCATTAAGAACACGGCGCATCCATTCTCCTTATTGTTGCAATCGTAGTCGAAGTGAGTGTCGTCCACCCAAATCCTCATCTCAAACGTATCATAGTTTGATTTGTTGAAGTGGTGCTGTTTGCTTGTAAAAAACCCCTGCCTTGCCCCCCCCCCCTCCCTATCGGTTTGCAATTTGTGGTGCAAATGTTTCTTTATAGAAACGACCTGTATAATCAAAACCAGAGTTAGCACTATTGCTATATTGGCGAGCATCTTGATTTTGACCCAAATTAAAACTTATTATGCCTATGCTATGCACCTATGCTAATAGCATTTGCATTTGTTTACTTTCAACAAGACAAATCAAAATGAAAAAAATAAAAAAAATATAATTTATATTTTGGAAGTTAAAGACACTTCCCGGGCCCATAGGATGAGCTCTCAGCTCACACCAAGCCCCGTAAGAGCAACTCAATCGAAGACCTCGTCAGGGAAGAAACGGCTCCCCGGCCGGAGGGGATCATTGCTTAATCTATCGCCGAAGAATTCTCCTCCGCCCCCAGGGATCGACATGGACTACACGGACAACCACGACTTGAACTCCTCGGTTGGTTCTTCCGCCTACAACAACACGACGCTTCGGGAAATGTCGAATTTGTCAGATGGGTTAGATGACGAGGACAACAGCAGCAACCTTTTGGAAGTTGTCGTGGCTGAGATCCTCCTCCAGGACGGTATGCTAGGTTTCACCGTTCTGCCCGTCATGCCGCATCACACTCAGTGCGGGGGGCTGGTGCTCATGAGCAAAACTCGCGGAGCGCCTAATGTTAACAACATGCGGAGCGGGGATATTATTATCGTTATTAATCAAGTTGACTTGAGGCAGCTGACGTTTGAGGAGGCGGTGGGGGCGCTGACGGGGCAGACGAGTAGAATTGTGAGCTTCGAGAGGAGGAGTAGACCATTTCATCTTAGTAGTCCTTTTCATCAGCGGAACGATGATAATAACGAAAACAATCACGAAATCGGTAAAGCCAGTATGACAATTGAGGAAGAAAAAATGAACAGCGCGCTCGAGGAATCGCGGAGGGAGATGATGGAGTGCAGCGAGCAGTTCAAAAACGCCGTTGAGTATATTCAGGAGAACGTTGAGAGAATTGAGAGGGCGAACCACGACATCAAGGATCTGAGGCTGGATGTTTTGAATTTGCATGATATAATAAATCGGGGGGGGAGGGAAGAAAAAGAGGAAGTAGACGAAGAAGAAGAAGAAGCCCAAACCCAAGCCCAAGTTCTGAAGTCTGCTTCTCCAGTCCCACCTCCACCTCCACCTCCACCTCCACCTCCACCTCCATCTCCACCAACGTATGACCTGAAATACACATACAAAAATTTGCAAAAGAATTACAAGTCGGCCACAACGTCGGCTGACGAATTTCTGGCAAATCTTGGCAGCAGCGCGAGCGACATTTATAAAATAAATTTAACCCCAATGATACATATTGAAGCTTCAGCAACAAAAGCGACACCGTGGGGGTGGCATGCGGTGGGAAAATCCTACATTTCTACTAACAGATACCATAGCAACTTCCACAATTCATAATTCATGATAACAAGAACATTCACATCGGTTTAATTTACTTTTTTTTCTTGCCCACCCTCTTATCCTTCAGATTTGAGACGGACCGGTGTCTCTTGCTGTCGGGAACTGAAAATTTAGAGGCCTGCCGCCAGACGAAACCCAGGATGAAAAAAACTATTGTGGGTGCCACGGCTGAAACGATGAAGGCTGAAGCACCATAAATCACGCGGTTCGCGCAGCAGATCGCAAAGAACATCCAGATTATGCCCCCAACGGTGAACTCGAAGCAGAGTCCGCTACTCCAACCATTCATCTCCATGAAGTCGACCGCGGACTCAGAACTCAGGGGCGTGATGTAAATGATCAAAACGACTGCGCAAAGTGTTGCTGCAATGGTGTAGACCATGGCAACGTAGATGTTGAAGAACGTAGCCGCCTGCCAGAAATCCTTTCCAATCTCGCTGTTGCTAATGAAGTCGTCGATGCTATTGAAATCGAAATCTGTGTAAAGCATAGCTACGAGAACGGTGAAGAGCAGCGCCGAGACCAGACTCAGGTTCGTGAACGTGTTGATCATCATGTCTCTGCAATTCGTGTTTGGGTCCATGTTCTCGATCATGTCCTCTGCTATCTGGTCCATGTACTTGAACATGATTGCGAGCGTGCACATAATCCCAGAGCCCAGGAAGGATAGAAATCCCATCTCAGTGAACATTCTATTGACGTTTTTACCGTCTTCCATCCCAAGCTTGAAGGCGATGAAGCTAGCAATGCAGCACGTGAGGCTGTTGAAAAACATTAAAACAGACCAATTTTCTCGCTTCCAAAACTGCATCCACCAGGGCAGGGAGTCCGCTCTTTCGAGGCACCGAAGGAATAAACCAGAGGCTTGGTCGGAAAGATAATCACCTGCATCTTCAAACTGTTCACGGCTGCCTAATGTTGTGGTTCGTTTTTTCGCTTGGGGTTTTGGGGGGGTGGGAGAGGATGCCTTGGTTGCCTTGAAATTAGTTTTGGTTTGGGGTAATCTATTCAGCTGAAACGAGTTTGATTGAGTTTGGGGAGGGGCCGAGAGAGATTGTGGCCTGCTCTTTGCAAAGGGGTTTTCGGTGAACGAGACTGAGCCATGATTGAAAGTATCATTTTCTTCATCAGAGTCTGTGTCATAACTTGGGGTTTTTTGATGCATTTCCAGAGAAGACATAGTTTGTTGGCTTTTTAATGTATTAGGTTTTGGGGTGTACAACGAGGAGAAAGGATAAGATTTATATCAACATTTTTTTAACAATTTGTTCAGAATTCGCCAGCAGCAGCTTGATTTTAATTTTTCGGTAAATTCACAAAGTAACTTATTATTTTGTCCACACGCATATTGAGGCTATGACAATAACTTTACCATCTCTCCTCCCCCTCCTTCTTCTCCTCCAATTCCCAACTCTCACTCATGGAGCCGGTGCAGTCTTCGGTGCTGGAGAAAACATGGACCTTATAGCTGTGTCCTATGCACTCGTCTCGATCATCGTCTTCACGCTTCTCTACGAGTATTCGACCGAGCACCTTGAGGAGTTTTTGGAGGAGACTCCATATATAAAAATTGTCCAGCAGGTGTACAAGGAACTAACCGTCATGGGCCTCATATCGTTCCTTATTTTCATGCTGAACCAAGCCGGAACCCTCCTTTCTGAAAACCCTGTTGCCTTCCTCGCATTTGAATATGCGCATATGTTGATCTTCTTCATTGCGCTCATGATCATAATCACGGCGCTGTACCTTTGCCTCATAAACGTGATCTACAGGGAGCAATACTTGAAAACAGACATGCAGCAGGTGAGTTACTTTATTCCGTCTCCGCTCGTCACCGCTCCTAACCCAGTATTGGTAACCCAGATTGAGGAACTTCTTGCGAACCACGGCGAAATGACAAAGTTTCAGCAGTTCTGCTACGACAGGTGGTGGATTCCGTCGAACTTGCGCCAGGATTTTGAGTTCAAGCTGATGCACAGTTTTTTCATAGATGCCTACATGGTTCCTCCCAGTTTTGAGTTTGGGCTTTACCTGTGCGAATCTCTCGACTTGCAGATTGTCGAGTTGGTTGAGGTGGACATGACGAGTTGGATGACTATGATCGCCGCGGTGATTTTAAATCTGGTCCGGGTTGAGATTAGCAAGGCCTTTTTCAATTCCGATTACTACGAGGAGGATGTTGCTGTGGAGGATGTTGACGTTGATGAGCCAGGCGCCGAACTGGTGGGGGGTCGGCTTCTCCACACCGATTTCGTGCACCGATTGCTCGGAACGGTTGAAGTTGCGGTTGACTGCGACATTAGTAACAGCACCAATGGCACATCCAGGCTCCTCGGAGCCGCGGCGGCTGACCCTTTTCCTTGCGATTACGAGCCGAGAACGGATACAGGTGAGTCTCACTCAGTCTTCGCTTGCTTTGAGGAAGACGAGAATTCGAGCCACAACTAAAAGTAACATTATTCTCAAATTACTTCGCACCTTCTTCGCTCGGCGCAGTGTGGACGTTTATCATTTTTGGTTTTTTCCTGTCGGGCTGCTCGTTCCTATTATGGCACCAAGCTAGGTTGAGTTTCATGAGGCTGCTGGCCAAGAGTGGGTGCAACTGCATCGAGGACTACTTCACGAGGTTGGACGTGTTGAACAAGACGTTCAACCCGAGGTTTAACGAAGCGAAGATGTTTCTGAAAAAACGACTCAGCACCACCAACAAACTTGTGCAGCGCCAAAATCCCGGCGCGCGACGACGGCAGGACGGCACGATGATTCAGTCAAAGGTCAGGGGCGCCATCGACCTCGAAAACCCAGATGGAAATAGCCACTCAGAAATAGCCAATCAAGCCACACACTTACATCCAATCCCCTTGACGCCCAACATCCACGCCAAGCCACTCGCGAATCACCATCACATGGATTTCAAGGATCTTAAAAGGATTGTGCACGCCGGAGCTGCCATGGGCCACGGAGGTCATGGCCACGGCCACGGCAGCCATGGTCACTCCCCAAAACCCCCAGCGCACGATTCAAGCAAAAGAGGCTCCAAGCCTTCCCTTCTTGAGGGGGTAGATCTCAATCCCCAGAGAACAATGGGAGACTTCAAGAATTTGATCAAGAGCGTGAAGGTAGCTGAGATGGAGGCGGAGGAGCGAGCCAAGGTGAGCGACGAAGCGACGAAGCGACGAAGCGACGAAGCGACGAAGCGAGCGAGCCACTGCAGAACTAACTTATCCCACTCGCTCGGCGCAGTCGCCAGTTTTGAAGGATGGGAAGCTGGTTTTGCAGCATCACCATCACAGTGAACGCTCTGTTCACAAAAAGCACAGCCACCCATCCCCTCACGTGTCCCCGAAACCGGAAGAGCGCGCAAGCCCTGTTGATGCTGCTATGGGACCGGTAGGGGGAGAGAGCGTGCTATCCATCGATCTACATGACATTTATTTATTTGGGAAGGCAAACATCTTCAACAAAGCTGTGGATGTGCTGTTGCTGGCCTTTTGCACCTACATCGCAATGCTGGCCACAAATTTCGGATTCCTGGCGGCGGACATGGAGAACACGGGGCTGATGGTTCTGCTGATGCTTTTCCCTGCGGCAATAAGTATTTTCCCGCTGACGGCAACGATTTTGTACATGTGTCAGTTGAGGTCTATATCCGTTTTGGACATCGAGTGCGTTGCGAAGATCCTTGAAGGTGAGCCACTAGCGCGAGCCACTATATAATACACTAAACTAACGCCACTTGTTCGGCGCAGAACACGATGAGGCTGACAAGCTGAAGGACGAAATTGTTCAAAAATTCGTGACACAAATGGAATATCAAGGCTTGAAAGGAACGGCTGGTTTGCAAACGTTGTTCGACAAGGTTGATCGTGATCACAGTGGAACTATAGATCAGCACGAGTTCAAGGAGCTGCTGAACCAACAGCAGATCTTCTTCACGAAGCGCATGTTCGTCATGTTGTTCCACGTCTTCGACACCGACAACAGCCACACGATTAGTATTGATGAGCTCGGCGCGGTGTGCTTTCCCCAGATGGCTGCGAGTGGCGTCCACTCCTCGAGCAACCTACCTCCTACCGACGACCCCAACGAAACTACTATGTAATAAAAAAAAATTAATAAACCCAATTTTGAACTTTATTTTTTAGGACACGTAAGAGAGGAAAAGAGATAATTCGTTCTCCAACTTGGTTATCTTCTTCACTAACTCGTCCAGCCGACGAGCCGAACGCTCCCCGCTCTTCCCGGGACTAGTCACAGCATTCAACTCGTTCAAATCCTGCACTATAATCCTAATCGTCCGGTCCGTTCCAATTTGGGTTTCCTCGTCAAAGATGTTGTTGATGACGTTCAACCTAGCCCTAATCTCGTTCGCCTTGAAGTTCTTCTTCACAACCGCACCAACGTCGGCATTCTCGTTTCCCGGTGTTTGGAGCGATTTCTTAATCGACCCCAAGCCTCCGACCAAAATTGTAATATCCTTGACAGCAGATTGAACCGCACTCGAACTAACATCACCAACGATACCCGCCTTCGCAAGATCATTGTTGAATTGACCTTGCATCGAACGTGCAATTGCAGGATTGGGGGTGAGAAAAGCTGCAGACGCTGCAAATGAAGCTGAACCAAACGACTTCAGCACTGCTCTTCGCTGGACGGCTCGAAGCTTTGTCACAGGTGCCTGGGGCGCCATATTCAACTGGAAAGCATATGTGGTGGTGGCTGACAGTAGGAGAAGATAAAAGAGTAACATCTGAGGTTTTAAATGCTGACGGTGTCGTGATCTTGCTCTTGATTTTCACACTTTCACCAACAAATCTGTACGCCACCAATTTTTGTGCCACGTTGAAATATTTCTTTCAGCATATACAACATGATATCAATTCTCTTCAAATTGATTTTGGTGGGATTCTCCCTTACAACGAGTTCGGGATTCACTTTTAGTTCCAGGCCAACTTTGCGAAACCGAGCATTCCTTTCCATGTCCACAACTGCCACCCCTCCATCCCCTCCATCCCCTCCCTCCTCGCCCACTGCCGAATCGTTTGAGTTCACATCTGATGTGTCTCGAACGATGGAGATCATTATCAATTCTCTCTATTCTGATCGGTCAGTTTTCCTTCGTGAGCTTGTCTCCAACGCTGCTGATGCGTGTGACAAGAAGCGTTTCCTCACCGTCACGTCTGGCCAGAATGACGACTCCGACTCCGATTCTCTCGAGATCAAGATCAAGACGGATAAGCAGGCCAAGCTTGTTGTGATTGAGGACTCCGGAGTGGGCATGTCGAAGGTGAGTCAGTCATTCATATCATTCACAATTGTATTGTTGCCCAAACTAACAATTTAAAAAAAATGCGCCTCGCTTCGTTCGGCACAGGACGAACTCGTCCAGAATCTCGGCCAGATCGCCATGTCAGGCACGAAGAAATTCGCCGAGGCGATCAAATCGGACTCCTCGACCACCGAATCCGACTCCCTCATAGGACAGTTCGGAGTTGGGTTCTACTCTGCCTTTCTCGTTGCTGACAAGGTCACCATTGAGTCAAAGGCCATGGACAGCGACAAGGTGCTGAGGTGGGAGTCGAACGCCTACGATGGTTACACCATTAGTGACGTGACTGACGAGGCTGACGTGAAGAAGAATTTCGCGGCCATTTCTGGACCGGGGGGCAGTGGTACGAGGTTGACATTGCACCTGAAGGACGATGCCGAGGAGTTTTTGGACGCCGACAAGATCGTCGAGCTGGTCACCAAGTACAGCGAGTTTGTTCAGTTTCCAATCTCCGTCTTCAATTCCAAAACTACCTACGATCGCGTGGTCGACGAGGTCGAGACGAAGAAGAAGGTTGAGGAAATCATGAAGGAGAAAGAGCTGGAGTTTGACGCCGCGAGGGCGGAGCTCAAGGTGAGCGAAGAGTGCGAAGCGACTGCGACTGCGAGTGCGAGCGACTAACTCACTCCCGAATCACAGGACGACGTGATGAAAACCGTGCCAACCACTGAGGAGGGCTTCATGCCCATCGGCAACAAGAAGCCAATTTGGTTGAGGTGAGTTTCATTCCGTCTCCGCTCCGCTCGCCTTGTGACAGAAAAGTACCAAACTCCGTGCGAAATTACTATTCATGGCTACATCCACTACTAAACTAACCAGCTCAACTATTTTTGCTCGCTCACTGCTCTCAACCTTCGTTTAAAATGCCTCGGCGCAGGCCGATTAAGGAGGTCAACGCGACGGAGCACGGGGAGTTCTACAAGCAGACGTTCAAGGCTTACGATGAGCCGATGAAGATCAACCACTTCAAGCTGGAGGGGCAGGTGGAGTGCAAGAGCGTGCTGTACATACCGAGCGTGTTGCCGTACGAGTTGAGCAAGAACATGTTCGACGAGGAAAGCAGGTGAGCGAGCGAAGCTCTAGACGGCTACATCCACTGCTAAACTAACCCACTCAATTCTTTTGACTCGCTCGGCTCCCCCCTGCTTCATTCAAAATGCGCATCGCTTCTGGGCAGCTCATTGCGCCTTTACGTAAAGAGAGTGTTCATCAACGACAACTTCGAGGGGCTGATTCCAAGGTATTTGAAGTTTGTTCGAGGCGTGGTCGATTCCGACGATCTCCCTCTCAATGTGGGCCGCGAGATTCTCCAGAAGTCTCGCATGCTCACCGTCATAAACAAGGCGCTCGTTAAGAAATCGCTCCAAATGGTCAAGGATATTTCCATCAATGAGAAGGTGAGTGAGCGAGCGAAAGAACGAGCGGAAATAAATTGGCTACAGCCACCCAACATCCGCTACTAAACTAACATTATTACAATCAATTCGTATTCTTTTGGCTCGCTTAACTCGTTTTTCGGTTCAGGATTACGCCAAGTTCTGGAACAACTTTGGCAAGTACATCAAGGTCGGGGTGATCGAGGACGAGGCGAACAAGGACGAACTGGCCGAGCTCACCAGGTTCTACTCAACCAAAAGTGAGGACGACGTAACGAGTCTGGCGCAATATGTGAGCAGGATAAAGCCTGCGGATGTAGAGGGTAGCGCGGGAAGCGAGGATAGGTGTGCGAGCGAAGCGAGCGAGCCTTGTGACAGAAGGGCGCGAAGAGACTAACCCACTCCTAACCCACTCCTAACCCACTCTTTTTCTCGTGATTTCGTTGAAAATGCGCCTCGCTTCGCTTTGCGCAGCTCGCTCGAGGGAAAGATCTACTACGTGAGCGGCGAGGGCAAGGCCGCGGCGAAGATGATTCCTGCCCTTGAGAAGCTGAAAAAAAATGACATTGAGGTCCTGTACATGATCGAACCGCTGGACGAAATCTGCATCCAGTCCGTCCGCAAGTACCAGGCCGCCGACGGCAAGGAGTACGAGCTGATCGACGCCGGAAAGACCACCATCAACTTCGACAACGATTCTGAAACCAAGGAAAAGAAGGAGAAGGTGAGTGAGCGGAGCGGGCCGGAGATGAAGATTGTGAAAGTTTTCACCGACAACACTAACCAACCTGTCGTGTCATGCCGTGCTTAGGATGAGGTCAAATTGAAAGGATTGACGGAATTCTTGGCCGAAACATTCAAGGGCAAGGTGGAGAAGGTGGAAATCTCCACCAGCTTGGTCGACTCTCCCGCAGCGCTCGTCCAGGGCGCGTACGGAATGTCACCTAGCATGCAGAAGTACATGGCTGCTCAGGCGGTGGCCATGGGCGAGGAGGAGAGCATGCAAGGAATGATGGGCAACATGAACCAGGTTGTGTTGGAAATCAACAGCGATCACGCAATCATTCAGAAACTTGAGGCGATGCGAGCGGCGAGCGGGGATAACAATGCCGAGGTTGTTCAGCTTGCGAGTACGCTCTACGACGTTGCCGCGATGAGCAGCGGGTACGACATTGAAGATCCTGCCGCGTTCACCAAGAGGGTGCTTGCGTTGATGATGGGGGTGGGGGGGGAGGTGGAGGGGGGGGTTGATGTGCCGAAAGATGCCGAGGTTGTCTGAGGAACGGGAAAGAAAAGAAGGGAGGGGAGAGGGGTTTAAAAAGAAAAGTAAAGAGAAATTGAGTTTGCAGATGAAGTTATTACAGTTATTTATTCAAAGTTAAGCAGCTCTCTCACGCTGTTGACCGACGATCTTCGCCGCCTTGCACCTCCTAGTGCGTCCAAGTTCTGCTGCGGGATAAACTCGTCGGGTATCTTGCTGATGAAGCCAGGAGTAAACCACGATGGCTTCGTCCGCTCCCACTCGGCCCAGTTCTCCGCCATGTATTCTATAACGTCAATTTTGATCCGCCTGCTCATGCTAATGTGATTGGTGAAGATCGCGTTCATCTTCATGTGTGCGTCGTCGGTGTTCTCGTACGTCGCGATCACCATCTGCCAGCCAGTCTGCGGATCCCAAAATGTTTTGCGATATTTCCGCTTGATCAGCATGAAAAATAGCAGCACGTTGATGGCCCACGTCCCTGCCAATACCCTCAGCGCCTTGTTCAGCTCTTCTAGATCGAGTTTGTTCTCCACATCGTCGCTATTCTTGTAAATTTCGAAAGCCACGAACGGCAGCACCTGCGCCTCAATCGTGAGGGCGAGGAACATTAATCCGCCCACAAGCTTTGGCCCTCTCAAGTGGATCATGCCAGTAAAGTCTACGATTGTCTTATTGACCACGTGTGTGACGAACGCACCAGTGATTTTAAGTCCGCCTTTTAAAACGGGTATAAACGCTGTATAATCCAAGCGTAGCATTCTCACCAAATGATAAGCCAC